>Ga0315534_1000995_pt1:7500-19937 | contig 19937 bp, 13 predicted proteins | sample SalMarSW160240MG_FD_203094 | JGI IMG/M metagenome (GOLD analysis project Ga0315534, IMG submission 203094) | Salt marsh sediment microbial communities from the Plum Island Ecosystem LTER, Massachusetts, United States - Salt Marsh Sediment SW1602-40 ... | reverse complement strand
GCCGCCTCCAGCGCGCGCACGTTCGTGCGGTCGAGGACCGATACGCGGCTGTCTTCGCGCAGCTTCCACGCGAGCTGGCCGCGACCGACGTCGACCGCGACGACGTGCGCGGCACCGCGCTGAAGCAGGCAGTCCGTGAACCCACCCGTGGACGCCCCCGCGTCCAGGACGCGATGATCGGCGACATCGACGCCGAACCGCTCGATCGCGACGTCGAGCTTGTCCCCACCGCGCGACACGAACCGGCGCGGCGGTCCGATCACCGCTAGGGGCTCGTCGAGCGCGACCCGGCGTGCGGAGCTCGTCGCGGGCGCGCCACCGGCGAGGACGCGTCCGTTCGCGACCAGCTCGGCGGCTCGACCCCGGCTCTCGGCCAACCCGCGTCGAACCAGCTCGGCGTCGAGGCGCCGGCGGGTGCGGGGTCGGGTCGACGTCACGAGGCTCCTGCATCGTTGGAGACCTCGCCGAGCTCGGTCTCCGCCGTCGCCGGACAGCACAGCCGCCCGGCTCCTGGGGGGCACTCGCAGGATACGCGTGCCGGTCCCGACCGCCAGCGTCCCGCCAGATCCGGGCTCAGCGCTCGGTGGCGGGCCGCGCCAGCGCCGCCACCAGCGCGGGCGCCAGCGCGCCGAGATCGGCCGCAACGAAGGGTGGCGCGGGATCAGGGATCGGCTCCCCGCCGGGCGGCGCGGGCGACGCGGTGACTCCCGAGAGCACCAGTGCGAAGGGCCACCCGAGGGCGTCGGCGAGCGCTCCGTCCGACGACGGGCGATCACCGACCACCACCCCGACCTCCCCCCAGCGTTCCCGCACGAGCGCGACGGTCGCGGGGGCCGGCTTGCCGGCGACCTCCGGCTCGACGCCCGACGCAGTCGCGACGGCCGCGGTGAGCGCTCCCGAGCCGGGCATCAGGCCGCCCGGGATCGGATACGTCGCGTCGAGGTTCGTCGCGATGAGGCGCGCGCCCCCATGCACCGCGCGCGCCGCCCGGTCGAGCTCCTCGTAGTCGAAGTCGCGGTGGAAGCCGACCACGACCGCGGCGGCGGGATCCTCGCGGACCGGGGTGAGGCCGGCCGCCTCGAGTGCCTCGGTGACACCGGGGCCCGCGCACACGAAGACGCGTGAGCCCGGTGGCAGCGAGCGTGCGAGCAGGCTCGCAGCCGCCTGCGCGCTCGTGAGCACGTCGTCGGGCTCAGCAGTGACGCCCGCGCGAGCAAGCTTGGCAACGACGTCGCCGACGGCGTTCCCCGAGTTGTTCGACACGAAGCCGACGCGCAGCTCCGCACGGCGCAGCGCGGCAACCCCCTCGGCCGCGCCGGGGATGACGTCGTCGCCACGCCACAGCACCCCGTCGAGGTCGCAGCAGATGACGGGCGCCGTCACGGGGCGTCCTCGACCTCCGCGAGCACCTCGCGGTACTCGTCGCGCGGGCGCATCGCGACGGCGAGCTTGAGATGTCGTCGGGCGCCGTCACGGTCGCCGACCCGGAGCAGGCTGAGTCCCAGGCCGAAGTGGGCGTAGTCGTTGACCGGATCGAGCTCGACGGCGCGCTCGAACTCGGTTGCGGCGTGGCCGTGGCGGCCGCAGCGGAAGTACGCCCGGGCGAGAGCCTCCCGGATGGAGCCCTGCTCCGGCTCGAGGTCGCGGGCGCGCTCGAGCGCCACCGCCGCGGCATGCGCGTCGCCCGAGTCGAGCAGGCGCAGGCCGTCCTGGAACGCGCCGTAGGCGTGAGCTCCGGGCTCGTCGGTCATGCTCTCCTCATGTCGTCGCGGTGCGGTGCCGGCGGTGGTGGTCGCCTCGGTTCCTCGCGTCACGGGTCGTTTCTCTGCTGGCGCAGGGGCGTATGCGATGATCGGCGCGCCCCCGACGAAGGCGATCGCGCCCGTGCCGGATCTCGCACCATTTCGCGGCCTGCGCTACACGCGCGGGCCTGACCTGAGCCTCGTGACCGCGCCACCCTACGACGTGATCGACGCCGACGAGCACGCCGCGCTCGAGCGGACCGACGAGCACAACTCCGTGCGACTGATCCTTCCGCGTGCCACCGTCGCGCTCGACGCGTACTCGACTGCCGCACAGACGCTGGCCGCGTGGCGTGCCGACGACGTCGTGCGCGCCGATGCCCATCCGGCGCTGTACCCGTACCGGATGATCGCTCCACGGGCCCAGGGGCCGGCACACACGACGGTCGGGGTGATCGGCGCGCTCGCGTTGCCCGACGACGGGCCTGGCGGCGGTGTCCTGCCGCACGAGCGCACGCTCCCGAAGGCGCGCAGCGACCGACTCGCGCTGCTGCAGGCGACGAGGGCCAACCTCGACCCCATCTGGGTGCTGAGCCTGGCGATCGGGCTCACCGACCTGCTCGAGCCCTTCGAGGTGGTCGAGACGGCGCTGGATCCCCAAGGTGTGCGTCACGAGCTCGGCATCATCGACGACCCCGAGCGCACTGCGGCGTTGCGGGCGCTGCTGGTCGGCGCCGACGCCGTGCTCGCGGACGGGCATCACCGGTTCGAGACCGCCTGCAGCTACCGCCGCGAGCTGCGGGACAGTCCGGGCGCCGACGCGATCATGTGTCTCGCCGTCGAGCTGGACGACGCACAGCTCGACGTCCGACCGTTCCACCGGATCGTCGAGGGGCCACCGGCAGATCTGCGCCGGCGACTCGCGAGCACGTTCGCCGTGCGTGACGCGGGCCCCGCGACGCCCGACTCCATCGGCGCGGTGCTGGCCGAGATGGCGACGACCGGCTCGATGGGGCTCGTCGACGCTGACGGTGTGGCCGTGCTCGACCCGAAGGTCGACGCGCTCGAGGATGCCCTGGCGGCCACGCCCGAGTGCCTGCACGGGGTCGACTCGGCCCGCTTCGACGTGGCGATCCGCCCGCACCTCGGTGACGCGGCGCTTCGCTACCGCAGCGGAACCGCCGTGGAGATGCTCGGTGACGACGAGGCCGCGGTGCTGCTCCGCGGCGTCGAGGTCGGCGAGATACGAGCCGCCGCGGCCGAGCACGTGCTGATGCCCGAGAAGACGACCTACTTCGCACCGAAGCCGCGCACGGGCATGGTCATGCGCTGCCTCGACGACTGATCGGTCGCCGCAACCGGGCTAGGCAACCTCCCAGGTGGCACCCGAGGCGATGACCGCCTGCAGGTCGCCGGGACCGTCACGCTCGGACGCCGCGGCGAGCTGCTGCTGCACGGCGGCCTCGTACGTCGGGCGCTGCACGTCGCGCAGCACGCCGATCGGCGTCGGCATCGTCGGACCGGTCGCGAGCCGCGACAGCGCGAACGCGAGGCTCGGGTCGCTGCGATGCTCGTCGTGGACGACGAGCCGGTCCTCGTTGCCGGCCGCGTCGACGATCTCGCACTCTCCGAACTCGTTGAGGACGACGCCGCGGGCGAGGTCGGCGCCGAAGCGAATCGCCTCGCCGTGGCGCAGCTCGATGATCATCTCCTCGCGCGCGGTCTTCGCGGTGACTGCTTCGAACGCTCCGTCGTTGAAGACGTTGCAGTTCTGGTAGATCTCGATGAAGGCCGCTCCCTTGTGCTCGTGGGCGCGGCGCATCACGTCCATCATCGACGTGCGGTCCATGTCGTGCGTGCGGGCGACGAACGTGGCCTCTGCACCGAGCGCGACCGACAGCGGGTTGAACGGTGTGGCGAGCGAACCGAACGGTGACGACTTCGTGACCTTCCCGACCTCGCTGGTCGGCGAGTACTGGCCCTTGGTGAGGCCGTAGATCTGGTTGTTGAACATCACGATGTTGAGGTCGACGTTGCGGCGCAGCGCGTGGATGAGGTGGTTGCCGCCGATCGACAGCGCGTCGCCGTCGCCGCCGATGACCCAGACGTCGAGGTCGGGGCGGGCCAGCGCGACGCCGGTGGCGATGGCCGGGGCACGTCCGTGGATGCCATGCAGGCCGTAGACGTTCATGTAGTAGGGGAAGCGTGCTGCGCAACCGATCCCCGAGATGAAGACGAGGTTCTCCGGGTTCACGTTGAGGTCGGCGAACAGCAGCTGCATCGCGGCGAGGATCGAGTAGTCGCCGCACCCGGGACACCACCGGACCTCCTGGTCGGTCTGGAAGTCCTTCCGGGTCATGGTGACCGCTTCGCTCACTGGGATACCGCTCTCACTTGACGAGCTCCTCGATGGCGGACTCGACCTCGGCAGCGCGGAACGGCAGGCCCTGCACCTTCGCGAGGCTGCGGGCGTCGACGAGGTACTCGGCGCGAATCAGCCGCGACAGCTGTCCGAGGTTCATCTCGGGGACGAGGACGCGGTCGTACCGGTCCAACACGTCACCGAGGTTCGCCGGGAACGGGCTGAGGTGCACGAGGTGAGCATGCGCGACGCTCATGCCCCGCTCGCGCACCTGCTGCAGTGCCTGCTGCGCGACACCCCACGTGCTCCCCCATGTGAGGACCAAGAGCTCCGCGCCGTCGGCGTCGTCGACCTCGACCTCGGGGATGTCGTGGGCGATGCGTGCGATCTTCTCGGCGCGCGTGCGCACCATGTGCTCGTGGTTCTCGGGGTCGTAGTTGACGTTGCCGGTGCCGTCTTCCTTCTCGATGCCGCCGATGCGGTGCTGGAGGCCCGGAGTCCCGGGGATCGCCCACGGGCGAGCGAGGGTCTCGGGGTCGCGCAGGAAGGGCCAGAAGACCTCGGTGCCGTCCTCGTTGGTGTGGTTCGGCGCGGACGCGAGCTCCACCGAGATGTCGGGCAGCGAGGCGAGGTCGGGGAGCAGCCAGGGCTCGGCGCCGTTCGCCAGGTAGCCGTCGGTGAGGAGGATGACAGGCGTGCGGTACTTGAGCGCGATGCGTACCGCCTCGAACGCCGCATCGAAGCAGTGACTCGCGGAGCGCGCGGCCACGATCGGCAGCGGGGCCTCGCCGTGGCGGCCGTACATCGCGAGCATCAGGTCGGCCTGCTCGGTCTTCGTCGGCAACCCCGTGGACGGGCCGCCGCGCTGCACGTCGATGACGACGAGCGGGAGCTCGAGGCTCACCGCGAGCCCGAGGGCCTCGGACTTGAGGTCGACGCCGGGGCCGCTCGTCGCGGTGATGCCGAGATGGCCGGAGAACGCAGCGCCGATCGCGACCCCGATGGCTGCGATCTCGTCCTCGGCCTGGAGGGTGCGGACGCCGAAGTTCTTGTGGCGGCTGAGCTCGTGGAGGATGTCGGACGCGGGCGTGATCGGGTACGAGGCGTAGACGATCGGCAGCTTGGCCGACTGCGAGGCGGCGAGGAGACCGTAGGACACGGCGAGGTTGCCGGTGATGTTGCGGTACCGGCCGGGCTCGAGGCGCGCCGGTGCGATCTCGTAGGGGTGGTCGAACAGCTCGGCCGTCTCGCCGAAGTTGTAGCCGGCCTTGAACGCCGCGAGGTTCGCCGCCTTGACCATCTCGCGGCTGGCGAACTTCGTCTCGATCCACTCCACCGTCGGTTCGACCGGCCGCGTGTACATCCACGAGATCAGTCCGAGCGCGAAGAAGTTCTTCGACCGCTCGGCGTCACGCGGCTTCACGCCGAGCTCCTTGGTCGCCTCGAGCGTCATGGACGTCATCGGCACCTGGATGACGCGGAAGGCGCCCAGGGTGGTGTCCTCGAGCGGGCTGGCCTGGTAGCCGGCCTTCGTGAGGTTGCGCTCCTCGAACGTGTCGGAGTTGACGAGGAGCGTGCCGCCGGGCGCGAGGTCGCTGACGTTCGCCTTCAGCGCGGCCGGGTTCATGGCGATGAGCACGTTCGGCATGTCGCCCGGAGTGAGGATGTCGTGGTCCGAGATGTGGACCTGGAACGACGAGACACCGGCGATCGTGCCCTGGGGAGCGCGGATCTCCGCCGGGTAGTTGGGCAAGGTCGCGAGGTCGTTGCCGAACGCAGCGCTGACGTCGGTGAAGCGGTCCCCGGTGAGCTGCATGCCGTCACCCGAGTCGCCGGCGAAACGGATGACCACCCGGTCGAGCTGCTCGGGCTTGAGCGTCGCTGCTTCGGTGGTCACGCGTCCCCTCTCCAGGCTGCCCCCCAATCATAGGGTCGGCCGCGCGCGCACCCCGCACCGCCCCCGTCGCGCGCTTCGCCGGCGGCTCGTGTCGTCACTCGAGGCCTTCGAGCGCGGCGAGTGCGCGCCGCTCCGCGGCCTCGACGCGCCGCCGGTCGCGGCCGCGCCCGATCAGCGATGCGACGACCTCGACGCGCGCGCCCGTGCCGCCGTCGGTCCGGTAGAAGCGTCGGTGTAGGTGCCCGACCACGACGAGCGGGTCGTCGACGTCGACCGCGTCGATCCACGCGGGCGGGTCCCACATCGCGACCGGGACCGACGTCGCCGGTTGCCGGCCTTCCTTCGCCGCGGTGGGGTCGGGTGGGCCGGGGACCCGGACCGCGAGCGTCGCGAGTCGTCGCCCGGACCGCAGCGTGCGGTGCTCGGCGGGCACGGACGCGACGCCCCGGAGGACGACGAGGTTGACGGTCCCCGTCTCGTCGGTCTGGGGCGGGGCGCTCCTCGCGCGTCCCGTGCGTGCGGTCGCGCTGGTGGTGTTGCGGGGCATCGTCGGTCCTCCCCCGGACGCCGGCGCGTCGGCCGGCACTCGTCGGGGGAAGCGACTGGGAGCTCGGTGAAGCGTAGGACGTGGGTGCGACGCCTCCATTGCGTCGCTCACCCGGCTGCTCGTGCCCGTCGGACGGAGCCCACGGGCGAGTCCGCGGCTATGCGACACCGATCGACCGGCGCCGCGACGCGACGTCGGCGAAGTCGGGGTCGTGGGCGTGGATGCGGTCGAAGAGCCCGCGGGCGCGGGCGTTGTTGCCCGCTCGCTCCTCGAGGTCGGCGAGCGCGTACCACAGGCGGAGGTGGTCGTCGCGAGGCCGCTTCACCGCACCGGCCTTCTTGGCGAGCAGCGCGATCGCGTCGGGCAGGCGCCCGCGGTCGGCGAGCGCGCCCGCCGCGACGATGCGCCCCTCGGTCACCAGCTCCGGAGCGGGCGACGCCGCGGCGAGCTCGCCCCACAGGTCGTCGACGCGCCGCCAGCGCTTCTGGGCTCGGGCGCAGTCCATCAGCACCGGGTGCTGCTCGACGGAGTCGGTCAGCTCGACGAACCGATCGAGCTCCTTCGCGGCAGCGCGGTAGTTGCCGAGCCGGTAGTGGGCGAGGCCGCTGAGCTCGTGCACGCTCGGCGAGTCGGGCAGCGCCACGGTGAGCGGGCGCACGATGCGCAGCGCCTCTCGGTCGCGGTCGTGGGCGTACGCGTCGGCGGCGTCCATCAGCTGACCCAGCAGGTACGGTCCCCGCTTGCCGCCGAGGCGCAGGATCTCCGTCTCGACGTCGCCGGGCGCCCGCTTGCGCCGACGGATGATGCTGCGCTCCGCGGGCCGGGACCGCTCGCGCGCGGCCGCGGTCGTCGTGTCGCGCCGCGCTCCCTTGACCCGAAGGGGCGCGGGCTTGCGCTCGCGCGCCTCGACGTCGGGCCGGCGCTCGCGGGTCGGCTCCCGAGGCGCTCCGTGGGGCCCGAAGCCACCTTCGCGCCGTGTCGTCGGCTCTCGGCGTGACCGTCCCTTGCCGGTCGCCCGGCCCGTGCGTGGGGCGCGGCCCTTGCCGGCGCCTCGGCCGCCCCCGCTTCGCCCGCGGCGGTCGTCCTGTCCACGCGCGGCCATGCCGCCGAGCGTATGCGGCCCGTCCGCGTTCCCAGCGTCTGCGCGGCCGGCCGCCGATCCGGGCCCGGACGCGAACGAAGCGCCTCGCGCAGTGGCTGCTGCGAGGCGCTTCGGCCAGATCGCTCCGGCAGAGAAGATCCGGCGGCGACCTACTCTCCCAGGGGGGGAACCCCCAAGTACCATCGGCGCTGGCGGTCTTCACTGCCGTGTTCGGAATGGGAACGGGTGTTTCCCCGCCGCCATGGCCACCGGAAATCGGTTGTCAACCGTCCTCCGAGAACCCAAGAGCGAGCACGAGCCCTGCCGCCGAAGCGGCAGGAGAGCAAGAAGATCCCAAGCCCTCGGCCGATTAGTACCGGTCGGCTGAACACGTCACCGTGCGTGCACCTCCGGCCTATCAACCTGGTCGTCTACCAGGGGCCTTACCCGGTTGATCCGGTGGGAGATCTCATCTCGGGGCCGGCTTCGCGCTTAGATGCCTTCAGCGCTTATCCATTCCGCAGGTCGCCAACCAGCCGTGCCCTTGGCAGGACAACTGGCACACGAGAGCTGCGTCCGTCCCGGTCCTCTCGTACTAGGGACAGCTCCCCTCAAATCTCCTACGCCCACAGAGGATAGGGACCGAACTGTCTCGCGACGTTCTAAACCCAGCTCGCGTACCGCTTTAATGGGCGAACAGCCCAACCCTTGGGAGATGCTTCACCCCCAGGATGCGACGAGCCGACATCGAGGTGCCAAACCTTGCCGTCGATGTGGACTCTTGGGCAAGATAAGCCTGTTATCCCCGGGGTACCTTTTATCCGTTAATCGACTACGCTTCCACATGCCATAGCCGGGTCACTAAGCCCTGCTTTCGCACCTGCTCGACTTGTAGGTCTCGCAGTCAAGCTCCCTTGTGCCTTTGCACTCGACGCCTGATGGCCAACCAGGCTGAGGGAACCTTTGGGCGCCTCCGTTACTCTTTAGGAGGCGACCGCCCCAGTCAAACTACCCGCCTGGCGCTGTCCCCGACCCGGATTCACGGGCCTGGGTTAGAGCCTCAATACATGAAGGGTGGTATTTCAAGGTTGACTCCACCGAAGCTGACGCCCCGGCTTCCAAGTCTCCCACCTATCCTACACAGCATATATCGAAACCCAACATCAAACTGTAGTAAAGGTCCACGGGGTCTTTCCGTCCTTCTGCGGGAAACGAGCATCTTTACTCGTCGTGCAATTTCGCCGGGTCTCTGGTTGAGACAGTAGCCAAGTCGTTACGCCATTCGTGCAGGTCGGAACTTACCCGACAAGGAATTTCGCTCTTGGGCTCCCCATGTCGCCATGAGGCAAGGACCATCTCTTCAGGTCACCATCGGAAGGTGACCTGGCTGGCGTATGGCCTCTGAGGATTCCTGGCGTCGAGTCGATCGAATGGGACACCGCTGGTTGCGGCCCGAGCCCATCCGCTCTTCGCCAGGCCTTTCCTGCTGATTGCCCGCACCGGACGGATTGTCACTCGAGAGTCTCTCGAGTACCGCCGGATGCTCGGGGTTTCCAGCATATAGCCAGCTGCACTCTCATGCATCGCTACATGGAGGGGCAGTACCCCGGCACGTCGGGGCTGTCTACCTTAGGACCGTTATAGTTCACGTTGTTCCCTATATCGCTATAGGGCGTGGACCATATCTTCATCCCTCGGCTTCAACGAGGGAGCTCCGCGTATGGCCTCTGAGGATTCTCGACTCGCAACACCTCGATGATCTCGCCATCGGAGCGTCGCCTCTTTCCACCCCGGTTCATCGGACCCCTCATCTCGAGGACGGTCACGATGCCTGCGGCGGACAGGTGGCGACCTGCCTGCACGAACGCTGTGATCTCACGGAAGACCTTGAGATCCTTCGCCTTCGGGCCTCGCAGCGGGAAGCGATCGAAGAACGGGAAGACCCGTTCCGCGAGCTCTCGCGGCTTGGTGACCTCGAAGTAGAAGACGCCGTCGCGCCGGCCTCGGATCGTCCCGGTGCCGAAGGTCGAGGCGAGAAGCTCTGGGGCTTCCCGTCCGATCTGGGACACGTTGAACGACAAGGAGACACGCCACGGCAGCGCACGATCGCGTTCACGACGGATCGGGACGTTGAAGCTCCCTTCTCCGTCGACGAATCCCGCCACGTAATGACCGAGGTCGGGCGGGATCGCGTCCAGCCAGGCTGTCGAGCCGAGCCTTTCCTGCTGATTGACCGCACCGGACGGGTTGTCACTGCGCATGCCACACAGAACCATTGACGTGTGACACCCACGAGTACCGCCGGATTCTCGGTGTTTCCAGCATATAGCGGAGTTTGATCCCACGGATTGCTCCATGGGAGCCGCAACATTTGCATTTACGGCCGCCGTTTACCGGGGCTTGGCTTCAGAGCTTCGCCTTGCGGCTAACCCTTCCGCGTAACCTTCCGGCACCGGGCAGGCGTCAGAGCGTATACATCGTCTTGCGACTTCGCACGCTCCTGTGTTTTTAGTAAACAGTCGCTTGGCCCTGGTCTCTGCGGCCTCCTCGGGCTCACGACGCGAGGTCGATCACCCTACTGAGGCCCCCCTTCTTCCGAAGTTACGGGGGCAATTTGCCGAGTTCCTTAACCAGAGTTCTCCCGATCGCCTTCGTATTCTCTACGTGCCCACCTGAGTCGGTTTGGGGTACGGGCACCGTGTCAGCTCACTAGAGGTTTTTCTCGGCAGCATGGGATCAGTCTCTTCGCCTGAATCGGCTCGGCATCACATCTCGGGGTGATGAGCGACGGATTTGCCTATCGCTCCCCCTACCTGCTTGCTCCGGGACAACCATCGCCCGGTAGACCTACCCTCCTGCGTCGCCCCATCGCTACCCGCCGGGATTCGGGACAGGTTCGCTCCGAAGAGCAGCCCCCGATCTCCTCCCTTTGGGTTGGGCGCGGACACGGTGGTACAGGAATATCAACCTGTTGTGCATCGACTACGCCTTTCGGCCTCGCCTTAGCTCCCGACTAACCCTGGGCGGATGAGCCTTCCCCAGGAACCCTTGGGCATTCGGCGGAGGGGTTCCTCCCCCCTCGTTCGCTACTCATACCTGCATTCGCACTCGACCACGCTCCACGGCGGGTTCCCCCACCGCTTCACTGCTGAGATCGACGCTCCCCTACCCATCCCGTCACCGAAATGACGAGATGACGCAGCTTCGGCTCTGTGCTTGAGCCCCGTTACATTGTCGGCGCGGGATCACTCGACCAGTGAGCTGTTACGCACTCTTTCAAGGATGGCTGCTTCTAAGCCAACCTCCTGGCTGTCTGGGCAATCCCACATCCTTTGCCACTGAGCACAGAATTAGGGGCCTTAGCTGGCGTTCTGGGCTGTTTCCCTTTCGACCATGAAGCTTATCCCCCATGGTCTCACTGCCGTGCTCTGGAGTACCGGCATTCGGAGTTTGCCTGATTTCGGTAAGCTTGTAGGCCCCCTAGACCAAGCAGTGCTCTACCTCCGGCACTGAACGCACGACGCTGCACCTCAATGCATTTCGGGGAGAACCAGCTATCACCGAGTTTGCTTGGCCTTTCACCCCTAACCACAGGTCATCCCCCAAGTTTTCAACCTTGGTGGGTTCGGCCCTCCACGAGGTCTTACCCCCGCTTCAGCCTGCCCATGGATAGATCACTCGGCTTCGGGTCTACCGCCCGCGACTGAACGCCCTGTTCAGACTCGCTTTCGCTCCGGCTCCGTCTCTCGACTTAACCTTGCCACGAACGGTAACTCGCAGGCTCATTCTTCAAAAGGCACGCCATCACGGAACACGTCCGCTCTGACTGCTTGTAAGCCAACGGTTTCAGGTTCTATTTCACTCCCCTCCCGGGGTACTTTTCACCCTTCCCTCACGGTACTCGTGCGCTATCGGTCGCCAGTGTGTACTTAGCCTTACGAGGTGGTCCTCGCAGATTCGTGCGGGCTTTCCCGGATCCCGCACTACTTGGGAACACCATCGGGAGATCACTCAGGTTTCGTGTACAGGGCCGTTACCTTCTGCGGCGCGCCTTTCCAGAGCGCTTCCACTACCCGGTGATTTTGTGACTCCCTGGAGGGTCTGCCGTCCCTCCTGACGGGTCCCACAACCCCGTCGCAGCATCGCCGGCAGGCTGTGCCACTACGACGGTTTGGGCTCTACCCGTTTCGCTCGCCGCTACTCAGGGTGTCGCGGTTGCTTTCCGTTCCTCGGGTTACTGAGATGTTTCAGTTCACCCGGTTCCCTCCCCCGGCCTATTTGATTCAGCCGGGGGTGACTGGGCATGACCCCAGCCGGGTTTCCCCATTCGGAGATCCACGGATCAACGCTTGGTCGACAGCTCCCCGTGGCTTATCGCAGCCACCCACGTCCTTCATCGGCATCTGGCGCCAAGGCATCCACCGTTGGCTCTTTCTAGCTTGGGAGTTCTTCTTGCACTTCGTTGCTAGATGCTCGTGCTCGCTCTTGAGTTCTCAGAGGACGGGAGGAGGCCGGCCGCGCCACGCCGAGCCACCCACAAGACACGGGGGGCTCGGCGGGGAGGCGACGTGCGGCCTCGAGAGCTCGCACGCACGCCGCCTCGAGACGGGAGGCGTGCGGGCAGCTCCCTCACAACGGAACAGTGACGCCGGCGCCGATGCGCTCGCCCCCCGGTGGTGCCTGGATGGCCCGGTGCCGCCGCGCCTCGATGACTCTCGAGGTGCCTTGGCGCTGGCGGACCCAGGGGTCGGGGGTGCAACGAGTGCACCGACTGGCCAGTGATCGACGAAGGAGCCCCGACTCCGTTC
>Ga0315534_1000995_pt1:0-5000 | contig 19937 bp, 13 predicted proteins | sample SalMarSW160240MG_FD_203094 | JGI IMG/M metagenome (GOLD analysis project Ga0315534, IMG submission 203094) | Salt marsh sediment microbial communities from the Plum Island Ecosystem LTER, Massachusetts, United States - Salt Marsh Sediment SW1602-40 ... | reverse complement strand
CGAACTGCTCGGCCGGCGCCTCGGCGATTCCCACGTAGTTGCCGAGCGACTTCGACATCTTCTGCTCCCCGTCGAGCCCGACGAGCAACGGCGTCGTGAGCGCCACCTGTGGCGCCTGACCCTCCTGCTCCTGGAGCTGACGGCCCAGGAGGAGGTTCCACAGCTGGTCGGTGCCGCCGAGCTCGACGTCGGCCTCGACCATCACCGAGTCCCAGCCCTGGAGCAGCGGGTAGAGGAGCTCCATCACCGAGATCGGGGCGCCGCTCGCATAGCGCTTGGCGAAGTCGTCCCGCTCGAGCATGCGCGCGACGGTGGTGCGCGCAGTCAGCCGGAGGACCTCTTCGATGCCCATCGCGGCGAGCCACTCGGAGTTGCGTCGGATCTCGAGGCGCTCGGGCACGAGGATCTTCGCAACCTGGTCCAGGTAGGTCTCAGCGTGCGCGTCGACCTCGGCCTTCGAGAGGCGAGGACGCGTTGCCGAGCGACCTGACGGATCACCGACCAGCGCCGTGAAGTCCCCGAGGATGAGGACCGCGACGTGGCCGAGGTCCTGGAACTGGCGGAGCTTCCGCAGCACCACCGCGAAGCCCAGGTGGATGTCGGAAGCGGTGGGATCGATGCCCAGCTTCACGCGCAACGGACGCTCCGACGCGAGCCTCTGTGCGAGCTCGGCCTCCGTGACGACGTGCTCTGCATCGATCGTCAGCAGCGCAAGCTCGTCGGTGACAGACATCCGAGTCGAACCTACCCTCGCGTCGCTCGGGCCCGGCTGACGTTCTCGTCGCCCGCGACGAACCAGCGCCACGGGTGCTCCTCGCCGCGCCCGGAGGACAGGCCGATCCGGGTCGTCCTCCCCGGTGAGCCGGGTGGCGCGGTCCCGTCGTCCAGGATCCGCACGGCGCCGGTCACGAGGTCCGCACCGTCGAGCGCTCGGTCGATGCCGAGCGCCTGCGTGAGGCGGGCCGGGCCCGAGCACAGGTCGCGATCGCGTCGTGCCGCCGGTCGCCGGGGGCGCATCGCCTCGAGTCCCAGGACCGGTGCGCCGGCGCGCAGGAGGACGGCGCTGCTCACGCCGTCGTCACCGGTCACGACGTTGGCGCACCAGTGCATCCCGTAGGAGAAGTACACGTACAGGCGACCGGGAGGGCCGAACATGGTCGTCGTGCGGGGTGTCGGGCCCCGATAGCCGTGGCTCCCGGCGTCCTCCGCGCCCGCGTACGCCTCGACCTCGACGATGCGGGCGGCCATGAGCCCCGCGATCGGATCGTCGTGGACGAGAACCTTGTTGAGCAGCAGCGGCGCGACATCGCGCGAGTCGCGGGCGTAGAAGCGGCGCGGAAGCGCCCGGCCGCGGACCCCGGTGCCGGTCAGGCGAGCCACTCGGCCTGTGTCGCGAGGCGCTGACCCGCAGCCGCCAGCTGCTGGGCGACCGGCTCCGGACCTCCCCCGCCGGGCGACGTGCGCTGGCGCACTGCGGCGCCGGCCTCCAGGTGCGAGAGCGCGTCCGGTCCGAGTCGCGCCTCGAGGACCACGAGCTCCTCGAGCGGCACGCCCCGCTCCGCCGACTGGCGCACGAGCGCGCCCACGACGGTGTGCGCCTCGCGGAAGGGCACGCCCGACCGCACGAGGTGCTCCGCCAGGTCGGTCGCGGCCGCAGACGTCACGTCGGCGGCTGCTCGCATGCGCTCCGGGACGAACTCGGCCGTCTCGATCATCCCGGCGATGGCGGCGAGCGCTCCGGCGCACGTGCGCACCGAGTCGAACAGGGGTTCCTTGTCCTCTTGCAGATCGCGGTTGTACGCGAGCGGGAGGCCCTTCAGCGTCGCGAGCAGCCCCGTGAGGTTGCCGATCGTCCGTCCGGCCTTGCCGCGGGCGAGCTCGGCGATGTCGGGGTTCTTCTTCTGCGGGAGCATCGACGACCCGGTGCTGTAGGCATCGGCGACGCGCACGAAGCCGAACTCGTCGCTTGCCCACAGCACGAACTCCTCGCCGATGCGCGAGAGGTGCACCTGCTCGAGCGCCAGCACGAAGAGGGCCTCGGCGACGAAGTCTCGATCCGACACCGCGTCGAGGGAGTTCTCGAAGCGGCGTGAGAAGCCGAGGTCCCGGGCAGTGCGGTCGGGGTCGAGCGGCAGGCTCGTTCCCGCGAGCGCACCGGCTCCGAGCGGCGAGACGTCCGCGCGCGCCAGGCAGTCGCGCCAGCGGTCGACGTCGCGGGCGAACGTCCAGAAGTGTGCGAGCAGGTGGTGGGCCAGGAGGACCGGCTGTGCCCGCTGGAGGTGCGTGTACCCGGGCAGGTAGACGTCGTCTCCGGCTTCACGCGCGCGAGCGACGAGCACGGACTGGAGCGCGTGCGTCTTCTCGATGATCGTGCGGCCCTGGTGTCGGAGCCAGAGTCTGAGGTCGGTCGCGACCTGGTCGTTGCGGCTGCGCCCGGTGTGCAGCTTGGCGCCCGTGTCGCCCGCCAGCTCGGTGACGCGGCGCTCGACGGCGGTGTGGACGTCCTCGTCGGTCGGCGTGAACACGAAGGACCCGTCGCCGATCTCCGCCTCCACGGTGGTGAGCGCGTCGAGGATCCGGGATGCCTCCGCATCGGTCAGGAGGCCCACGCCCGCCAGCATCCGGACGTGCGCGCGGGAGCCCTCGACGTCCTCGGCCGCGAGCGCACGGTCGAAGTCGATGCTCGCCGTGAACGCCCAGAGCGCCTCACTCGGCGGCTCCGAGATCCGGCCGTGCCACAGCGGCCGCGACTCGTTCTCTCCCATCTGGCGCTCACCCATCCGGCGGACCCTGCTTGCGGCCGACGGTCTCGAGCCCGAGGCCCCAGAGCCGCACGAAGCCGGCGGCGTCCTCGTGCCGGAACGCGTCCGCGGCGTCGTAGGTCGCGAGCTGGTAGTCGTAGAGACCCGCGTCCGCGCGTCGACCCACGACCTCGCACCGGCCGGGCTCGAGACGAAGCCGGACGTCGCCGGTCACATGCTCTTGGCTCGACGTGACGAACGCGTCGAGAGCGCGGCGCAGCGGTGAGTGCCACAGCCCGTCGTAGACGAGCTCGGCGTACCGCGGGGCGATCCGGGCCTTCTCGCGCATCAGGTCACGCTCCTGGGTGATCGACTCCAGGTCGGCGTGCGCGAGGACCAGCGCGAGCGAGCCCGGGCACTCGTACACCTCACGGCTCTTGATCCCGACCCGGCGGTTCTCGACCATGTCGAGGCGGCCCCATCCGTACGCGCCGACGAGACGCCCGACCTCGCCGACGAGCTCGTGCAGCGGCATCGTGCGGTCGTCGAGCGCGACGGGCACTCCAGCTTCGAAGCGCAGCACGAGCTCCCAGGGCTCGCGCGGCGCCTGCGAGGGGTCCGTGGTGAGGGCGTACGGCTCGCTCGGCGGGGCGACCCAGGGATCCTCGATGGCGCCGCACTCGATCGCTCGCCCCCAGAGGTTCTCGTCGATGGAGTACGGGTTGTCCTTGCGCACCTTGACGGGGATCCCGTGCCTCGCGGCGTAGTCGATCGAGTCCTCACGCGTGAAGCCCCAGACGCGAACCGGTGCGAGCACGTCGAGGTCGGGTGCAAGCGCGCGCGTCGACACCTCGAACCGCACCTGGTCGTTGCCCTTGCCCGTGCAGCCGTGCGCGACGGCGTCGGCACCGTGCTCGCGAGCGGCCGCGACGAGATGTCTCGCGATCACCGGTCGTGACAGCGCCGAGACGAGCGGGTACTTGCCTTCGTAGAGGGCGTTGGCCTGGAGAGCCGGGAGGCAGTAGCCGTCGGCGAACTCGGCGCGCGCATCGACGACGATCGCCTCGACGGCTCCCGCAGCGAGCGCGCGTCGACGGATCGTCTCCCAGTCGTCGTCGGCCGACTGCCCGACGTCGACCGCGAGCGCGACGACCTCGGCTCCCCACTCCTCGGTGATCCACCGGACCGCCACCGACGTGTCGAGCCCGCCCGAGTACGCCAGGACCACACGCTTCGCCATGGTTCCCTCTCCGTCGAGCTGCGCTGCTAGAGCCCGGCCAGCTCGGCCAGCCGGTTCGCGACCTCGGCACCACTCGTCTGCTCGGAGCACACCAGGAGCAACGTGTCGTCACCCGCGACGTTGCCGAGCACGTCGGGCAGGCCCGCGCGGTCGAGCGCCGACCCTATGACGTGCGCCGACCCCGGTGGCGTGCGGAGGACGACGAGGTTGGCGCTGTGCGAGACGTCGACCACGAACTCCCCCATCACGCGCTGCAGGTGGTCGTCGGGGGCGCTGCGGTCCTTTGCATGCTCGGGGATGGCGTAGGCCATCGCTCCGCCGGGGATGCGCACCTTCACCGCTCCGAGGTCCTCGAGGTCGCGACTGACCGTCGCCTGCGTCGCGACCACGCCGTCGGCCGCCAGGAGCTCCACGAGCTGGGCCTGGCTCGAGACGGCCTGGTCCTCGAGCAGCCGGGCGATGCGATGTCGGCGCTGCGGCTTGCCGAGGGTGGCCATCACGCGTCCTCGAGCACCGTCGCGAGCAGCGCGCGGGTCGCGTGCATGCGATTCTCGGCTTGTTGCCAGACCACCGACTGCGGCCCGTCGATCACGTCGGCCGTGACCTCCTCGCCGCGGTGCGCCGGGAGGCAATGGAGGAAGCGCGCGTCGGGACCGGCGATCTCCATCAAGGCGAGGTCGACCTGGTAGCCGGCGAACGCGGCCCGACGTGCGTTCACCTCGGCTTCCTGTCCCATCGACGTCCACACGTCCGTGTACACGGCATCGACGCCCTGCACGGCCTCTTGGGGCTCGACGACCAGCTCGATCGTCCCGCCGAGGTTGCGGGCCCGCTCCACGACGTCGTCGTCGAGCTCGTAGCCGCTCGGGCTCGCGACGACGAGCTCCATCCCGGAGAGCGCCGCGCCGAATGCGAGCGACGCGGCGACGTTGTTGCCGTCACCCACGTACGCGAGCCGGCGACCCTCGAGGCTGTCGAACACCTCGAGGATCGTCAGGAGATCGGCGAGCGCCTGCGTG
>Ga0315534_1000994_pt1 | contig 19938 bp, 14 predicted proteins | sample SalMarSW160240MG_FD_203094 | JGI IMG/M metagenome (GOLD analysis project Ga0315534, IMG submission 203094) | Salt marsh sediment microbial communities from the Plum Island Ecosystem LTER, Massachusetts, United States - Salt Marsh Sediment SW1602-40 ... | reverse complement strand
GTAAGGAACAGATATTGAGTTTTTTATGCTTTTCATAATGTTCATGGCGGATTTCTCACCCATCCGCTCCAGCGGGATTAACTGTTCAGCAACAAGATCATACAGATCTGAATAATTACTTATCAGTTTATTATTAAAAAGCAGGTCTACAGTTTCTTCTCCAAGACCATCAATATTCATCGCCTTTCTGCTGATAAAATGTTCAATTCTTCCTTTTATTTGAGGAGGGCAGTGAAGATAGTTTGGACAGAAATGGTTTGCTTCTCCTTCTGTCCTTATCAGTGGAGTACCACATTCCGGGCAATTTTCAATAAATTTTATCTCCTGGCTGTTATCGTTTCTTGAAGAATAATCTACTCCCACGATCTTTGGAATTATTTCCCCGCCCTTTTCCACATAAACCATATCACTGAAGTGGAGGTCAAGAAGTGCTATCTGATCAGCATTGTGTAATGATGCACGCTTGACAGTTGAGCCTGCCAGGAAAACCGGTTCAAGGTTTGCAACAGGGGTGATTGTACCGGTTCGACCGACCTGGTATGATACCGACAACAGCCTTGTTAATACCTGTTCAGCCCTGTATTTATATGCTATTGCCCAGCGGGGTGATTTTGCCGTATAACCAAGTTTTTCCTGCAGGGCGAGGGAATTGATCTTTACGACAACTCCGTCTATATCGAATGGAAGATTTTTTCTTTTTGACTCCCAATCATTTATAAATCCGGTCACCTCTTCCATTCCCCTGCAAAGTCTGATGCTGTCAGGAACCCTGAAACCCCATTTCATAGCTTCCATCAGATTATCATAGTGAGTTTCATGAGGAAGATCCTCTGATAAAAGAAAATAAAACATGCATTCAAGTTCCCTTGAAGCTACAATGCGGGGGTCGAGCATCTTCAAAGTACCTGAGGCAGCATTCCGTGGATTGGCAAAAGGGGGCAGCTCTTCACTGATTCTCTCATTGTTCAGCTTTTCGAAAACAGCTCTGGGCATAAGTATCTCGCCCCTGGTGATGAACTCCTCAGGGATATTCTTACCTGTAACTCTAAGTGGAATGCTGCGGATGGTTCTGACATTCGGTATAACATCATCTCCTTTGGTACCGTCTCCCCGGGTAAGTGCTCTCACCAGGGTCCCGTTCCTGTATGTCAGGCTGATTGAAGCACCATCAAATTTCAGCTCGCAGACATATTCCACTGATCCGCCGGCAGCTTTTTCTGCTTTTTGATTAAAGTCGCTCAACTCATCTTCATTATATGTGTTGCTGAGCGAAAGCATTGGATATTGGTGATCGTATTGCCTGAACTCATTTCGTATATCACTGCCTACCCTTTGAGTAGGCGATTCTTCAGTGATAAGTGCGGGGAATTTTTTTTCGAGAGTATCAAGCTCATTCAGGAGCAGATCATATTCAAAATCGGAGATAACAGGTTTATTAAGAACATAATATTTCTGATTATGTTCCTCTATCTCCCTACGGAGTTTTTCTATGCGTGCCCTGGCTTCAGATTCTTTCATTTTCAGCACTGATCAGCTCCAGACACCTTCAATTATTGTATTGCATTTGATGCATCTGCCGTCCTTAATTTTGTTTGCTGTTATCCTGTAACCCTGTCTGGCAATAACAGTTGTACCGCAGTTGGGGCATTTTGTGTCAGCCATTTCATTACCGGGAACATTACCGATATAGACATATTTTAATCCTTCACCGATGGCAATTCTGTATGCGGTCTTTAACAGATCAACAGGCGTCGGGGGCAATTGCTCAAGTTTGTAAGTGGGATAAAACCTGCTGAAATGCAGGGGAGTATCTTTAAATCCGTTTTCACTGAGCCATTTACACATTAAGCCTATTTCATCAGTGTTATCAGTCCATGTTGGCACAATGAGGTTGGTTATTTCAAGCCAGACTCCCATATCCTTGTATATCTTTAATGCATCGAGCACAGGTTGAAGCTTGCCTCCTGCGAGCTTCAGATATGTGCTGTCATTGAATGATTTCAGGTCAATGTTGGCGCCATCAATAACGGCACAAAGTTTTTTCAGTGGTTCAGGATTTATATATCCATTTGATTTAAAGACATTTTTTATCCCCGATTCTTTTGCAATAACAGCTGTTTCGTAGGCATATTCGTAGAAAGTCACAGGTTCGGAGTAGGTATAAGCAATAGAGAGGCAATTGTTCCTTCTGCTCTCAGCCACAACTTTCTCAGGAGGCAGGTTAAAGTTTCTTGTTTTGTCAGGGCTGGTTTGTGAAATAGCCCAGTTCTGGCAGTTAAGACAAACAAGGTTACATCCTGCTGTGGCTATTGAAAATGCCCTTGATCCCGGTAAGAAATGATAAAGTGGTTTTTTTTCGATAGGGTCGACATTAGCTGAGCATGGATTGCCATATGCCATAGTATAAAGCTTCGATTTGCGTACTATCCTGTTTCTGCAGTCACTTATCTCACCCTCTTTAAGTACACATTCATTTGGACAGATCCGGCACATTATACCTCTCGGTGTCTCTTCCTGGAACATGGCGACTTTTTTGTAAAGCTCCTGCTCTTCCGGGATAATACAGTTCATAGCTCCATGACAGGGCATTGCGACCACCCCTGCTGATAATGCGAGACATTTCTTCACAAAATCACGTTTGCTGATATCGAAATTTTTATCTGTCATTTCTTCAACCGGTACAAAGAATAAAACTACTATTTGTTCCTGTTTGTTCCAAGAAGAATCCCCGCAAAAATCAGACCTGATAATAAAATTATTGAGATTTTTATACCAAGAACAGGCACAGCCACACCTGAAACAATTATGAATCCGAATGCCGAGCCTGCAAGATCAGCACCATAGGTTTTTGCAGATGCTGAACCGTCACTGTCAGTGAGAGTCAGTTCCCTGAAAATATGTCCGGTCAGGAATGAGGGAGGAAGAACTGAAAACATAATAATAGATATTGCTGCCGGAATGCTGGTGAAGGATAACAAATAATTGATGATCAGAGCAATTACGGCATACCAGAGAACAAGAATTAAAGCCTTGATCTTAAGCGGTATACGGTTCAGGAATTTGAGATTTATACCTGATCCGGCTGCCAGTCCGACCATAAAAAGAGCCAGTATAACTCCAGTTATCTGATACATGTTCCCAGCGGTTAGCTGTAATGACAGTAATACTATTATTTCAAAACCGGCAAGACCTGCGGCACCGAAATACATCATGAGATTACGTCTCCGAATTGACAGGACCGGTAATGCAAATACAAGAATCATAATTATGATTGCAGGTATCTTTTCGTTAAGGTTCTTACTTAAAAAATACGACTGAAAGTGAAAACTGGCTATCGGAAATACTGCACGGTTTTCTCTAACCTCTTTATCAAGAAGAGAAATGACCTCAGAAGTCTTATTCTCAATCAGGTCATCAGAGAGAAAATCGGGTCCCACATATATATTTTCGATGCTTCTTAATTCTGTAAGCCTGCATATCGAAGCCGATAATTCATTGTCAGATGCGATGTAATAAAGCCTGTTACCCACAACCGGCTTAACATATGTGAAGATTCTGTCAAGACTGTTATAAATTGATGAATACAAGGTTATTGCCTCTTTGTTGGGGTAATTATCCCATATTCCGGGTGAACACATGAAAACACCATCAGGAACCAGTCTCTTTTTTACATCGTCAAAAAAATCACTTGTATAGTACCTGTTGAGCGAAAGAGTGGAAGGAGGGGGCACCAGAAGCAGGACAGCATCAAGTTTATCTCCCTTTCCTTTAATATACCTGAATGCATCCTTATTTTCAATTATGAGTTCTGTATTACCGGGATCAGCCTTTTTTGTTTCAGCTTTAATAAGTTCAGGATCTCTTTCAATAAATATCACCTTTTTCACAGGATACTTCAATACCTCAGGCAGGTGTGATCTCAGGGAACCGGAGATAAGTAGTACTTTTTCCGGATTTCTCTTCTGGAGCAGAGCATAATGTATATTTTCTTCTCTTTCAGCAACATCGTCGATATATGTAAGCAGACGTTGGTTATAATAAATGCTCCTTTCACCTCCATACTCTGCGTAGGTTATGTTCCCATAAGGAGTTTCCCTGGTTTCTGTTACTTTAATCCCTGGTAACAGGATCTGCCTGAAAAAAATATCCGGATCAGCTATTAATATAAATGCTGCCAGCAGTGTTACCGATAATTTTACAACGATTTTCTTATTTCTGTCTTTAATATAAAATGTCAGAATGGTGTATGTTATCGACATCAGTATGATGATGAGGATAAGCTTGTATGTGTTGAACAAACCTGCTGTAAGGACCGATATTATCAAACCTGCTGCGATACTACCAATTGTTTCAATTGAAAAAGATTTTCCGGGAATAAAATCATTTGCCGACTTTGCGGCAGCTAACAGTTTCACAAAGGTGAATCCTGAGACCAGGCAGAATGGGATCAGTACCAGGAAAGTGAAGATCATGCTTACCAGGAATGACGGAGTCTCTCCGGGCTGAAGGAAGAGTCTCGACAGCAGGAAAAACAATATTAATGATATTAAGGGGCTGATTGAGAATACCAGATTAATCTTTCGGATATCATTCAATGATGAACTACCGGCGGCTGCAGCTCCAATCGCAGAGGTAATAAGCCACGAAGCAAGAAATGTTCCTGCTGTCAATTCATAACCTCCGGAAATATTCATTATTTCCCGAATGAGCAGGATTTGAATTGACATACTTGTAAACCCAATGACAAACAGGTTAATAGCGATATCTGAAGAGCTCATCTTTTGCAGGCTATTAAACAACTTACGTGGTTCCGCTGTTCTTTTAAATAACCTTGTGAAATAGCTGATATGCCAGATAAGGTGGAATACTCCTGTGATTGCAAGTCCTGCCCCTGTCTCAACATGCCATTTCAGGACAGATTTTACTACAGGTAAATCCCATTTATAATTGATTTGAAGGGCCAGGAACAATCCTGCCAGTGCTGTAATGAGAAATGTGACGGCAAGGATGGTATTCCATATCTTCCTGTGGCGGGCCTGGGAAAAAAGGCCGATACGGTAAAAAATAAAACTTATTAAGTATAAAACAGAAACAGCGATACCTGTTCCGACGATATGATACATAATTACTTTTTATTTTCTTCAAGCACCAGGCCCTCATAGATATAGAGCTCGGCATTTTTCCAGCCATCCCACCCAAGTCCTGCTTTATCTCTCGATGTATAACCAAGGAACTGTTCAACTGTCCATCCATTTTCCGTTGCGACCTGTGGCAGCATTGTTCCTGACCGAAAGTCCTTTTTTATATAAATCCCATGTTTGCCCAGGATTATCTCATTGATATTATTGATTTTTTTCATCGGCCCCAGGATGGTTATTTCCATATCAGTCTTATCATATTCTTCTTTGGTAAGTGGAAGAAACCGTGTATCCTCAAAGGCAGATGATAAGGCGGATTCCTTAACAACCTCGTAAAGAGGATCAGATGATAGAAATCTTCCTATACAACCCCTCAGTCTGCCGTCAATCTTCAAAGTTACAAATGCCCCCAGCTGTTTTTTGAGTGATTCGGGAATCTTCTTTTCATCAATGGCTGTCCTTTTCTTCTCATATAACATCGTTTTTATACTGTTTCTGGCAATGGCAAAAAGCTGATCTTTTTCCGATTTGCTGAATGAAAGCGATGCTGAAGATTCTTCATTCATTTTTGTTGTTTGTCCTTTTTCAATCAAAGCTATGGCATGGTACCCAACAACCCTGTCTTTATCTCCATAAGGAGTATCTCCTGAATTACAGTAGTCTATTCTTTTAAATTCGAGGTTACTATCATTTTCAGCAAGATACATAAGCATAAGTCCCGAAGCCCATCCACACATGCTGGTTGCCAATCCGTTAATATTCTTTTCTGAATTTTCTTCGAGAGCGGTAAGAAATACCTTCGGATCACCTGACACAATGCCCTCAGCAGTTCTATTGTCTGCATCAATGGCATCTTTGTAGGGGGGATAATGGGAGAAGTCACTGCTTATCAGGAAGAGATTTTCAGGAGTGAACCATGGTCTTAAAGACTCAGCTATCAATTTGATTGTATTTGTATTGTTTGTACCGATAACTATTGGAACTATTTTTGGTGTTTTCTTAAAATAATATTGTATAAGGGGAATCTGTACTTCCAGGCTGTGCTCCCGTAGGTGTGCAGTAACAGGAAAATTAAAGACCCTGGTCTCATTTTTGAGTTTGTTGGCAATTTCCTTGTTTACCTCTGTCTTACCCAGGGGTGTAATAAAGTCACCGATATTATATACCGATGCCCCATTGAATGCCATTACATGGCTGGAACCAATAAGGAAGATATTTTCTATCTCAGCATTTTCAGGTATTGCTGAAATAGCCGAGGCTGCTATTGTACCTGAGAATACATACCCTGCATGAGGACTGATAATTGCTCTTACATTCCAGTTCTCCGGTGATTTCATGCAATTTTTAAAATGGCTTGCTATATCCCTTAGAAGAATATCCCTGTTGGCCTCATAATAACTGCCTGCTGCAACCGGCTGTCTATCAGTTGATTTGCCCTGGGAATAGATATCCATAATACTGAAGATTGATAACAATACAATTAATACCCTGTACATAATAACAAGTTAAAATGGCCTAATAAAGTTAGGCCAAAAAAATGAAAAAATGTAAAATAAGGCTAAGTTTAAACAATGGTTTATATCAGAACCATTGACTCCTTGAGTATTTCGCCGTTTTCATCTGTTCCATATATCTTAATACCCAGGCTTACGGATGGAGTACCTATCATATCAATGATAGGACTTAAAGCATCCTTAAGATCCTCAATATCCATACTGTCGAATTCCTCAATATGGAAATAAAGGTGAATAATGAGTGTCGCTTCGGGCTTCGTAATTGAGCAAAGGACCTTTACTATTTTTGCCAGCCAAATGGATGAGGCTGTATTGAAGTATTCAAGATTAAATCTCAGATTGGTTGTTTGGCGGGGATTGGCCGCATATTGTGTAACCCACTGCAAAATATTCTCATATAGCTCGGCAGCATTTTCAGGAATTGATCTGCCAGACAGGATCAATTCTCCTGTAAGATGATTAAGGTCAATCTGTGGTGTTTTGCTTGTAGGCTCGATGTATATTTTCTTTTGTTCCACCTTAAAAAGAATATTAACAATTAAATAGTTATGAAATTATATATAAAAATAGTACATCTTTTAATAATACTTGCACTCTTAACACACTCTTCATCAAAAATTATTGTCCAATAGTCAAATAATTTCGACTGTTTGCATAAACTTATGATATTTATCAGTTTCCGGAGTACCTGTTTTGAATATGATTTGTTTTATGCCAATTTATTAAAATGCTATCTTAGCAGCCTGAAATTTTGCGAGAACGAATGGAGCGAATTCTTACAGAAAAGATAAAAGAAGCTGTCAGGAATCTATATAATAGCAATCCGGGTGATGATCTGATCCAGGTACAGGAGACAAAAAAAGATTTTAAAGGTGATTTTACACTAGTTGTCTTTCCTTTGCTGAAATATTCAAAAAATACACCTGAAAAGACCGGTGTAACAATCGGAAAGTATCTTGTAGAGACTTTTCCAGCTGTAAAAGGGTACAACGTTATTAAAGGATTCCTTAATCTCGAAGTCTCCGATAATTGGTGGATTGACTATTTCCGCAAAATGGTCTCTGAAAGTGATCTCTTTACTGAATGTAAGATTACCAGACCTGAGACAATCCTGATAGAATATTCTTCGCCAAATACCAATAAACCACTTCACCTGGGTCACATTCGCAATAATCTGCTTGGTTTTTCTCTCTACCGCATCCTCTCAGCATGCGGACACAGGGCGATAAAGACAAATATTGTCAATGACAGAGGGATACATATATGCAAGTCGATGCTGGCCTGGAAGAAATACGGAAATGGTGAAACACCTGGATCGTCAGGAATGAAGGGTGATCACCTTGTCGGCAAGTACTATGTCCGGTTTGAAAAAGAGTATAAAAAGCAGATAGACGACCTGATAAAGAAAGGATCAGGAGAGAGTGAAGCAAGGAATTCTGCTCCTGCGATGAAGGAAGCGAGAACGATGCTCCTTAAATGGGAAGAGGGAGACAGTGAAACGATAAAGCTGTGGAAGATGATGAATTCCTGGGTCTATGAGGGATTTGATGAGACTTACAGGAAATTGGGAGTCGATTTTGACAAGGTTTATTACGAGTCAGAAACATGGCAGCCTGGCCGTAATATAGTATTTGATGCTCTCAAGAAAGATTTCCTTATTAAAAAAGAGGACAATTCGATATGGATAGATTTAAATACTGAAGGCCTCGATCAGAAGCTCCTGTTGCGCTCTGACGGGACTGCAGTCTATATAACCCAGGACATTGGTACAGCAGTAATAAGACAGGAAGATTATGGTTTCAACAAATGCATTTATGTTGTCGGTAATGAGCAGAACTATCATTTCCAGGTGCTTCGGGCTGTTCTTAAGAGGTTTGGATTTAAATGGGCTGACGGCTTAATTCATTTTTCATACGGGATGGTCGAACTCCCTGAGGGCAAAATGAAATCGCGCGAGGGGACTGTAGTGGATGCTGATGATCTTATCAGTGAAATGAAGGAAACAGCCAGGGAGGTCTCCCTTGAACTTGGAAAACTTACAGATTATTCCGACGTGGAAAAGGAGGAGATTTTCCGCAAGATAGGCCTGGGTGCACTCAAATATTACATACTGAAAGTGGACCCAAGGAAAAACATGACTTTCAATCCTTCAGAATCGATTGATTTTAATGGAAATACAGGGCCTTTCATCCAGTATACATTTGCCAGGATAAAATCAGTATTCAGGAAGGCCGATCAAATGGGAATTAAATATGATCCTGAATTTCACGGTTTGTTACAGATTGGAGACAAAGAACTTGTTCTTATAAAGATTCTTAGAAACTTTGCAGTAACGGTATCTGAAGCGGCAGAAGCATACAGCCCGGCAATAGTAGCAAATTATTGTTACGAACTTGCAAAGGAATACAACCAGTTCTATCACGATTTTTCAATTCTTGGAGAACCGGATAAATCGGTAAGTAACCTGCGCCTCGCATTGTCAGATGTAACAGCAAAGGTGCTTAGCTCGGGCATGTGGTTGCTGGGGATTGAAATGCCTGAAAGAATGTAATGTAAAACAACTTTTGTAAAAATGTTTGAGAATTTAAGTGAACGGCTGGAAAGATCCTTTAAGATACTTAAGGGACAGGGAAGAATTTCGGAGATAAATATTGCCGAGACACTTAAAGAGGTTCGCAGGGCACTGCTTGATGCTGATGTCAGCTTCAAGATAGCTAAACAGTTTACCGATACGATTAAAGCCAAAGCGTTGGGACAGGAGGTACTGAAGTCAGTAAACCCGTCCCAGATGATGGTTAAAATCGTTCATGATGAGCTGGCAGAGCTGATGGGAGGCGATAAAACCGAGATAAACATAAAATACAATCCGGCCATCATACTTATCGCAGGTCTCCAGGGATCAGGGAAAACGACATTCAGTGGAAAACTGGCCAAATGGGTTGCAACAAAAAAAGGAAAAACACCCGTTCTCGTGGCCGGTGATGTTTATCGTCCTGCTGCTATTGAGCAGCTCAAGATAATAGGCACCCAGGTTGAGGTTCCTGTATATACCGAAGATGGGAATATGAACCCGATACAGATAGCCAAAAATTCTGTCAGGGAAGCAAAAATAAAGGGATACGATGTTGTTATCATCGATACTGCAGGCCGTCTGGCTGTTGATGAGGAGATGATGAACGAGATATCTTCAATAAAAACTGCTGTTAATCCGCATGAGATACTATTTGTGGTTGATTCAATGACAGGACAGGATGCTGTTAATACTGCAAAGGAATTCAATAACAGACTCGATTTTGATGGAGTCGTACTTACAAAACTTGATGGTGATACCCGGGGCGGTGCAGCCCTTTCAATACGTTCAGTTGTCGATAAACCGGTTAAGTTTGTGAGCACCGGAGAAAAGATGGACGCAATTGACATTTTCTATCCTGTGCGTATGGCCGACAGAATACTGGGAATGGGAGATATTGTATCCCTTGTTGAAAAGGCCCAGGAACAATACGATGTGGAGGAAGCACGTAAGCTTCAGAAAAAAATTGCAAAAGACCAGTTCGATTTTAATGATTTTATTGCACAGATCCAGCAGATAAAGAAAATGGGTAATGTCAAAGACCTGATGGCAATGATCCCGGGTGCAGGAAAGGCTATTAAAGATCTTGATATTGACGACAATGCTTTTAAGGGCATTGAGGCTATAATAAGAAGTATGACATCCGAGGAAAGGACAAATCCGGTTATTCTCAACGGGAGCAGACGAAAAAGAATTGCTATTGGCAGCGGTACATCTGTTCAGGATGTTAATAAACTCGTGAAGCAGTTTGATGAAACCCGGAAAATGATGAAGATGATGACAAAAAGCGGCGGTAATGCTGCCAAACTGATGGGAAGAAGATAATCCACAGTAATGTATACATTAATAGACGGCAAAAAAACAGCATCAGAAATCAGACACGAGATTGCTGATGAAGTAAGAAAACTTAAAAGCGAGGGAAAGAAAACTCCTCACCTGGCAACTATCCTCGTGGGCACTAACCCTTCAAGCCAGACCTATGTGGCAAACAAAATGAAAGATTGCGAGGAGGTGGGCTTCATATCCACACTTATTAAGTTTGAAGAAAATATTCCGGAAACTCTTCTGCTTGACAAGATAAAGGAACTGAACAATGATGATGATATCGACGGATTTATTGTTCAACTGCCTCTGCCCGATCATTTAAATGAAAACAATGTTATTGAATCTATTGATCCTTCTAAGGATGCCGACGGTTTTCATCCTGTCAATATAGGGAAAATGGTAATCGGACTTCCAGGATTCTTGCCGGCAACTCCTTTTGGTATAGTTGAACTTATAAAAAGGTATAATATAGAAACCTCAGGCAGGAAGTGTGTGGTAATAGGAAGAAGTAATATTGTCGGCAGACCGGTAAGCATTCTGCTTTCCCAGAAAGGAATGGATGCCACCGTAACAGTGGTTCACAGCCGGACAGAAAACCTGGAAAATATTGTAAAAGAAGCAGATATAATAATAGCTGCTTTGGGTTCACCGGGTTTTATAAAAGCCGAAATGGTAAAGAACGGAGCTGTGGTTATTGATGTGGGCACCACACGTATTGAAGCTCCCGGCACCAAAACAGGGTGGAAACTAACAGGTGATGTCGATTTTGACAATGTTGCACCAAAATGTTCCTATATTACACCGGTACCAGGAGGTGTTGGCCCGATGACACGGGTATCTCTGCTGAAAAACACCCTTGTTGCTGCAAAAAACAGGAGATAAGCTGTTTAATTCTTTAATTAACCTTTATTCAGGTAGTTCAATACCAGTGAAATAGAGGTCATATCCTCCTTCTCCGCCCGGTCTGTTGGAAGAGAAGATTATAAAATAATTTGTAAAGTCGTAATGATACCATATCCTGGGACGATATTCGTCAGAGGAACTGTTTACACCAGGACCTAGATTAACGGGAGAGCCCCATTGTCCGTTCCTGAATATGGAATAATACAGATCAAATCCTCCCATACCTCCCGGCCTGTCAGATGCAAAAAACATTATGTCCTTAATAATAAGGGGACATTTATCCTGGCTGGTACTGTTTATACTGTCAACTTTTTCTGATGCAGAGTAATCACCATCTAACCAGGTCTCGATTGTAGTTTCTGCAGGTATGGTTTTTAAATATATGTCAAAATTGCCGTCAACATCCGATGAAAAATAGGCTGTATCCTGGTCTGAATCAAAACAGATGTATGCATCGTTAGCCGATGTATTAATCAGATTGGCGGTGTAGGGGCCAAAAATATCAGGTATCGAAGTGCCGTAAACAGGCCTGTTTTTAAAATAGAAGAAATCAAGATCACCACTGGTGTTTTCTGAGGCTGTAATAAAATATTCATATCCGTCAACCGTACTGAAGCAACTGAAAGGGCCGAGATCATCAGCATCAGTATTGGCGGTATTTATAAGGCTGGTAAGGAACGGTATATTGCAAATGTAACTGTCATAATCAAATACTCCGGTAGTCTGGTCAAAAATGATAGATATCATTCCCTGCTCAAAGTCAAACTGACCTCCTGAGCTGCCCCGGTTGCTAGAGAAAAGTACGTATATTTCGCCATAAAGCTGATAGCAATCAGTATTATAATCATCATAAGCAGAATTAATACCATCCAGGCTAAATACAGAATCAGGGAAGGTACCATATGGGTAGACTATTGGATTGCTTTCTTTTTTGCACGACGTTATGCAGGTTAAGATGAGGATCATTCCTGAAACAGCAAACAGTACTATTCTTATAAATATCCTTTTCATGAATTAATAATTTGTTTTAATGGTCATTTTAAGGTTTCATATTGACCTGTTATAGATTCAATAAAACGTAAAGATATTAATAATTAGTATCAGAACTATAAAATGAAAAACCGGGACGGTTCCCGGTTCTTCTGAGGTAGAATTTAGGTTAATTCTAGGGTAAATTGGGTATAGGGTATTAATTCCTGTTTTATAACTGAAAGATGAATATTTAACACTGGAGGTTGCGTTGCCGCTGTAAAAAAATGAAAAAAACCTTAAATATTGCTGTATTATACTGAAAATTAAATGTTTGAAAAAATGCCGGATTGTTAATAATTGATACTCAGCAGGTAACTTCTTGTGAAAAATAGTATTATTTTTGTGAAATATTTTGGTGCGATGGAAGAGGACAAGTATGGACTATATTATGAGGATGAGATAAAGCAGGCTGTTCTGAAGTTCGAAAGAATGAGGAACAATAATGAAAATTATTTCTTTGATGTCATTGAATTTGAGTCAATTATAGATTATTATATAGAGAGTAACAATTCTAATAAAGCTTTTGAAGCAGCATTACTGGCAATAAAACAACATCCGAATTCTGTCTCAATACAGCTGAGAAAAGCAAAAGTCCTGCTCGATAAGGGAAGAGCTGTTGAGACTCTTAAGATTCTCAGGAAGCTTGAAAACATTGAACCCGGAAACCATGAGATATTTATTGCGAAGGGAACCGCAATGGGTATACTTGGTGATATCCAGGGTGCAAAAAAGATGTTTGACCATGCACTGGAACTCGATTCGGATGAAATTGGAAATATCCTGTTTGCAATAGTATCGGTTCTGCAGAATCTCAATTATTATGAGCATTTGATCCCATATCTGCATAAGTTGATTGAAAAAGAACCACATTTCAAAGCTCATCTATACGACCTCGCATTTGCTTACGAAAAAACTGAAGATTTTAAAAGCAGCATTGAATACTACCTGAAATACCTCGAGGATGAGCCATTTTCCGACAGTGCCTGGTATAATCTTGGTATAATCTATAATAAAATAGAAATGCCTGTAAAGGCAGTTGAGGCCTATGATTATGCCCTGGCCATTAATGATCAAAACTCTTTTGCACTTTTCAATAAAGCCAATATTCTCTACAATCTTGACCGTTATTCAGAGGCGATACCTGTTTATCTCGAATATCTTGAATTCGAAAATGAAAGTGTAGAGGCAATAACATATCTGGCAGAGTGCTATGAGAAAATCGATGAGATTATACTGGCAAAGAAATACTACCATGAAGCCCTTGAACTGACTCCGGAATTTGCTGATCCATGGTTCGGACTTGGAGTTATAGAACTCAATACAGGAAATATAGATGACAGTCTCATATTTTTCAGAAAAGCTGTCAAACTTGATGATGAAAATCCTGAATTCTGGTACCTTCTTGGTAAAGCTCATTATGCTAAAGGAGAAAAAAAAGAAGCACTCAGATGTTTCAGAGAAGCCCTAAAGTTGGATGCCTATTATGGAGAGGTGTGGTCCGACCTGGGTATGATTATCATCAAGGAGAACCTCGTCTCCAGAGTCGTCCCTTACTTTGAGCATGCATACAAGGTGATAGGAGATGTTCCCGGCATCAATTACCTTCTGGCTTCATTTTACCTTCGGACAGACTTTCCTGAAAAGGCTCTGATACACATGAAACTGGCAACTGAAACTGATAAGGCTCTTTACAGGGAATTTATTGATTTTTTCCCTTCATGCCTGCTTACATCCGGAATAATAAGACTGCTGGAAAAGAACAACCTTATTTGATTATCTCCGGGAATTAAACATTATATGACACCTCCAGGTTCTTGCTATATCATTATAATCGACAATATATGCAGGTTCAGTAAAATCATGCTAATAAAATTCTTATAAATGAAAACAGTTCTGCCTTATTTACCCGATCGTCCTCCCAAACCAAGGGAATACGGACTAACAATGGTCATGGATAAGGGTCTCAGTATCAGGGAAGCTGAAGACTTTATGTCCGTCGGCTCTAATTATACCGATTATGTGAAACTGGGATTCGGAACATCCCTGATAACTCCCGGATTCAGGAATAAAATAAAGATCTATAAGGATGCGGGTGTTGTTCCTTATTTTGGAGGTACTCTCTTCGAAGCATTTGTTGTCAGGGACATGTTCAAGGATTTTGTTAAGTTCCTAGATGATTGCGAAATTGGTCTTGTGGAGGTTTCTGATGGATCATATGATATTGATCATTCAGCAAAGCTTGATTATATCAGGGAGCTTTCAACGAGAGGAACAGTGATATCAGAAGTTGGCTCAAAAAAGAAAGAAATGGTCTATACTCCCGACCAGTGGGTAGCCATGATGAGGGCTGAGCTGGATGCGGGGTCGGTAAAGGTAATTGCTGAAGCCCGCGAATCAGGAACAACAGGCATTTATAATGAAGATGGCTCAATTAATAACAACATAATAGATGCTATATCAGAACATGTCAAACTTGGGAACGTAATATGGGAGGCTCCTATGAAATCACAGCAGGCCTGGTTCATAAAGCACTTCGGAGCAAATGTTAACCTGGGCAATATAGCTCCAACAGAGATTATTCCCCTTGAATCACTGCGTCTCGGTCTCAGGGGAGATACTTTCTTTCAGTTCCTTCCGGATAATCTTAAAAGCGAGTAACCTGTGGAGCAGCGAAAGCTGACTAAATCATAGCTGATATGAGAAAATTCGGCCTTATTGGATATCCCCTGGGTCATTCTTTCTCACGAAAATATTTTTCAGAGAAATTCAACAGGGATAATATTAAGGATTGTTTATACGAAAATTATCCTCTGGAGACACTTGATCTGTTTCCACATCTTATATCAGAAGATAATGAACTATGCGGATTAAACGTTACAATTCCATATAAGACGGAGATTCTGAAATACATAGATGGAACTGGACCTGAAATAGAAGAGATCGGAGCTGTGAATGTTTTGAAAATCAAAAGAACAGCCGGCAGGATAAACATTTATGGCTATAACAGCGATGTGACAGGCATCAGGGATTCATTGATCTCATTTGTGAAAGGATCGGTTAAAAACGCCCTGATCCTCGGTACCGGAGGCAGTTCACGGGCTGTACGCTATGCTCTTACCGAAATGGGATTGAAAATTACGCATGTTTCAAGGAGAGACAAACCCGGCTGCATTACATATAAACAGATCAGTCAGGAAATAATAAGGGAGTCTGACATTATTGTCAATACCACACCTCTCGGAATGTATCCTGACATAACCTCATTACCGGATATTAACTACAATCTTCTGAATGAGAATCATATCCTTTTCGACCTTGTGTATAATCCCGAAATTACCTCATTTTTAAAGATGGGGAAGGAGCGGGGTTGTAAAATCATTACAGGGATGAAGATGCTTTGTTCCCAGGCTGAAAGATCATGGGAGATATGGAATGATGATAAGCTGTAATACTCCTGATTTTCTTAAGTAAAGATCTCCCGGGGATATTCAATATCTTCAAGGAATAATCCCTTGGCAGGTGCCGATTTTCCTGCTTTGCCCCGGTCTCTGGCCTTTATTATTTCTTCAAATTCCAACAAGCTTGTTTTACCCATGCCAGTATCAACCATGGAACCTGCAATTGCCCTTACCATATTTCGCAGGAATCTGTCAGCCTTTATAGTAAAAATCAACTTGTTATTCTCTTTTTCCCATGAAGCAAAAAATATTTTACACAGGTTTGTTTTAGCACCTGAATGGAGCCGGCTGAAGCTTGTGAAATCAGTATGTTTTAATAGTAATTTACAAGCTTTATTCATAATACTTATGTCGATATCACCATGTACATACCACAAAAAGTCTTCCCGGAATGGATCCTTATCCCTTGAGATATAGTACCTGTAGGTCCTCGAAACAGCACTGAATCGGGCGTGGGCATCCTCACGTACTTTTACTATACGGGATACTGAGATATCCTTTGGCAGAAATCGATTTAGTCTGAATATCAGGTTTTTACGTCCTGCAAGATCGGACAGGGCACTTTCAAAGTGGGCACAGAATAACAATGCATGTACTCCGGTATCAGTTCGTCCGGCACCGATAGTTGATATTTTTTCATTAAGGATTGTGGAAAGAGCTTCATCAAGTGTTTTCTGAACTGTCACAGAACCAGGCTGCACCTGCCAGCCATGATAGGAAGTGCCTTTATAGGAAATGAATATGAAGTATCGTGTCTTCACCTTTTTCTTTCTGCAAATATAGTTATTCACAAAATGACGATAATTGTTTAAAATATTTTTAATTATTACCATTGATCTGTTTGAAAATCGATCTTAAAATGTAATTTTACCTTCACCAAAAAAATCAGATAATTTGTTTAACCAAAAACTCTCACGATGACAGAACAGAAAAGAACGCAAGCAGCTGGAATGGCCTTCATGGGAATGATTTTCTTCCTGTTTGGGTTCGTAACAACTTTCAACATTACTCTGGCTGACAAGTTCAAGGCAGTCTTTGACCTGTCAAATGCTGAAGCTCAGCTGGTAAACGGTGCATTTTTCTTTACCTACTTTGTTCTCTCCTTTGCAGCCGGCGGTATCATTAAAAGGATCGGTTATAAAGGGGGGGTAATTCTTGGCCTTCTGCTTGTTGCAGCAGGAAGTTTTCTATTCTTCCCTGCCGCCAAAGCACTATCCTATCCATTCTTTCTGTTTGCCATCTTCATTATGGCAGGTGGTGTGGTTTTTCTCCAGGTTGCTGCAAATCCTTATGTAACAGCACTTGGACCATCTGAGACTGCATCCGGCAGATTGAACCTGACTCAGGCTTTGAATTCAATCGCAACTTACATTGCTCCTATAATAGCAAGTGTATTTGTCTTTAAAACCGTAGCGGAATCTGCATTGAATGCAGCCGAAGTCGCTGATGTTTTAACTCCTGCCGAAGCTGCTAAATCAGTACCAGCGCCGTTCCTAATAATAGCTGTGATAGTCATCATTATTGCAGTTGCGGTGTATTTGCTAAAACTCCCTGAGATCTCTACCAGGGGCGTGGAAAGGAAAAGTGTCTGGAAATACCCTCATGTTGTACTTGGCGCAGTTGCTATATTCTTTTATGTCGGTGCCGAGGTGGGATCTGCAGCGATGCTCCAGAGATATTTCCAGGAAGCGTTGAGCATAGCACAGTCGGATGCTGCAGCAATGATAGCTCTGTATTGGGGTGGTGCAATGGTAGGAAGGCTTTATGGCTCATTTATGCTTTCCAACGTTGAAAAATCAAAGAAATATCTTTATACAATACTGATATTGGGACTGGCTCTGTTCGTAGGATGGTTTGTCAGATATGAAATAACCGACGGATTAATATTTGCCGCAATAGCACTGGTAAACTATCTTGCTATGCAGCTTGGCAGAGGCAATGCAAGCAGGTCTCTGGCAGTCTTTGGCTTAATTGCAGCTACACTGTTGCTTGTTGTTATGCTGGCTAACGGACCTATAATCCTCTGGTTAGGCTTATCAATAGGTTTCTTTAACTCCATCATGTTCCCGAATATTTTTGCTCTTGGTGTTGACGGACTCGATAAAGGAGAACTCAGCATGGCCTCCGGACTGATAAATATGCTGATTGTCGGTGGAGCAGTAATACCTGTACTTATGGGTCTTATAGCTGACGGAATGGGTGTAAGATATGCATTTATTCTCCCTATCATTTGTTATCTTTATATTGTATTTTACGCATTGGTGGGCAGTAAACATAAATAATATCATATTTAACCCTAAAAATCAGAGGCCGTTTCAATATTTTGAGACGGCCTCTGTAATTTATTACCTGACAATTATTATTTTTACATTAGTTCTTAATATTCAAATCATATATCTATGGCAACAGAAGAAAATCTTATCATGAAGATCAATAATGGTGATAACAAAGCTTTTCGCGAATTGTACGGAAATGATCCGGCTGAGTTAAAACGTAATGCAGAAAGATATAGTAATCTTTTGAATCAGTTTAAATCTGCATTCGGCACGTCAGATGTTGAATTTTTCACTTCTCCGGGCCGTACTGAAATCGGAGGGAATCATACTGATCACAATTGGGGTCGTGTGCTTGCCGGTGCAGTAAACCTGGACATAGTGTCTGTTACGGCCCGGAACAATACTAATGTTATCCGCATTCTGTCAGAAGGATATCCTGGTTTTGAGGTTGATTTATCCTCTCTGGAACCCGATATAAACGAAAAGTATACTTCCGCAGCACTGGTAAGGGGTATCTGTTCACGTTTTAAGGAACAGGGCTTTGCTATCGGCGGTTTTGATGCATGTATTGACGGCGGTGTACCTAAGGGTTCCGGATTAAGCTCCTCGGCTTCATTTGAAGTGTTGATTGGCGCTATCCTTAGCAATCTTTTCAATAATGGAAAAGTAGATCCCATTAAAAATGCTATCATCGGACAGTATTCTGAGAATAATTATTTTGGCAAACCCTGCGGATTAATGGACCAAACTGCATGTGCCATGGGAGGTCTGATAACAATTGATTTTGCTGATCCCTTAAATCCCATTGTAAAAAAAGTGAATTTCGATTTTGTTGCAACAGGTTTTTCACTGGTTATCACAAATACAGGCGGCAGTCATGCCGACCTTAATGATGAATATGCTTCACTACCTGCCGATATGAAAGCTGTTGCTGCCGAGCTGGGGGCAAAAGTCCTGAGGGAGGTAACACTGGAACAGATCCTTGAAATAGCCCCCGGGATACGCGAAAAGGTTGGAGACCGTGCAATCCTGCGTGCCATTCATTTCCAGGGTGATAATCAGCGCGTTGTAGACCAGGTGGCAGCCCTTGAAAGAAATGATTTTAAGGCTTTCTTAGGGATGGTAATCGATTCAGGCTTTAGCTCCTATATGTATAACCAGAACATTTTCCCTGCGAGCAATGTCAGGGAGCAGGGAGTATCGCTTGCTCTGGCCCTGAGTGATCTGGTACTTAAAGGAGAAGGAGCGTGGCGCGTACATGGCGGTGGCTTTGCCGGTACCATTCAAGCCTTTGTGCCACAAAATCTTCTCGACAGATATATTGAAACACTTGAACATTTCTACGGGAAAGGAGCCTGTCACAAGCTGTTTATAAGAAATCAGGGAGCAGGGAGAGTGGAATTATAAAAACGACATACTAAATCACATTCTTAAACATAAAATTAACAAACATGCAAAGCAAAAATGCAAAGTACCTGTTTCCATTGATAGTGATGGCCTCATTGTTTTTCCTGTTGGGCTTTATCACCACAATGAACAACTCGCTGATCGATTATCTGAAAGGTGCTTTCAGACTAAACGAGGTTGAGAAACAACTTCCAAACACATTCTTTTATGGAGCCTATATTCTGTCAATACCGGTTGGATATCTGTTAAACCGGATAGGCTACAAATACGGTGTGGTGACTGGAGTTGCACTTGTGAGTATCGGTTTCTTCCTGT
>Ga0315534_1000993_pt1 | contig 19952 bp, 19 predicted proteins | sample SalMarSW160240MG_FD_203094 | JGI IMG/M metagenome (GOLD analysis project Ga0315534, IMG submission 203094) | Salt marsh sediment microbial communities from the Plum Island Ecosystem LTER, Massachusetts, United States - Salt Marsh Sediment SW1602-40 ... | reverse complement strand
CCTACCACCAGGGTCACCATCATCCCGGCACGGACGGCGGTGCGAGGGTACAGCTTGTGGATCGTTCTCCCGTGGTCCATCTCATCACCTCCCAACTTGGGCGCGGCCGCAGTAGCTGTCGTTCGCAGCTTTCGACCGGTCGCCCCTTGAGGCAGCAGCCGCCGATGCCGATGTGGGGTGACACCGCGTCCCTGCTGTCAGTTGTAGCTGTTCGCCGTGAGAGTTGGAGTGGGATACGTACTAGCTGAGCAGATAGTGCGGTAAGAACTAGTCGTCACGAGAAGTAAACAATGGAGTTAGAGTGTCCCACAGAGGTCAGCAGGCTCATACCTTTCCCACAAAGTATAACACAAGTCGGTGTTCGTGTCAATCCTTTTCCTCCCTGCCTCGGTCTACAGTGGCGGCTGGCAGGGGCCAAACCGCTGCCTTCCCCCCTGGTGACCTGGATCGCCGTGACAGCAACCCTCTCTCAGTCGCCTCTTGATATCGATTCACGCTGGCGGGTACGCTCACTAGGTCCGGATATCGCCTCGCAACTGGCGCTCACCCAGAACACGAGGTCCATAGCGTGAAGGACAGAAAGCTGCTCATGATCCCCGGCGCCATCGAGTTTACCCCAGAAGTCATGCAAGCCATGGGCATGCCCACGACCAGCCACGTCGCGCCCAAGTTCATTGAGGTCTTTGGCCAGGCCCTGGAGAGGTTGGGCGACTTCTTTCTCTGCCCCCACGGGCAACTCTTCGTCGTCGCTGGGTCGGGCAGCCTGGCCATGGACATCGCCGACGCCAACCTCGTCGAGCCTGGCGACAAGGGCATCGTGATCAATACTAGCTACCTCTCCGACCGCATGGGCGCTATCTCGGAGAGATGTGGCGCACATGTGATCCAAGCCGAGGTGTACATCATCGTAGTAGTGGGCGCGAAAGGCCTCGGTCCAGCGGGTGTCCAGGATGATGAGCTCCACACCCTTGATCGCCCTATCCCCGACGCCAGACGTGCTGGCCTCGACTGAAGAGGTCAACGCGGTTGGTGGTAGCGATCACTCAGTGCTTGCTTAGGTACTCGAGTGTGTTGGGCAGGGACTGAGACGCCTGGGGGCTCTTTGTCGCGTCGGTGGAGACTGCGGATCACGGCGTGACTTCGATGTGGGTGAGCCGTAGGGCCCCGTCTGATACGGCATCACCGGTGCTAACGGGCAAGCGCCCACCAGTGGCGGGGTTGTAGATGCCGACCTGCAGCGTGTGTGTGCCCACCTCTATGTCGGATGGCAGGCGGACGGTGTGGTCGTCGATGATGATCTCGCCCGAGACCCATAGACTCGTGGGCAATGTGCCATTTGCCGGCGGGCTATCGTGCTGGGCCGCCAGCTGCCCTTGTCCGTCCACTAGGTGGACGAAGACTGTGTATGGCGTATCGACTTCCAGCCCAGCTCGCCAGTAGAGGGTCAGAGTCAAACAGTCGCCTGCATGGATCACCGAGGGGTTCAAGGTGTAGCCCGCCAATTGGGCCACTTCTCCAAAGAAGGTGTCCGTCCTGTTGATGTTGTCCGGCGGGGCATAGACGTGAATCCTATCCTCGACCCGCACGGCACCCAGAATGACGCGACTCATCGGCCACCATTGGAGTTGTCTGTTTCCCATGGTCAACCGCGCCTCAAGTTGGTATGCGCGATCACACGGGGCACGCGATGTTTGCAGAGTGTGTGTGCTGCGCAATAGCATGCCTGGATCCCACGCGTCCAGAGCCAGTCCCTCGAATAGGGGATAGGTGTGTATGGCTGCTGTTTCGTCCCCCCTGGTGGACGACAGGCTGAGGCAAAGGCTGACATCCTCGGCCGGGCGCTCGCGGACCTCCCACAGCATCTCCAAATGCACCGGGTCTCCAGGCCGCACCGGAGCTTCGCTCAACCGCCAGGATCTCAGCGCGAGGGGCCCTGCGGTAATAGGAATCGGTGGAACTACCTCGTCGATGAGGTCTGTACGCACGAAGACGCGACTCGGCGCTACCTCCCACTGGCCCAACGAAATCGGCTCCACGCCCGGCCACGAGAGCCAACCCTCCTCTGGGTCAGAGCGGTAAACGGTCAGCGTGGCGGCATACTTCCCTGGCGGGGTTCCCAAGGGCAACCGCACTGGGATGACTGTAAGGCCCTGAGTCCCTCTGGGAATGGGATACTCTGGATACCAATTGACGGCGAGGGGCGCGTCGATGTCAAATGGAAGGTCCTCTGGCGTCCGACGCATTCGCACGGCCAGGAAGATCTCGGCAGGAAGAGGCTTCCGGGCCTCCCACAATAGACGCAAGTTACCCGCTGCATCTCCTCCTGTGAAGGGTTGATCGACCTCCCAAGCGGAGATCGTTACCGGCCACGCGGGTGGAGTAGCCGCGCTATGCGACAGAGAGGGCCACGGGATCTGCTCCCCCGCCGGGATGATGCGTACCAGGTTGCCCCAGGGGACAAGACTGTGTTTCTCGGGGAGATCGGCTGCCCAGCCATGAAGCGGCCCCGCCAAGTAGAGCGGGGCGCCTGTCTGCAGCCATGGCTCTATCACCCCCTGCGGATCAGGCGGGTAAAGCCCCCAGAGATCGATACGCTGCCCCTCTGCCTGTTGGAGATACCAGAAAGGAGTGAGATCGGACCAGTTGGCGAGCAGCCCGGCCCCCTCTTCTAGGGGTTGAGCCATGGTGGCTTCCCACCATTGGCGGACTCCCTGTCCGGCGTCGCGCTCAATCTCAGGGAACCGAAGCCAGGCCAACGCAAGTAGCACCAGGGAAACAACCATGACTGCGAACCGGTCGTCCGCGAGGTGGCGCAATCGGCGGAATCGCCTCAAGCGATCACTAGCGAGTGAGAGCGCGCCATGCAAGGCAAAGGCGCTGACAAACAGCGCAGCCCAGAACGCGGGAAGGAGATAGGCAGCGGGTTTAGGTTGTTGTACAAACCCTGTCAAGACCGTCGTGCAGAGAGCAAGAGAGACCAGCGTGACGGTCAGCGCCTTGTCCCTACGTAGCAGGCACACCACGCCGGGCAGCATGAGCAGGGTAATGGGCCAAGGTACTTCGCTCCTCCAGATGGCGAGAACGTCTGCGGTACGTACAACGGCTTTCTGCAGACCTCCCGCGAGCACCGTGCCGAGGCCAGGCCCCAGAACCATGGAGCCACTCTCACCGACAATATAGTGCCAAATGTCCTGCCACTGTATCGTAGGCATATACCAACCCGGCACTAGGCCGCGATAGATCGCGCTGGACAAACCGACGCCCTGAAGTGGGGGCCATCGCCCGAAGGCACACCAGCGCCAGGGGACGTAGGCGTACAGCGCTAGGAGGACAATCCCCGCCAGCACGATAGCCGCCAATAGGCGGCGGACACGGCCCAGGCGGAACGAACACCACAAGACGTAGGGTAACCAGAAGAGAAGCTGTAGGCCAGCAGTGACGTGAGTCCCTAGGGCCAGCCCGAGGAAAAGGCTCGAGACAAGTGGCCGACTTCCCCACGCCGTCCAGAAGGCACCAATGAGAAGCGCCAAGACCAGCGTGTAGCGCTCGGCGGCCAGGCTCCAGAACCAGACGCTGGGAGTCACAGCCAAGAAGCCTCCCGCCAATAGGGCAACCGAAACGCGTCCGCTCAGCCGTCGGGCAAACGCGGTCGTCAGTGCGCTAGCTCCAGCACCACCAAACGCGGAGAGCATGTTCATCCGCCATGCCACGGTGCCCAGGGGTACGTGCGACCATGCCCAGCCGACGAGCATGTAGAATGGAAAGCCGTTGCTGTGCGGCAAACCGAGACGTGCTGACAGGTACTGGAACTCCCCAATGTCGCCGGTGGCCAGATCCGGCGTCATGGTGAACGCGTAGAGCATGAAAGCCAGGCCGAAAACCAGAAGCGGCAAACTGTACACCCGCCTCTCTGCCGCCGATGCCCACGCGCTTGGCAATCGTTGGGTGATACGTCTTGCGATCTTTCGGCGATCCAGCATCTTTGCCCTGAACCAGTGAATGGCCTTTGACCTACATATGTCAGGCACGCGAACGCTCGAGCCGAACCTCCTGCTCATCCTATTGGCCGGCGGTCCCATGAACTGAACACCCCCTGGCAGGACGTTCAGCACGCGCCCGGCAGCGTCCTCTGTGACCCGGGCTGTGTTGCCAGAATCGCGCGGCTCGATCCCCGGGGCACCATGGATGGACCCGAGATACCTCGTGAATCTATCTCTCCGAGCAGATGGCCCATTCCGCTATCGCGACACTAGACTACCAGGGAAGCATATACTGGCACGTTGAGCGGCGGCGCTGGTTGCTCAGCAGTATATCACAGCCTCGGTGTTGTATCAAATGACTATGGTGGGTGACCCAGGACATCCTGACCACTTTACCACGATTCTGAAAGCCGTCTTGACTCTCTACTGGAGCACCTCGAGGATCTCGGTAGCTATGCCCCCTCTTGAGAGTCTCTGGCAGACAGCTACGGAGCTGACCCCATGATCTCGCTCACCCATGCCGAGTTGACTATCATTGATGAGAGCCTGGCTCGCCGCAGGCTCCTGGAGGTTCAGCATCACTTCGGTGGCAATGTCTCCCATACTGCCGGATAGCTCCAATGCTCTCGCAATACGGCCTGGCCCTCTCTTCATACACCGGGCGCAGTATCCTCCGCCGTCACGGCCTATGCCAGGCCGGGAAGAAGAGGGGCAAGTTACACCCCCGCCCGTACCCATGACTGGCAAGACCTCTGTCCCTCCGAGGATTCCAAATCGATCTTAGGCATGCCCTGGACCTCAAGAGTCTCCCTATCGAGGTCTACAACCACCTCAGGTGTCACAAAGTGCCTCCCTGCCAGTGGGCCGCCACACCGCCCCGCCGCACCCGCCTGACGTATATCGGCCCTGACAACGACGCCCCTCTACTCACCCCTTGACATCGGTTGACACAGGCGGGTATACTCGCTATGTCACCAAAGGCGCTGGAAGGCGGCGCCTTCCAAGGAACAGGAGGCCGAACCTGTGAAAGACAGAAGACTGCTCATGATCCCCGGCCCCATCGAGTTCACCCCAGAAGTCATGCGGGCCATGGGCATGCCCACCACCAGCCACGTCGCGCCTAACTTCATTGAGGTCTTCGGCCAGGCCCTGGAGCGGCTGCGCGACGTGTTCCTGTGCCCCCACGGGCAACCCTTCGTCGTCGCTGGGTCGGGCAGCCTGGCCATGGACATCGCCGCAGCCAACCTCGTCGAGCCTGGCGACAAGGCTCTCGTGGTCAACAGCGGCTACTTCTCAGACCGTATGGGAGACATCCTGGAAAGGTACGGCGCTGTCGTCAACCACGTCCGCGCCGCAACCGTCGGGGAAGCACCTGCCCTCGAAGACGTGGAAGCCGCCCTGAAACAGGGTGGCTACAAGGTGATGGCCTTCACTCACGTGGACACTTCCACCGCTGTGGTCGTCAATGCCCAGGCCCTGGGTGCCCTGGGTCTCGAGCATGGCGTGCTCACGATACTCGATGGCGTGTGCTCCGTCGCCGGAGAGGAGTTGCGCCAGGAGGAATGGGGCATCGATGTGGCCTTCACCGCGTCCCAGAAGGCTATCGGTGTGCCGCCCGGCTTGGCGCTGGCGGTCGCTGGCCCCAGGGCCATGGACGCCTTCAGTGAGCGTAGAGCGCCTGTCGGCAGCTACTACGCCGACTGGACCAACTGGCTGCCCGTCATGGAGGCCTACGAGGACCGTCGAGCCGGCTACTTTGGCACCCCTGCTGTGAACCTCGTTTGGGCCCTCAACGTCAGCCTGGGGCAGATCCTGGAAGAGGGGATGGACGCCCGTTTCCAGCGGCATCGTCGTTTGAGTCAGGCGTTCAAGGCCGCCGTCAGCGCCCTGGGCATGGATCAAGTGCCGGTCAGGCCTGAAGTGGCGGCCAGCACCCTCACCGCGCCCTACTACCCAGACGGTGTTGATGCAACCTTGCTTGGCTACATCAAGGAGGCGGGAGTCATCGTGGCCGGAGGTCTCCATCCAGAGATCAACGACCGGTATTTCCGCGTCGGGCACATGGGAGTAGTGACCGAGTCGGACATCCTGGTCAGCATCGGAGCCATCGAGAAGGCGCTGGTCCAGGCTGGGCACCGCTTCGACCCTGGAGCAGGTCTAACCGCCGCACAGGCTGTGCTCACACGCTGACGTGCGTCAACAGATCTACACGTTCACTCTCTTCCTGGGGGGGACGATCACGGCCGAGCATGGCATCGGCGCCACCCGCCGGGAGTACCTGCCTATGGCGCTGGATCAGGTCCAGATCGGCCTGATGCGAGGCATCAAGGTCACCTTCGATCCTCACAACATCCTCAACCCGGGAAAGATCTTCCCGTAAGAACCCTGGAGGAGGCCAACACTCATGGCGCAACCTCAGATCTCGTTGAAGGGCGTATTCCCGCCCATTCCAACGCCCTTCGACGAACAAGGACAAGTGGCACATCAAGCGCTGCGGGAGAACCTCGAACGCTGGAACCAGTACGATCTGGCGGGATACGTGGTCCTGGGCTCCAATGGGGAGGCGGTCTACCTCGCCGAGAAAGAGAAGATACGTGTGTGGGAGACAGTCCGGGACGCCGTGCCGTCCGGCAAGCTTCTGATAGCTGGAACAGGCTGCGAATCCACCCAAGGGACCATCGCCCTCACCCAGAAGGCAGCCGCGGCTGGTGCTGACGCCGCCCTTGTGGTCACCCCGCACTACTACTCTGGCAGGATGACCTCGCCTGGCCTGCTTCAACACTACGCATCGGTGGCCGCAGCCTCGCCCATCCCTGTGATGATCTACAACGTCCCCAAGTTCACCCACGTTGACATGGACGCTGCCACCATCGCTCAGGCCTCTCGCCACCCCAACATCGCCGGCGTCAAAGACAGCAGCGGCAACATAGCCAAACTCTCCGACGTCGTCCGCCTCGCTGAGCCTGGGTTCCAGGTGCTGGCCGGCACCGGCGGCTTCTTCTTCGCGGGGTTGAGCCTGGGTGCGGTGGGCGGAATCCTGGCGCTAGCCAATGTGGCCCCCCGGGAATCGATCGACATCCAACGGCTCCACGAGACACGACACTGGGACGAGGCAGTCGAACTCCAAAGGCAGATGCTCCCCGTCAACGCCGCAGTCACCACTGTCTATGGCATCGCCGGCCTCAAGGCTGCCCTGGACATGCTCGGCTACTATGGTGGCCCTGTTCGATCACCACTGCTAGATCTCGACCAGAAAAACAAACGCGCCTTGCGCAGGACGATGCTCGAGGCTGGTCTGCTCTGAATGTTCATCCACCATTCCCTGGTGGATTTGCTCTCTGCCAACTCGCGCCCAACCGCGCACCTCCCTCTTGGACAACCCGAGCAAACGCGCCCTTGGCTTCTCCCTGACCTTGTGCCCGCCCCCACAGAGACTCGTCATCTGTCCAGTTTTGCCAGATATGGTACAATCTCCCTGGAAAACCATCATACTGCTGCCGCGCACCACTTAGGACCGGTCGAAAGGTGGAGGCCCCCGCTATGAGAGACCAGCGGAAGACCAAAGCTCAGTTGATTCAGGAGTTGGCGGATGTGCGACGAGAGCTTGCCGCATTGCAGTTTTCGGAGGCGTCCCTCAAGGTCCAAGTGCAGCAGTTGTTCAGCGCTCTCGACACTATCCCTGTACCCGCCTACCTCCAAGCCCCAGACTACTCCATTCGATTCGCCAACAGCTCCTTTCGCAGCATGTACGGTGATACCGAGGGAAGACCCTGCTATGCAGTCCTGCACGGGAGAGCGAAACCCTGTGACGAGTGTCCGACGTTCAAGGTATTTGAGACCGGCGAACCTCAGGTCTGGGAATGGACGGATCCCTCCCAACGTCGCGTCTACCAAGTGTGTGAATACCCTTTCCCCGACGATGATGGTTCCCCCCTGGTGCTGGACCTTGCCATCGACGTTACACCACTCAAGCAGACTGAAGAAGCGCTGAGGGCTGCCGAGGAGCAGAAGGCGGCCATCCTCGACAGTATGTCCGAGCTCCTTGCCTACCAAGACCCCGACATGACAGTCGTGTGGGCTAACAGAGCTGCGGCCGAATCCGTGGGCTTGTCCATGGACCAGCTCGTGGGAGGCCACTGCTATGAGCTATGGCACGAGCGCAGTGAGCCATGCGAAGGATGCCCAGTCATCGAAGCGTATCACACCGGGCAGCCTCAGGAAGGCGAGATCGCGTCTCCTGACGGCCGGGTGTGGCTTGTTCGGGGCTATCCCGTCAAAGCCCAAGGCGGCGAAGTCGTAGGCGTGGTCGAGGTGACCCTGGACATTACTGAGCGAAAGCGTATCGAACAGGCGCTGCGACAGAGTGAGCGGCGCTATCGCGGGTTCTTCGAGGACTCTCCCATTGCCCTCTGGGAGGAAGACTTCACGGACGTCAAGGCTTACATTGAGAAGCTGCTCCGCGCAGGAGTGCAGAACCTGGCAGCTTACTTCGACGCGCATCCCGAAGCAGTGCGTGAATGCGCCAACTTGGTGAAGCTTGTCCAGGTCAACCAGGCAGGGATTGAGCTGTACGGAGGTCACACCGTGGAGGACTTCCAGGAAGGACTCCCCTTGATCTTCGATGAAGAGTCGTATGGCGTATTCAAGGAGGAACTGGCAACCATTGCAGAAGGCAAAACCCGGTTCGACGCGGAGACGACCGCTCGCACTCTCAACGGAGAGAAGCGACACCTCTTGCTCAGATGGTCCGTGGTCCGGGGCTTCGAGGACACCCTATCCCGTGTCCTCGTCTCTGACATAGACATCACCGAGCGCAAGCGGGCCGAAGATGCCCTGCAACGTCTGATGCAGTTCAACGAGAGTGTGGTTCAGAACATGGGCGAGGGGATCATCGTGCTGGACGAGCAGGGACAAATCACCTTCACCAACCCCAGCGCCGACAGTCTCCTGGGGTACGAAGCGGAAGAACTAATAGGCCAACACTGGACTCGTGTCGTGCCATCGGATCGCCAACCGGAAGTCCATGGCGCCCTCCAAGAGACCGACCGCTTCGAGCTCGAAGTCCTTCGCCAAGACGAGGAAAGAGTCCCTGTTCTAATCACCAGTAGTCCTCGTCTGGACCAGGGCGCTGCAACAGGCAGCCTCTGGGTGTTCACTGACATAGCCGACCGCAAGCGCAGCGAAAAAGCCCTCAAGGAGTACTCCGGGCGTCTGGAGGAGATGGTTGAAGAGCGCACCCGAGAACTCCGCGAAACTCAGAAGGAGCTAGTGCTCAAGGAGAGATTGGCGATCTTGGGCCAATTGGCTGGGGGAGTGAGCCACGAACTTCGCAACCCTCTGGCCACCATCACCAACGCCGTATACTACCTTCAGATGACCCTAGCCGACGCCGATGAGAAGACCCAGGACTATCTACGCCTTATCGACAACCAGGCACAAACCGCCGGCAAGATCGTCTCAGACCTCCTGGACAGCTCCCGCGAGGCGCCCGGGGACAGACAGCGCACGCCCATGCCCGAGCTCGTGGCACAGTTGTGGGAGAAGCGCCCCCCGCCCAACAACGTGGAGATGACCACTCTTATACCGGACAACCTGCCTCCTGCCTTCATCGATCCCCACCAGATCGGGCAGGTACTAGAGAACCTGGTCATCAATGCTTATCAGGCCATGCCTGATGGCGGGAGCTTGACCGTAAGAGCCGATGCCAAGGGAGGGAGACTGCACCTCTCCATCGCCGATAACGGCGTCGGCATCCCCAAGGGACACATGGACAAACTGTTCGAGCCACTCTTCAGCACCAAACCGCGCGGCATCGGCCTGGGTCTCGCAGTGTCCAAGACCCTTCTGGAGGCCAACGGGGGTAGCATCGAGGTGGCAAGCGAGGAGGGCAAGGGCAGCACTTTCACGGTGATCCTGCCCTGTGCGGAGGCGGCGGATTGAATCTCGCCTCTGCGATGGCCGTGGAGCTAGGGCTATCGGAACACCAGACTCAAGGCGTGCGCGTGGCCGGCCTCGTCCACGACGTGGGCAAGATACACATTCCAGCGGAAATCCTGAGCAAGCCTACTCGCCTCACAGAAGTGGAATGGAGTCTCGTCAAGACCCATCCCCGGGTGGGGCACGACATACTGATGAGCATAGAGTTCCCCTGGCCGGTGGCCGACATCGCGCTGCAACACCACGAGCGGATGGACGGCTCGGGGTATCCGGCGGGTCTCTCTGGCGAGGAAACCTTCCGCGAGGCCACGATCCTGGCCGTGGCCGACGTCGTGGAGGCCATGGCTTCCCACCGCCCCTATCGTCCAGCTCTTGCACTGGCGGAGGCCCTGCGATAGATCGAGACACACAGAGACACCCGCTACGAGGCAAGCGCGGTGGACGCTTGTCTCAGAGTCGTTGACAAGAACGGAGCTGAGCTCGGCCTGAAGTGACGTTGCGAGCTCAAACGCAGGAGCACCGCCTATTCCAGATGCTCGCCGATCAGTAGCCACACCACTTCCGCACCGGCTGAACCGTACCTTCGCCTCGACCGCCGCTGTCTAGCTTGCGTCACGCCGCCAACGATTCTCTCTTCAGTATAGCGCCCTCACTGGCCGACGAGACTTGGGCTGCATAACGAGCCAGGTAACCCCCCGCAACCTTCGGCAAAGGCGGGCTCCAGTTCTGTCGTCGCCGGGACAGCTCCGACTCCGGGACTTTCAGTGTCATCTGCCTGCTGTCGATGTCCAGCTCGATCTCATCTCCTTCTTCCACTAGGGCAATTGGTCCTCCGCTGGCCGCCTCTGGAGAGACGTGACCGACCGCCGAACCGCGCGTGGCTCCGGAGAAGCGCCCATCCGTTAAGAGTGCAACCTTGTCGTCCAGCCCCATGCCAGCCAGGACCGAGGTGGGCATCAACATCTCTCGCATCCCCGGTCCTCCCCGCGGGCCCTCGTATCGGATCACTACCACGTCGCCCGCCTGAATGCCTCCGCCGAGGATGGCTTCCAGCGCTGTCTCTTCGGTGTCGAAGACACGCGCAGGGCCTTTATGGTGCGCCATCTCGAGCGCAACCGCTGCCGCTTTGACCACCGCCCCTTCCGGGGCCAGGTTGCCCCACAGGACGGCGATCCCGCCATCGGGGCGATGTGGAGAGTCGGCCGGCCTGATGACGTCCGAGAGCCGCTCGATGCCCCTGAGGTTCTCCGCCACCGTCCCTCCCGCCACTGTCAGGGCTTCACCCCGCAGCAGCCCCCGCTTCAGCAGTTCAGCCATCACCGCCGCTATACCCCCTGCCTCGTCGAGATCCTGCATGTGATGCGGCCCGGAAGGCCGGAGCTTGACCAGATAGGGGGTCCGCTTGCTCACTTTCTCGAACAGCGCCAGTGGCAGCGGCAGGCCCGCTTCATGGGCGATGGCTGGGAGGTGCAGAACCGTGTTCGTGGACCCGCCAATAGCCATGTCCACCGCTATGGCGTTCTCGAACGCCTGCTCGGTCAGAATCTGGCCCGGGACCACCTGATCGCGCACCAGTTGCATGACCCTCATGCCAGCCTGCTTGGCCAGCCGCACCCTCCCCGCCGAGACCGCTGGGATCGTGCCATTGCCAGGCAGCGCCATCCCCAAAGCTTCCGTGAGACAGTTCATGCTGTTGGCGGTGAAGAGACCAGCACAGGAACCGCAGCCAGGGCAAGCGGACAACTCCAGCTCCTTCAGCGCCTCCTCGCTCATGTGTCCCGAAGCACGTTCACCCACCGCCTCGAAGACGGTGTTCACGTCGACGGATGTTCCGCGATAGCGGCCGGCCATCATGGGCCCCCCGCTCACGAAGATCGCTGGCAGGCCCAGGCGGGCCGCAGCCATCAGCATACCGGGCACGATCTTGTCGCAGTTGGGCACGAACACCAGTCCGTCGAGTCCATGTGCCGAAGCCATGACCTCCACGGAATCGGCGATGAGCTCGCGACTGGGCAGAGAATAGCGCATCCCTGCGTGCCCCATGGCAATCCCATCACACACGGCGATCGTACTGAACTCCAAAGGAGTGCCGCCGGCCATACGCACACCTGCCGCTGCTGCCTGTCCGATCTTGTCCAGGTGCACGTGACCTGGCACCAGCTCATTGTGGGAGTTGACCACCCCCACCAGGGGCCGGTCCAGTTCCTCCGGTGTCAGACCGGTGGCATACAAAAGGCTCCTATGTGGAGCCCGTTCCGTGCCCACTCTCACTACGTCGCTACGCATCTACGAGTCCCTCCTCAAGAAAGCAATCACGCGTACAAGGCAGGCGTAACAGGGGCTTGAGCGGCGAGGTTGACTGGAGAATCCTCAGGCGATCCTCTCGGCGATCAGGTCCCCCATCTCCTGGGGCCCCACGAGCCGAGTGCCGTCCACGCTGATATCCAAGGTACGGTACCCCTCCACGAGCACCGTCTCCACCGCTGTTTCTATGGCCACCGCTTCGTCTTCCAGACCCAGCGAGTGTCGAAGCAACATGGCGCCGCTCAGAACCGCAGCTATGGGGTTGGAAACGCCCTGGCCCGCGATGTCGGGGGCACTCCCGTGGATCGGCTCGAACACACCCCCGTGGCCCTCGCCTAGCCAGGCTGAGGGCAGCATACCCATCGAGCCAACCAGCATAGAGGCCTCGTCGGTGAGGATATCGCCGAACATGTTCTCAGTGACAATCACATCGAAATCCGCCGGGCTGCGTAACAGATGCATAGCAGCGGCGTCAACTAGCATGTTCTCCATAACCACGTCAGGATACTCATCCGCCACCTCGGTCACCACACACCGCCACAGGCGGGAGGTGGCGAGCACATTGGCTTTGTCTACCGAAGTAACCTTCCGTCGGCGCTTCCGTGCCAGTTCAAAGGCCACCTGAGCGACCCGGCGCACCTCCTCTGTCGTGTAGACCATCGTATCGTAGGCAGTTCCACCGTTCTTGTGCGCCTCCTGGCGAGGCCCGAAGTAGATGCCACCGGTCAGTTCTCGCACCACGACCAGATCCACTCCGCCAAGCCGTTCGGGGCGCAGGGGCGACGCATCCAGCAGGGCCTCACAGAGTCGCACCGGCCTCAGATTGGCGTACAGACCCAGCGTCTGCCGCAAGTCCAGAAGCCCCTGTTCCGGCCGTACCTCGGCCAAGGGGTCTGCCCACTCGGGACCGCCCACCGCGCCCAGGAGCACTGCATCCGCGCTCCGGCACGCCTCCAGCGTGTCCCCGGGCAGCGCGGTACCCGTCGCATCTATCGCGCAGCCACCGATCAGGCCCTCTTCGAACGAGAAGCTGTGCCCGTATCGCCCGGCCACCGCTTCCAGGACCTTGACGCCTTCGGCAACTACCTCCGCCCCTATGCCATCTCCAGGCAATGTAGTGATCCTGGCTTCCACCAATCTACCCCCTCCTCACTCGGTACCCACTGCAGCCAGTCCGTACTCCACCGCGTCGGCCAAGGCCATCCAGCTAGCCTCGATGATATTGGCTGAGGCCCCCACGGTAGACCAGCGGCGCGTCGCGTTCTGCATGTCCACCAGCACCCTTGTCGTGGCCTTTGTCCCCCGCTCTCCATTGAGGATATGCACCTTGTAGTCCGCCAGGTCGAACCCGCTTAGATGAGGATAGACCGGCATCAGCGCCTTACGTAGGGCTCGGTCCAAGGCGTTCACCGGCCCATTCCCGTCAGCGGCGGAGTGGAAGATCTCCCCTTCCACCCGCACCTTGATCATTGCTTGCGCGAAGACACCTTGACCCTTCCGATGCTCGACCACGACCATGAAGTCGAGCATCTCGAAAGGCGGCTGGTAATCCGCACGTGCCCGGTGTAGTAGCATCTCCACGGAGGCGTCAGCGCCCTCGAAGCTGAAGCCCTGGTGTTCCAGCTCCTTCACCTGCTGCACCACAGCCGGCAGATCCCCCTGCTCCAGGCTCTTGATGCCTATCTCTTCTACCTTGCTCTCCAAGTTTCCCCGGCCCGACAGCTCCGACACGACGACTCGCGACCGGTTGCCGACGAGCGCTGGATCCAGATGCTGGTAACTCTGGGGGTTGCGCCGCATGGCAGACACGTGCATCCCCGCCTTGTGAGTGAAAGCACTCTTCCCCACGTAGGGGGCCTGGCGACTGAGCGGCTGGTTGACGATGGCGGCCACGGTGCGAGCCAGGCGAGTCAACCGCGCCAGTTGATCCCGCGGAAGCACCGCCATTCCCATCTTCAAGTCCAGATTCGGGATCAGCCCGCAGAGATCGGCGTTGCCACACCGCTCGCCGTATCCGTTCACGGTTCCTTGCACGTGGTTCGCTCCCGCCCGGACAGCCGCCAGACTGTTGGCCACGGCTAGCCCTCCGTCGTTGTGGGCGTGAATACCCAGAGACACTCCCGTGGAAAGCAGGTTCCGAGCCTCGCCGGTGATCGACTCGATCTCCCAAGGCACCGAGCCACCGTTGGTGTCGCAGAGAACCACAGTGTCCGCCCCGGCATCGACGGCGGCTCCAAGGGTCCGCAACGCATACTCCGAGTCGGCCTTGTACCCATCGAAGAAGTGCTCGGCGTCGAATATCACCTCTCGCCCACGGGTCTTGAGATGAGCCAGACTCTCCCGGATCATGCGCAGATTCTCTTCCAGCGTGGTTCGGAGCACGTCCAGCACGTGCACCACCGAACTCTTGCCCACCACAGTGACCACAGGTGTTTCGGCGGAGAGTAGCGCCTGGATATTGACGTCCTCCTCCGGTCGGCTGCCCACTCGGCACGTACTCCCGAAGGCAGTGATACGAGCATTCGCCAAGGGCAACTCTCGTACGCGCCGGAAGTAGTCGCCGTCTTTGGGGTTCGATCCCGGCCAGCCACCCTCGACGTACTGCACTCCCAGTTCGTCCAGCAGACCGGTGATCTTCAGCTTGTCATCCACTGACAGGGAGATGCCCTCGCCTTGGGTTCCATCCCGGCACGTCGTGTCGTAGATGTACACCGGTGCCTGCTCCGTGCTACTCACCTTTCTCCCTCGTGTCGGCCTATCTGTCGCTGCCCAGTCTCAGGTCTCCGGTTGGCCAACTGCCCCCAGGCGGCGAACGGTGTAGGGTACCAGACCTCCAGCCTTGATGATGCTCAGGACAAACGGCGGAAATGGAACTGTGGGATAAGTACGTCCGGTACGGAGGTTGGTGATCACACCACCTTCCAGATCCACACTCAGCCGGTCTCCCTGCTCCGCCTCTTCCACGGCCCCCGGGCACTCTACGATGGGTAGGCCCGTGTTGATGGCGTTGCGGTAAAAGATACGAGCGAAACTGCTGGCTATGACACAGGTCACTCCCGAGGCCCTGATGGCGATTGGAGCGTGCTCCCTGGAGGATCCGCAGCCGAAATTCGCTCCGGCAACGATCACGTCCCCTGTCTGCACTCGACTGGGAAACTCGGGCGTTACCCCCTCCATGCAGTGGCACGCCAGCTCCTCGGGCGCCGACACATTGAGATAGCGAGCTGGGATGATCACGTCGGTATCCACGTTGTCGCCGTACTTCCAGACAGACCCTGTCATGTCGTCTATAGTAACACCTCGTGCGGTCCTGTGATACGCCCCTTCACCGCAGAACATGCCGCAACAGCCGGTCCAGATAGGTACACTTCACTCTCCTCGTGCCCCATGCGGCCACGGAAGTTGCGGTTTGTCGTGCTCACAGCGCGCTCACCAGCGGCGAGCACCCCCATGTAGCCACCCAGACAAGGCCCACACGTAGGAGTGCTGACCACAGCTCCTGCTTCCACGAAGACCTCAATGAGACCCTCCCGCAGCGCGTCCAGATAGACCGTCTGGCTCCCCGGGATGACGATACACCGCACGTCTGGGTGAACCTGACGCCCCCGCAGCACCTCCGCCGCCACTCGCAAGTCCTCCAGACGACCATTGGTGCAGGAGCCGATCACTGCCTGGTCGATCGGCACGTCGCCAACGTCGCTCACGGCGCGGGCGTTGTCCGGCGAAAAAGGCAAGCTGACCTGGAGCTCGACCTCGCTGGCGTCGATCTCCAGCACCTCCGCGTATCCGGCCCCGGGATCTGGTTCGTAGTACTTGCTTGGCCGCCTGGCTCGAGAGTCCAGGTAAGCGCGGGTCTCTTCGTCCGGTGTGAAAAGACCCACCTTGGCGCCCGCCTCGATGGCCATGTTGGCCATGGTCAAGCGGCCAGCCATGGGCAGCCCCTCGATGGTTTCGCCTGCGAACTCGATGGCCTTGTAGAGCGCCCCACTGACGCCCAGCTTGCCGATGGTGAACAGGATCAGATCCTTCCCCCCCACCCAGGGACGCAGTTGACCGTGGTAGACGATGCGCATCGTCTCCGGCACCTTCATCCACGTCTCGCCGGTGGCCATGGCCACGCCGATGTCCGTAGATCCCATCCCGGTGGCGAAAGCGCCCAAGGCACCGTAGGTACACGTATGCGAATCAGCCCCCACTACCACGTCGCCGGACACCACGAGCCCCTGTTCGGGAAGCAACACGTGCTCGATGCCCATTCGACCCACGTCATAGTAGTTGGACAGCTCCTGGGCGCGCGCGAAATCCCGCATCGTGCGGCACTGCTCGGCGGACTTGATGTCCTTGTTCGGTACGAAATGATCGGCTACCAGCACGACCTTGTCCTGATCGAAAACCTTGGCCGCTCCCAGCCTGCCGAACTCGCTGATGGCGATGGGCGCCGTGACATCGTTAGCCAGGACGACGTCTACCGCGACCTCCACCAGTTCCCCAGGCCACACTTCACGCTGAGAACGGGCACCATCCCCAGCGTCCGTCAGGTGGTCGGCAATGATCTTCTCCGCCAGAGTATGGGACGTCTGTCTCCGCCCCATCGTCACTGGACGTCGAAGTCTGGGCCAGGAGCAGCCTCGTCCGGAGATTCCCCGTCTTCCGGCAAGGAAGCCCCATCCCACTTGAGCGACCAGCCCCTGGGCTCGGCGAAGCTTTCCCTCGTCGCACCGCTGTTGGCCAGGACGCGGTCCGTTCGCTTGCTCTCTCCCCACTCCCGATCGGACTTCTTCCCACTTCGAGTATCCATCTGTGTCTAGCCCCCTTCCCATCTCAACTGGGAATCTACGAACGTGAAGTGTTTGTTATCCCTATCACAACCAACGCATCGCTATCGCCGAGCCTCACGGCGGGCAGCGATGAGTCGGTTCAGTGCGTAGATGTACGCCTTGGCACTCGCCACCACGATGTCCGTGTCCGCCCCGTGGCCGCTGAACACCACCCGCTCCGTGCCATCGACGGGTTCCTCGGCCTGTATCCGCACCGTCACTCGCCCCACAGCGTCTATCCCCTCCGTCACGCCCTGGATGGAGAACTCCACCAGTTCGTTTTGCTCGCCTATGACCCGATTGATGGCCCGGTACGCAGCGTCCACAGGACCAGCCCCATGGTCAGCGTCGCAGAGGACTTGCCCGTTTGGACCTCTGATGCGCACCGTCGCTGTAGGTATGCTGTGATTGCCACAGCTCACCTGGAGGTGGTCGAGATGGTATGTCTCGTCGAAGTACACCTGGACCTCATCGGCAACGATAGCCTCCAGGTCACGCGTGTCCACCGCCTTCTTCTTGTCGGCCACACGCAGGAAGCGCTGATACACCTTCTCGAACTGCTCGTCATCCAGAGTGTGGCCCAGTTCCTGCAAACGATGCCGCAGTCCGTGTCGCCCCGATCGCGCCGACAGCATGATTATGGACTCGGGGACGCCGACGTCGTGAGGATTGATGATCTCGTAGGTGGCGCGCTCCTTGAGCACGCCGTCCTGGTGTATCCCGGAGGAGTGAGCGAAGGCGTTGGCCCCGACGATGGCCTTGTTGGGCTGCACCGCGATGCCCATCAACTGGCTGACCAGCCGGCTGGTGGGATACAGTCGCCGTGCTTCGATCCTCGTGTCCAACCCGAACAGGTCGCGGCGAGTCCTGAGCGCCATCACCACCTCCTCCAACGAGGAGTTGCCCGCCCGCTCGCCGACGCCGTTCACCGTGACTTCCACCTGACGCGCTCCGTTCCGCACCCCTTCCAGCGTGTTGGCTGTGGCCATTCCCAGATCGTTGTGGCAGTGCACCGAGATCACCGCCCGATCGATGTTGGCCACGTTCTCCCTAATGCCCCTGATCAGGGCACCGAATTCACCCGGAGAGGTGTATCCCGTTGTGTCGGGGATGTTGACCACGGTCGCACCCGCGTCGATGACCGCCTCCAACACCTGGTACAGGTAGATCGGATCTGCGCGACCCGCGTCCTCGGTATAGTACTGCACGTCCTCCACGTACCCCTTGGCGTACTTGACCGCATCCACCCCCTTTTGCAGCGCCTCCTCACGACTCGTGCGCAGTTTGCGAGTAATGTGCAGATCCGACACCCCAAGCCCAGTATGGATACGAGGACGAACGGCCTTCTTCAAGGACTCCGCGGCCGCATCGATGTCCTCACGGTTAGCACGAGTGAGCCCGCAGATCGTGCAGTCTCGAATCTCCTCCGAGATCCTCTCTACCGCCCGGAAGTCCCCGGGGGAGGAGATGGGAAAACCGGCTTCTATGACGTCCACACCCAACTGCTCCAGTACACGCGCGATCTCTACTTTCTCGTCGACGTTCAGCGCCGCCCCAGGTGACTGCTCCCCATCCCGCAGCGTCGTATCAAACACAACGACGTAGTCGTCGCCACTAATGCCACTCTCGTCCATGTTGATTGGTCTTCCTCCACACAGCCCTGGCGTGGCTACTCAAGGCCGAAGTGCGCGTACCTGGGCACCCGCCTGCCACATCTCCGACTCCCTCATCTCCCGCAGCTCCTCCCCCAGCTTCTCTCTGTAGTCTGGAGAGCTGTTCGCTTCCAGGACGATTCGGGTCTCGTTGCCCGCCACGACGCTCGCGTACAGTTCCTCGAACACCGGCTCCACAGCCGCTCGGAACCTGTGCCTCCAATCCAGTGCTCCCCTCTGAGCTGTTGTGCTCGTGTTGGCGTACATCCAATCCATCCCGTTCTGGCCGACCAGCCTGATCAGACTCTGTGTCAACTCCTCTACCGTCTCGTTGAAAGCCTCGCTCGGGCTGTGTCCATTCTCACGCAGCACCTCGTACTGCGCCTCCATGACCCCCGCCAGGGCACCCATCAGCACTCCCCTCTCCCCGGTGAGGTCGCTGTGCACCTCTCGCTCGAACGTGGTGGGAAAGAGATAGCCCGAGCCGATGCCTATACCGACGGCGAGAGTACGCTCCAGTGCTCGGCCCGTGTAGTCCTGGTGCACAGCATAGCTACTGTTGATGCCGGTGCCGGCCAGGAAGTTGGCTCTGACGCTGGTACCAGAACCCTTCGGCGCGACCATGATCACATCCACGAAATCCGGCGGCACTACCCCCGTCTGCTCCCGATAGACGACCGAAAAACCATGCGAGAAGTAGAGCGCGTCGCCCTCCTTCAAGTGAGGCGCGATCCTGGGCCACAGCATCACCTGAGCAGCGTCGGAGACCAACATCTGCACGATGGTCCCCTTCTCCGCAGCCTCCTCGAAGGGCAGTAGGGTCTTGCCCGCCTCCCACCCGTCGTTCAGCGCCTTGTCCCACGAGCGCTTCCGTTCGGGCAAGCCTCCGACAATGACGCTGATCCCATTGTCCCGCAGGTCCAGCGCCTGAGCCGGTCCTTGCACTCCGTAGCCCAGGACTGCCACTACCTCGTCCTTCAGGACCTCGCGAGCCCTTTTCACGGGGAACTCATCCCGGGTCACTACCTCTTCTACCGTTCCGCCAAAATCGATCCTTGCCACAAACGTCCTCCCTGAGACCTACTGGGGTTCGCTCCCCCGCAACATAGCGATCTGTCCACTGCGCACCATCTCCACGATGCCGAAAGCTCCCAGCACCTGGACCAGACCTTCCACCTTCTCTTCGGTGCCAGTCACCTCGACCACCAACGTATCCAGACCGACATCCACCACCCGTGCTCGGAAGGTGTTGACGATCTGGA
>Ga0315534_1000992_pt1 | contig 19953 bp, 13 predicted proteins | sample SalMarSW160240MG_FD_203094 | JGI IMG/M metagenome (GOLD analysis project Ga0315534, IMG submission 203094) | Salt marsh sediment microbial communities from the Plum Island Ecosystem LTER, Massachusetts, United States - Salt Marsh Sediment SW1602-40 ... | reverse complement strand
TTTGTAAAACTGCATATATCTGTAGATGAAAAATCAAAGAAAGTAGTATCATATAGGATAACCAAAGGAAATGTACATGATACAAAAAAGTTTGGTCCTCTGGTAAAAGAAGCAGCAAATAAATACGATTTAGACAAAGTCTATGGAGATAAAGCATATGATAACAGACATAACTTTAATCTACTTGACAAGATAAACGCAGAACCAGCAATAAAGATTAGAAAAAATGCATCAGTCAGATCAAAAGGTTGTCCATTAAGACGAGATGAAGTACTACTAATTAGAAAATTGGGATATGAGGGATGGAAGGATTTAAAAGATACAGGTAGAAGATGGATAGCTGAAATAGTATTTTCTGCAATCAAAAGAGTATTTGGAGAGGACCTGTTATCAAAGAAGTTTAGTGCACAGAAAATAGAAGCTGGTCTAAAGATTATGCTTTATAATAAATATATGGCATTGTAAACAAAAACAAAAAGTATCAGTTAATATTGAAAAAAATAGACAATAGTAAATTAAGCTACAGTCTATAACATGAAATATTGTTTATATTATTGTATTATGACTATATTTACGCAGGTTCTGGCTTTGACGATCTGAAAACCTTAACTTGTTTATTCCTGCATGTTGGCTAGGTTCAAAATTAAATTTAACTTGCCAAATCATTTTGAATAGGTGGAATTATTTCTCTCACTTCTATATCATGAATATCAAATTTAAAATCATTTGTTTTGATTATTACCTCTGGAGACCCCCATGTAATTGCTTGAGTATCAGTTTCTGCTCCACATTTTTTCATATTATCTCCCCAATCTCCTTTATCTATTAATTCATGTACTTTTTTGTATGGTCCTTTCCCTTCATTTTCTGTATCTACCCAGCTTTCAAGCTTTACTGCTGTATCGTTAATATTGTAAACTATTCCTTTAAATCCAATTTTTTTATCATAAATGTTTCCTACTGTTAAACTTTCATTATATCGTTCCCATTCATAATCTATATGAAATTGTTCTTTCTTCATTCTTATTTGTCCTTCATTTGAAATATTATTATGGTAACTTGATCCTCCACAAAAGAATTGAGGTTTATCACTTGACTTTTTATATTCGTTATCTAGTTGAGCATGGGTAATGGATCTGGTTACTATTGACACAGAATGTTGCTCATCTTTACCACGTGATGAATCAAGTAATTTAAAAATTAATGTAACTTCTACATTGGTCCAATCACTTGGTTTATACCAATATCCTTGTTCTTTTAGTTCAGAAAAGTTCCAAAGTTTTACAGGATTCTTTGATAAATTCTCTTCTAGAAATGCTTTATCTGGTATGATTCCACCATCTTTGGTATGGATATCTAATCTTGGATTTCCGTAATCTATTCTCCAACTTCCATCTAAATTCTGTTGTGTAAAAACATTTTCATTTTCTCTTTCATCAACTTGAACTAAACCATTTGGATTAGAAATATTAAATCTATATGTTTCTCCGTTGGGTTTAGTTTCATAAACTTTTGGAATATCGATTTGTTTAATTCCTTGAGGATAGAAATAAGATCTATAGAATTCTTTTAATTGAGCAGCAGAATATATACCTTTTACATTTTTATAATCTTTATTGGAATTATCTTTTTTCTTATCATTATTGTTATTATTATTATTAATGTTTTGTTCCATTTTTGTTTCATTATCTAATATATTTTCTTTGATTTCTTTGTCTTGTTTATTGTTGTTACTTGATTGAGCATAAATGTAGAGTAAATGGTAATTAGGATCAATAGAACCAACAATATTTAATGGGATTAGAAAAATAAATATAAAAAATAATAAAAATATGATAATTTCAGAAGAATAACTATTCATATTTAAATTTTTATTTATTTATAGTATATATCAAATATGGACAAATATTATATAACTATATGCTAATAAACAAAATTATACTTCTACATATACCTAAATTCTGATACAAGTATATAATTATTATAATGATATTATATATAACAAAAATTAGGTATACGAGGGCTTGTACCACATTCTTTTAAAGATAGTTTATCTAATAAAATAGCATGAAAATGTATCAATGCAAAAAATGTAATGAATATCAACAACCCTTTGATTTACACAAAGAAATTGTTATGTTATCCAATTTTCAATTAATCAAGTTATAAAAGGTGAAAGAAACAATGAAAAAAATAATTATGATCTTATTTATATTTGTAGGGATATCGACCTTAGTTCTAAATTCGAATATAACAGCTTATGCCGAAAAATCTATCAATAATACAAATCCAAAACCTACTAATTTCAACATTGCAGTCGCAGCGGATTGGGGATGTAATGAAGATGCTAAGAGAACATCAGAAAATATTCAAGCAAACAATCCAGATGTAGTGATTGCCGCAGGTGATTTAAGTTACAAAGGACAAGGTGATTGTTGGGAAAATATTATTTCACCATTTGAATCAAAATTAAAGATAGCCATGGGAGACCACGAATATTCTGATACTGAAGGTGGTAAAACAGGTGTAGTTAATGAGTATTTGAATCCACTTGGTTTAACTAAAACCTACTATTCGTTTGATAAAAATAATGCTCATATCCTAGTTACCGATCCATATCTGGATTATAAACCAGGGTCCTCTCAATATCAATTCATTGAAAATGATTTAAAAACTGCTTCGACAAATCCAAATATAGATTGGATACTGGTTGTAGAACCTATTCCAATGTATACTTCACCTTCTAAACATCCTGCAGATTCTACAATAAGAGATATTTATCATCCACTTTTTGATAAATATGGAGTAGATTTAGTTTTTAGTGGAGATAACCATAACTATCAGCGAACGTTTCCATTAAAGTATAATACTGGCGGTACAAATCCTGAGACAGTAGATAAAGGCTCAAGTAACTATAATAGTGACGAAGGAGTCATTTATTTGATAAGTGGTACTGCTGGAAGGTCTCATTATGCAATAAAAGAACAAGCACCTTTTGTAGCAAAACAAGATGATAAAAATTTTGGGTTTCTTAATATTGATATAAGTGATAAAACTCTGAAAGGTTCCTTCATTATAAATGGACAAGGATCAGTAATCGATCAATTTACGATTTCAAAGACAAAAGCATAATTCACGGAGTGATAACAAGTTAGAAAACCTAAAGTTATATTGGATATAAGATTAATTTATATAAAATGTCCGATATTTTATTTTAATCAGTATGTAGATATAGTATACTAACATGTTGTAATAACTAGTAGCATATCATACCAACAACAAAAATATCAAAATAATCACTGAACCTCGAATTTATAAATGATCAATTTAATTGGGATTGAAAAAAAGTAACGATCAAATTGTCAGTAGATTAAGAGATAACACATTAGTCACATCAGTTGATAGAATAAATACAAACCACAAAGATTACAGATATGTATCTGAGATTATATCTAAATTATTATGAACCAGTGTTAAGGTAATATAATTGGTTAACTTGTTGAAAACTAAATATTTTGGAAAAAATACGCTTCTTTTGTTATTTATTCCATTAATTTTAAGTGCTTTTATTAATACCTGGAATCTAACAGGTTTTCCAAGCCTTCATGTAGACGAAGGATATTATATGTGGAAAACGATGTCTACACTTCAGACTCAAGATCTTCAACCCACAGATAGTTATTTTGCACCTTATTTCGGCCAAATATTTATGGCATCTATTCTTGGATTGATAGGATATCCAGACACACTTAATCCGAATCTAGATGCAAGTTCCATCGAATCTTTATATTTGATTCCTAGGTTAATTATGAGTATTTTAGCCATCTTAGATACCTTTCTTATATTCAAAATAACAGAAAAAAGATATGGTGTCAAGGTAGCATTTATAGCCACTGTTCTTTTCGTTGTAATGCCTTATGGATGGCTACTTAAAAGAATATTTCTGGAAACAATACAGCTTCCCTTATTATTAACTTCTGTTTTATTAGTACTTTATTTAAAAAAAGACCTAGATATAACAAAACCTCCCAGATCAGAAATAAAAAATATTTCTTTAATAGTATTTTCAGGAACATTCTTGGGCTTGGCTATATTTACTAAAATTCCCATTGTTGCAATGATTCCACTAATAGGATATCTTGTCTTTACAAATAGCAATAATAATAGGTTTAAGAACCTTGCGATATGGTTTATCCCAGTTATCCTTATCCCTTTGATATGGCCAGTTCATGCATATTCTATCGGTGAATTTGATAAATGGATTGAAGATGTTTTATATCAAACGCAAAGAGAGAGTAAACCATTAATTAATACTCTTACAACCTACTTCGAAAACGATCCGGTAATGTTTTTATTAGGATTTGCTGGAATAATCTATGCAGTTATTAAAAGAGATTATTTTATATTGTTATTTAGTGTTCCATTTCTGTTATTTTTATATTGGATAGATTATGTGTCCGCCTTCCATGTAATACCGCTCTTTCCTGTATTTGCAATTGCTGGTTCAAAAATGATAGTTGAGCTCTCCAATCGATTACCAAACCTAAAAATTAGGAACAGTCTTCCTTACATTACATTATCAGTAATAGCAATTTTTTGTCTGATCTCTGTTTTTCTTTTAATCTCAATTGATTCAAATTCTTTGATATTTCAAACACAGGTTGAGTTGATACATTATTTACAAAAAACCAATGGATCTGTTACTCTTGTTGGAAATGCGCTATATTTATGGATACCGCACTATATTTTTGATTTATCTTATAATACAACAAGTTATGATTCCACTAAACCTCTTCAAACAAATAAATTCATATTAATAGCTGATCCTAGATATCAAAAGATCATAAAAGAAAACACTAGTAGGGGAATTTTTCATAATGAGCTATTCTCACAAACTAAACTAGTTGAAACTGTCAAATTAGAACATCCAGTTAAAAAATACAATATCAAAGTATACCCATATACTAATTTAAGGCAATCTTCATTAACAAAAAATATAGAAATACGATCAAACTACTAATTATATAGATCTAAAAATATTTGGAATATAGAAAAACCATCGTTTATCAAACACAGTGATAATTCTGGAATACTCTTATCAATAGAAAAATAAAACTTGATCTGTATATATATTAATCCTAAGTATTATGATAAGATATTATTACTAAAATTTCAAAAATTGAGAAAATACAATCTAATAAAAAAAGATGATATTTTTTCTTATTTTATTATTTTGAATACATCAAGTACTTTGCCATCATTTGAATAAAATTTACCCACTACCATATTTCTGTCATTTTGGAAATCGAGATTCAAAAATCCAAAATTTGAATCTTGCTGAAATGCTATAAATGGTTCATGACTAGAAAAGCCATCAAAATCTATTCCTCCGGTCCCTACGATTAGCTGGATCATTCCTTCAGGAGAAATGTATTCAGTTACACCACTATTAGTTATAATTGGTTGAGAAGGATTTCTTTCATTATACAATAAGGGAAAAGTCCTTTGATAATTGTGGGCATGTCCACTAAGTAATAAATCCACATCATATTTTTCAAAAAGTGGATGATAGGTATCCCTCAATTTTTTTATTGGATCACAAGAGTCATGCTCTCCACACAATGAAGAATATTGCTGTCTATGGATCATAACAATTATCCACTTTATATTAGGATTTTTGGATGCCTGTGACAAATCTTTATCAACATATTCATATTGTTCTGTTTCCCCAACATCGGCGAAAGTAGAATCTTTACCTGCTTTATATGAAATTTCCGAAGACATCATTAGAAAATGAACATTCTTATAATCAAACGAGTAATATTGATCGGGCATTCTAGTGTATTCTTTATATTGTTTAAAAATAAACGGTGAAATGTAATCATGATTACCAACTATTGACTTCATTTTATTAGATATAGGTTCTACTATCTTGATCCAACAATTCAGATTGATTGCATAAGATGCATCCCCAAGGTTAAAGACTAATTCAGGTTTGTGATTTTGAATGGAGTTTACTGTTTTCTTGGTATCTTTTGTACAACCCCAATCACCGACTACCGCGATATTGAAATTAGACAAATTCTTAAAGTTTCCGTACTGTTCACTTTGTTCTTTATCCAAAGTACTTTCAGTTTTAAAATTCTCGTTTCCAGAGTTTTCACTTTCTTTCGATGAAGAGTTATCGATATAGTCATTAGGATCATAATATTGTTCTATAGGTAATTCAAAAAAATCATCATTTTTGGAAAATGCAAACTGTAATGAAACATGAATAGAAAATAGTAAAAATATAAAAAAAAGTATCGGTGCTTTAGTATTTGGTTTTGACATATTTGGTTAAAAACTTTCAACGGTTTAAATATTTTTGTTATTGCTAACATTTAATGTGATTTTTACTACAATTAAAATTAGAGATTGGAAATTTAAAAGAATGAATTATATATATCTATATAGTATTTATTGATTATAGTATTTAATATAAAAGGAATGTGTACATATCATAAAATATGGACACATAATATTGTTAATATATGCTTATATTGAGGAACAAAAAATCCAAAGCAGATAAAGTTAATGTTAATTCCTAGTTCCTAGAATAATTCGTTCATGAATACCCCTAAAAATAGGATTGGAACCCAGGATGGTACTCGGGGAGTGAGACTCGAGTACAATATTAGATAAACGTTTACAAATCTAATTAGAAAATAAATAGGTCAATTTTCATGTTACATGGCTGAATATTCTCATGCATGAACTGACCCTTGTACATTATGGGGACAGTGGGATTTGAACCCCTCAAGTAAAGTTTTGTCAGTTAGTTTCATTCTTTAATACTTTTGATAATGTTGATAATCCATAAAAAATAGTATTTACTTATCCCTGAGGTGAAGGAAATAAAAAAAGGAGTTTGTTGATATTAAAACAGCTACCAAAAATTACAACTGGTTATCCTATGAAGATTGTATTAGGGATATCTTTGTTAATAAATTTTAATAAAAGTATGTTGAAGATCTAGGAAATTTGTATTTTTGTTTATCAGATTTTATAGTATAGCCCAGAAAAAAGAATATCACAATAAAAATTTTAGTAGTAAGCAAAATAAAAATTCTCTTCCGATTAAGAAATCTATTGTTATTGTTCAGTTGAAATATTATTTTTTTGATATTCAGAATATATGCGCATACTATCATCTTTATAGGAATAATCTGACGGAAAAATGACATAATGACCAAAAATTGACGGAAAGATGACGTTAATATGCTAAATCCATAATCCTTAAATAATTGTTTTTTAACTTGAATAGCGAACTAAAAATTGTTATACTATTTAAAATCTTTAATAATTCAGGCATGGATAATCGGAAAGACAAGAGGTGAGATTGCAATAGAATTTAAAATTAGCACAGGGACGGTATCTAACATTATTTCTGAGTGGAGAAATGGTATTGGTATTTTTGACGCAGATAGTATGAGAGAACTGGCAATCGGCATGAAGAAGGCTGGTTCTACCCCTAATGAATGTCTTATAGGGTTGAGAATATCAAATTTGTCAGCTGAATGTGGTATTGATCCAGAAGAATTAGAATATTTTTTAAATAACATGTATAAAGAATTTATTACCAACGGAGTACGTCCAGCAGACCTGTCTAAAATCCTAAAAGAAATAAGTTCTCTTCCTGCGATAAATTTAACCTCCATTAACGAGATTCCAAACCGTATCAAAGAAAGAAAGCGTGAAAAACTTATATTAGATATCCAAGTTGATGAGATAAAACAGCAAATCCAGAATTTGAATAATCTGATACGAATAAAAGAAAAAAAGATACAAGATTTGGAAAATTATCATAAATCATTCAACCAAAAGATTCAAGATCAAGAAAAAAATTTTTTGCTTTTCCTAAGTCTAAAAAATGAGATGCAAAAAAATAACATTCCTCTACAGTACTTACAATCTATGACTAACCTAATTCGAATTTTTAAGGAAGATTTCGACTTTCAACCTATGAAAATTTTGCAGGCGTTGCCAAAAATTGAAAATTATCAAGAATACTGTAAGGCTAAAGATGAAGAGTTGAAAGAGAAGGAGTTTTGGATCAAAAACTCAGAATCTTTGCTTGCTTCATATAAAAACGAAATAGCTCGATACCAGAGAGAAGAATCAGATAGGATAGAGTTACAGAATATGTGGTTTGATATGTCAGATTTTAAACAAATGTACTCTGCTCTTCAAAAAATCGCACAAACTCATAACATGGATCTTAAAGAAGTTAAAAAAACGTTCTATGGACTTTTGAATAAATGTCCAAACCTTTTTCATTTCTATAAAGAGATTGGAGATAAACAAGCAGAAATTTCTGTACTAGACCATCAGATAGTTTCAAATCGTAACATACTTAAAGCCCAACCAGAAGTAAATTCAATTTTACAAAGCTTATTAAGAAATGGATTAAATGAGTTTGATATTTTAAATGCTTTGAATATTTTTAAGACAGATTATACTAATACTATGCCATATGACAACAAAACCTATCTAGAAGATTTATCCATAAAATTAAAAAAATATCTTATAGTAACTAATGCATTAGCAGCCTTAAATACAAATCTATTATTAAAAGAAACAAAACTTACTAAATTGATAGGAGATATACCCAAACTCGAAGCTTTACGTTTATTTCAATGTTTGAATATTTATTTTAATTCTATAATTTTAAATATACAGATACAGATACAAAAAAAATCACCACTTATTATAGTCTGTTCTATTAAAACAATGTTATTATTTTGTGTAATTAAAAATTCCAAAACCTCTATTAGAGCAAATTACAAACAGCAAAATAATAAAACACAATCTAATAACAATACTAAAAATAGAAAAGAAAAACAAGAAAAAACTTCAAGGCAAAAATAATAATGCAAATATCAGATCACTAAGAAGTTAAATCAAAGATTTATATTCTTTTATCTTGTGAAATTCAATTTATAAATATTTAAACAGAATTAACAGAGGTATATTATTCCACCACATGTGTTACAATCATATTGTACACATGTAGTACTGATGTCATGTAGTTCAATGATATATGTACTCTTTTGTTATAATATTATTTAATAAATTGTCCATCTTTTGAAACTTGGTCTTTTTATATCGTACTTAAGATTCCATCTTTCTATCTTTCCCAGCACAGTAGGTTTTTCTATACCCTCCATAATATGTTGTATGTCATGTTCCTTGTAGAAAGAATCCAAATCTAATTGCAATGTAGAATGTGAATAATAAAATTCTTTTGATATATTATCATATATCTCCTTATTGATTAATTTTGAGCCATTCAAATCTATTAGTCGAGGTTTCATTACTTTGAGCAATAGTCCAGAAATCATAATTACTATCTAAACGATCACCATATTCATTCAGAATAGTCCGTCCGGTTACTCCTACATATGACTCTGATATGTTAACGAAATCCCTTTTTAGAATTTTTATGTCTTGTGTATTGTTTGCTTGAATTTTTGTAAGCGCTGCAAGCCATACTGCGTCATACAAATAAGGACCGTCAAATGTAAGAGGAGCATCTGTATTTGAATCATGATATTTCTGTAAATAAGATTCAAGTTTTTCATCATTTGTTTCATTGTATCCATATCCATATATAGGAGCTGTATATCTAGAATTATTCGCAAATATTGATGACTCTAGATTAGTAATTAATTTTTCATATTTTGTAGTTGCCTCACTTCCATACCATCTTACTTTTTCTAATATAGGATGTGAATTTGCTTGACTAAGGATTGGAACTATTTCATCAAATGCTATTAAATAAACACCAATTTCATTCAATGGATATTCTGAACTCAATTCTTTAACTTTAGAATTTAATGTTATTAGCTCTTGACCCCAGAAAACATAATTTATTCTATTTAAGCTTGCAGCAAATTGACCTATTGGAGGAATATAGTTTATCCCTTCTATTACCACTCCTCCTAATTTTTCAAAATCTGCTTTGGTCAAATTAAATAAATCCTTTCCATATACATCAGATCTTATTATTGGTACTATAACCCTTATTCCATCCTCCCACATTTTTTTTGATACTACTTTTGCTTGGTTTGTATCATCTGGAATTAGTCTAAAGATATTGTCCCCGGGAATAGCTAAAGAAGGCGATGTACTAGAGAATCCTATGAGCAATATACCATTTTCATTCGCATAGTCCTTTAGTTTCAATGTTGAAGCGCTACTTGATGGACCTATTACTATATTTACCCCTTTTTCCTTAAGTACTCTCAGTTTATTTAATGCAATATCAGGATTTGTTTCTGTATCTTCAGCTATTATTTTTATTCTGTAGTGTGATTGTATCTCGCTTAAATAGGTGTTAATTTCTTCAGCTACAATACTTAATGTGACTAGACCGGATTCTCCGACAGATGATAAAGTTCCGCTAATAGGCAATAAAGCACCAATTACTATCTCTTCAAAATCTGTAGGTGCATACACCAAACCAATTTCACTTTCATGTTTATGCTGTTGTGAATTGTCTGATATGTTGAGAGGATTTGGAATAATATAAAAAATCAATAACGCAATAACCGAAACCCCAATCAGACTGAAAATTTGTTTTTTTCTAATAGCATTATAACATTTATGTATTACACTGGTTTCACTTTTATGGGTTAAATATTTTGAATACCAAATTAATCCTGCAACCATTATAAGATAATGAGCACTGATAAAAAGAGAAGATAACCATATATCGCTGACTGTATTGGTTATAACAACAATAACAAACCAACTATCTGCAACAACTATTGCAAGGGTCGCTAATGAATCGAACATCCAAGGTACAGCATGATGAGAATCTTTTCTTAATCCAATCTGGAGAATAATAGAAAATATCAATAGTAAAGAGGCTAAAAGTGGATATAACAAAAGAACTATAAACATAGAAATTCCACGCATATTTTCAAAACTAGAAACAGTTAATGTAAAGTAGGTCATAAATCCTAAAAAGATAGAACCTACTAGGATTCCTGCGGTAATTAATTTTTTGTTAAATCTGTGCCTGAATTTTTTAAATGATATTAAGAGATGGAACCCCAAAAAACCATAGGCTGATAACCAGAGGACATCTCCAATAGATGGAACTGGAGGTACTACATCAAGTACAATACTATATATGGCCCAAGTTAAATTAGCCAAAAACCAACACGCAAGTCCCAAGACAACAGAAATCCTTGTTTTTAGATGAAAATTCTTATCTTCACTTTCTTGAAATAATACAAGTATTGCAATTACTACTGCTATTAATGAATTGATAACTATTATTTGATGTGCATAATTCTCTTTATCTTCAATATCAGCAAAAACTATAATGGAATTTTCGAGAAATATTATTGAAAATACAATGATAAATAAAGCTTTTTTCGTTAGATTCATTCAATACATTTCCCCACAAAAATACTATTTTTTAACAAACGCTAATTTTAAATTTATATGTTATGATTAAAATTAAAATACAATTTATCTGAGTTGATTGTTCAAATATTAGTAGCAATAATGAAATTTGCACAATCTAAAATCTCGACTTTATAATTCTTATTTTATTCAAAAAGCAATATGTTGTACTTTATATCATAGCTTGCAACTTCATTTAATGACAGCATTAACACTTTTCAGTAATGTGTTAGAAGTATATACCAAATAAAATTAAAAACAATAACCAATTTAATTCAGGAGGCAGAATAGACTGGGGAAGCTGTATCTGAAATCTGTAATATATTATACTATAATGATCATTTTAATCGTAATAACTATTAAAAATGTGTTGACACAAGATAAAATTTATTTGATATCTGATCTATAAATTATACCAAATCATGCTATATTTTGGAATATGCTTTAACATATTTGTATGATAAATGAGTACGAGATTCTTATACTCACTCTCAATGGAAGATCGAAAGCTCTATCAATATGAAATTGGTGTTTGATGTTATGCTCATCTCATGCTACTTTTAAGAATCTAAGGTCGCTAATGCTATATAAAACTAATATCTAACTTTAATTATGTTGTTTGTAATGTAGTAATAAAAATCATAAATCTTAAATGAATTCATTCTTTTCTTTAATTAATAATAAAAAATTTTGATTTTATATTTATTTTTGTTAGTCTATATGATATTTGAAATGCAACTATATTTTCTTAATTTATGACTCTATGTTATTGACAGATTATGTTATAGTTTTATATTATAATAAACTTTTGCTTCTTATGTTAAACGAAATATAATATATTTATCATATATTTAGTTAAATACAAAATAAAGGATTGATCATAATATTGATTTTCTTAAAAGCAATAATAATATATATAAAAATATACATATATACATTGAATTTGTCTATACCAAATATTCCTTGCGGTTCGGAATTAATAACACCTGAAGTAACTGGCAACAAACGACATGAACCTTCTAACTCAATTTTTCTATTAGTTGGACCATCTGGGTGTGGTAAAACTTTTTATTGTAAACAATTTTTTGAGGTAAGTGGAAATAATAATTTCTTGAAGATTTATGTAGGGACAAATTTTACAGAAAAAAAATTTCATAATTTTATAACAACTCAAGAGGGTCAATCAAAACTTTTCTTTATAAATCCTTTTTTGAATAATACTTTGGTAGCAAATGGAAATTATGAAATAGGAGATAATTGTCTAAATGCTACATATAACACCATTATTAAAATAATAAAAGAAAATATTAAATCTACTCATAAGAACAACAAACGATATCAAAATATAACTTATTCGTCACAAATTTGTTTTGTATTAGATTCGATAAGTCAACTATTTTCGAGCTTTGAAGATAATAAGGTCAAAAATTTTCTTGATAGGGTCTGTCTTTTCCTCGAGGATTATAACGTGACTGGAATAGTTACCTTTACTACACTCCATGGACTTAGTTCTAATATATATAAAATTATCCCTGCTTTTAGTGGACTTTTAGAAATGGAATTTGGTGAAGATTCAGATAGTTTTAATCGAAAAATCCGATTTTCATCAATTAAGGATATAAATACGTCTAAAATATGGAAAAAAATTATTTTGGAGAATGATAAATTAAAAATATTAAAAATGAACAATTCATGAACTTCTTTTGTAGCCTTTAGTTAAGATTTATTCTGTTTAACAAATATTATTTCATATTAGATATACCATTTGCTATAAAGTTGATATTTTTAACAAAAAGATGATTAGGAAAATTTAATATAGTGAGCTGTCTTTTTGTTCAAATTCCATATCACAATAGCAAGGAGTTTGATAAGGAATCTCTATTAAATAGTTTCAGTTAATGCTGATAAAATTTTATTTTAAGCAATAAATGATTGTTTTGATTGAATACTTTCTGTTTTTTGACTTTCTTCAATGCTAATCAAAGGGGGAGTACAGTAGCCTTCAACTTCATTTAAAAATAAGTATCTTATTGTACCAAATTTTGAAAATTAGGAATAGATTTTCTTCAAACAGATGGTGTTACTATCAAAATAAAGATCTCCAAATTTGAGCATTGGTAAAATTATATCTGAAATAGATAATCAATTTATTGATCTAAACTTAACACTACTCGTTTTTTCCTTGAAAATAGATATTTTGTTTATGAAATAGATATATATATTGTATATTCATCAATCTATTATCTAATAACTCAGCTAAAAAATAATATTCTTATTGTAAGAATTTTATATGGTTCCATTTCAATCTGTAAAGCATTATTTTCGATTTTTTCTAATGTTTGCAATTTATTTCCATTAAAGTCTATGATTTCTGCATATTTTATATTCAATGGTAATTGTATTCTTGCATTGGTTTTGGTTCCTTCTGTCTCATAGACTCTAAGGACTATAGATCTCTTATTATCCTCTAATTTCATTGTACTTAAAATTACATTTTTTTTATCTATGTTAAAAAAAGATTTTGAATATGGTAAATCTTGTAATACAGTATCATCACTTCTAAGGCTTTTGTTAATATTCTTACCATTTTGTTTAACTTGGAATGAACTTAAAGGCATATTGATTTCCATACCATATTTATAAATATTGTCTTTTCTCCAGTCATTTTCATGCGGAAGAATAGAATATCTAAAAGTATATGGTCTCATCTCTGAAGCATCTGGAGTAGGAATACAAGGTCCCATTAAACCATCAGCTGACAATAATACAATACTCCTCAATAGCGTTAAATATATCATATTATCTCTAACCTCATGAGAAGGAATTCCATGATGCAATAAACAAATTCCAATTCTCTTGTTTTTCCTATCTTTTTCAGATACATAATCGATCCATTCAAAGGAAGGGAATACACCTGAAGGCTTTTCAAACCAACCAGATTCATTTCTCTTATAATACAGATTAGTACTTCTTTTAACTGCACCAAATTGTGTGCCGCACCAGTAATTTGTAGATTTTATTGAAGTATCAAATTTCACCCTGAGTCTTGAGTTAGGATGTTTATGGTAAATATGTGTTTTAAAATCTATTCTGTTTAAATTTTTAAAAATTATTATTTCCTTTTCTATATCAATAAAATCATGTCTAAATAATACAGGTTTTAGTTTTTCGGTAAATCTATAAGGCCATCTCAACGCATAATATTTACTCTTGAATTTGATATGGCTCCTCAATTTGCCTTTTACTACCTCGTATTTTTCTGGATTGAATATCCCATACTTAATACCCTCACCTGATTCAGATTTTATCAAATCCAAATTTTCTCTGTGATAGTACAAATCTCCTATTTCTTCTTCTAAACATATTTCGTTACCTTTTAGATATGTTATTTTATTCTTATTTTTGTCGGTCTTTGTAATGGTGATTATTGCATTTTCTCGATTAACTTCTATTTCATATTCTTTATTATTAAAAGTTGTATCATGAGTTATAATAGTTTCCGAATCCATCTTCTCTGATTTTACAATTTTCAATGTTTTATATCCTAAAGAAGGAACAGTAATAATAAATCCAATATTAATTCTCTTTATAGAATTATCAGGATATAACGAATAATCCAGGATTTCTATATCAATTCTCTGATCGTTATCTATTAATTCAGAAATTCCCATAATCTCTTTTTCATTAAATTCTAAACTTAGTTCAGTCCAATTGGTAACCTCCCATGACAATGGATTAAAAATAAAAATATCAGAATTATTTCCAGTCTTTTGAGATAGTTTTTTCAAATATTCTTGGATAGAACTTCCTATACTTTTTTTTGCATTATCAAAAATTTCTTTTATATCCTTGTAAACCTCATCTACTCCAGTACCTGGTAAGACATCATGCATTGCGATAAATAGCATTTCTTTCCAATGCTTGGATAATAGATCTGATATATTCTCATCATGGATATTTATTAACCCTGCAATTGTATCCAACCTTTCTAGTAACAAAAGACTATTCTCAAATTCTTTTGCTCCTTGTTTTATCCACATTCTAGTTGAAGTAGAATTAGGATATACCGCAGAAAATTTGCCTGAATACATTTCTCCTTTTCTAATTTTAAATTTTATATTTTGTTTTTCTAATGCTTTAAAAAAATTAATAGGTGTAGAAATAGACATTTTATAATTTTTTGTAAAATTTCCATTTTTATCTATTGATTTTTCATTCCATTCTTTTATTGCTTTTATTAACTCAGGCTGCGGTGGAGTGGAACCACTTCCTGATAGCATTAAAATCTGATTAGTAGATGAATGTGTTTGTAATTTTCTATATGCTTTGTCTAACTCATCTAAAAATAATCCTGCACGATAACCTAATGGCATCCAATGGGTTAAAATTCTTGAACCATCTATACCTTCCCAATAAAACTCTGAAGGTACGGCATTATCAATACCTCTTCTAAAAATACAGTATTTATAGCCTGCATTTTTTAAAATTTGTGGCCACTGAGCATTGAATCCAAATTCGTCTGCTCCATAAGCAACAAATATATCATGACCAAATTTTTGCTTTACAAATTTTTTACCTTCAGTAATTTCTCTAATAAGTACTTCACCATTTGGAATCATTGTATCGGCCAACAAATATTGCCCACCAGCAATTTCAATTTTATTTTCTTTAATCAAATCACTTATTTCTACAAATAAATGAGGATAATCTTTTTCTATTTTCTCTAGTAAATATGTTTGTTCAATCATAAATTTGTAATCTGCTTTTTTTATGAGATCTATAGCTTGTTTTAGAATTACCTCGATATTTACAAAATAATAGTCCTGTCTATTTAAAATCCATACAGCATCGTAATGCATATGTGGAACTACATGAATGGTTGGTTCATCCATCTTTAATCCCTCTCTAAAACATAATTTAATATCACTTCTTTCCAGCCTTCCTGTGCAATGCCCTTTACCCTTTTTAAATTATTGATATCTATCTGTGCATACCCTTTGAAAATATTCCTGACTAGGAAAGCCTGATCGACATTTTCAAACATTGAGACATCATTTATGGCATCTCCAATTGCTATTGCTTGGATGTTTTTATTTCCATACTTTTTATAAAACAAGTTCTTCAAGATTGAGACTGCTGACCCTTTGTTGTGTAATGCTGAAATTGTCAAGTATCTCGTACCTTGCAGCATCATCAAGTTTTTGTTCTTCAAGATCTGTTCTAAGTTATTTCTATTGTTTTCATTTAGATCAATAACAGTTTCACTATACTCTCTTGATGCCATTAACTTTGCGTCATTTGTGGAAATTCCTACTCTATCTGCTAATTCTTCAATTGAAAAATCTGATACAGTTTTAAATTCGATTTGAAAATTACTGCGTATATCTTTAAGTATATTCACTATTTTCTCATACGATTTTCCTAATTCAATAACTAAATTCCCACCACTTTCTCTTGTATCTAAACCTAAATCCTCAAAATCAAAATTGAAATAATTTTCTGGAAATATTATGGCTCCACCATTTTCTACGATATATGGATCATCTATTTCTAGATCATGTCTTATTTTTTCTTGTTCTATTCTTGTTTTGGTTGAGCAAAGAATTAATGGAATGTTGTAGTCTTTAAGCATTTTTACAAATTTTTTGATATCACCATAACCATCAGAATGAATCATTTCTCCATTGTTTCTAACATATGATTGTATGAGCGTATTATCAATATCTGAAAAAATCAAGTATTTCATCATATCTTTTTACTCTTTTCCTTAAGAAAACTAACTTATACTTTAACGTAAGAAGTTACATAAGAATTTTACATATCACGGAAAGATCTGTCTTCCTGTAGATTTATCGATAATTTTAATAGCTTTTGTGGGACATGTCTGAGCAGCATCCAAGATATCATTAAATTCATTTCCTGATTCAGAGATCACTTTTGCTTTTGGATTGATTATCCTATTAGTCTCAATACGAAAAACATTTGGGGCTAGGATTTCACAACTACCAAAAGCCATACATAATGAATCCTCTACCAGAATTTTAAATTTAGATTTACTATTTTGTTCATCGAATTTTATAAAGGAATCCTTGGGTTTTTTATTTCTGTCAATCTGTTCGTCAGCGTGATGGATAATGATATCTAGGTTATCATCTATTTTGGTATTCTGCAGCTCTAAACATAATTTATCGTAATCATTCCTTCTAGTATTGTCAGACAAAACTTCAAAAGCTAGATTAATTTTTTTAATCATCTCTAAGTTATTTATCTTGTCTAAATTCTTATCTGGATGATATTTTTTAACTAATTTCCTATAAGCTTTTTTTATCTCTGTGGGATCCGCTTCGATAGTTAATCCTAGAATAGCGTAATATCCATGAATGTCCAATTATTACCTGGTATATTGTTTATTCGAGTTTATTTCTTTTTGCATGTCTTTAAATATTATTATAAAAACTCAATTTCCTTTGTTTTTCTGTTGATTTCTATTTATTGTAACTCATTTTTATATCATGAAGAATTTGTAAATTATTTTGTATTATAGATTAATTGAGAACTGATCTTTAGTAATTCTTTATTTTCTAAAAAATAACAATTTTCGAACTCTAACTTTTTTGCAAGTTTTGCTACATATAATTGAATCAAAAAAGTTGAAAACAATAAAATTTGAATATCATTATAATCAGGAATTTCCATCACCAATGTAGTTATTTTTCTTTTTTGCAACAATGTGTTTAATTTTTTTATTTTATTATGTAAGCTATGTCTCTTAGATGAAAATACCAATATTAAATCATCTTCGGTAGTTTCAAATAGAGGAGAATGACAAAAATTCTCTAAAGAATAGGCAAACGATTTCCAACCAAATACTTCGTTAATTTTTAAAGATCCATATAAGGCGATAGGAAATAATATAGAATTTCCTAGGAATATAACAGATCTGCATCTATGGGGAGTAAAGATATTTTCAGTTTTAGAAACTAAGTTTTCTGCTTTTTTCCTAGTTTTTTCGTATATAGAACTTAGATTATCTATCACTAGAGATTTTCCCAATATATTTACACAGGTTAACATACTTATTACAAAACTCAACGTTCCTGCGGTGGTTACTGGAAAAGTTTTATAATCAAGATATATTACAGTATCACAGTTTTTAGCTAATTGGCTATTAGGGTTGTTAGTTATTGCTACTATTTTATTCGAATATTTTTTAATTTTTTGAGCTACTAAAATATTTTCTTGAGTTTTGCCAGAAATTGAAATTATAAAAACAGTTTTTCCTTTACTAATAGAGGGATTGATTACCATATCTGCAGGATCAATGCATATTGTATTGAAATTAGTGAGATAACTACAAATAAGACCTACCACATATGAATCACCTGATCCTGTAAAAATACAATTTTGATAGTTTACAATTTGATTAAACCTTTTTATCTTGGGAATTTCCTGAATCTGACTATAAATTTCCCTTTCCATAACTTCTAATGAATTCATTTTCTTTTTCTTGTTAATGAAATTATTTAAAGAATTTAATACCGTTATTACATTTATAGAATAGAAATAGATACATCTTTTCAATCTTAGTGAAAATGTAAATAATATCTAATATAAAAAACCTGAATTTTTTTTCAAATTATCAAAAAATCCGTAAACTTAGAATATATGCTAATATATCTTACAAACGAGGTTAAGATTAATTTTTGAAATTACAGAATAAGGTTGCAATAGTTACAGGTGCAAGTGGAACTGTAGGGAGAGATATTAGCAAAAAACTTGTTTCAGAAGGATGTAAGGTTGTTCTTGTGGGTAAAAATAGTAAGAAATTAAATAAATTGGTAAAAGATCTCGGGAATAAAGATAATCTTCTACCTTTACCGTCAGACATCACAAAGGAAGGGGATGTTTTAAATATTGTAGAACAAACTACAAATATTTTTAATACAGTTGATATTTTGGTTAATAACGCAGGAATAATAAACGATCCCGAACCATTTCACGTTACTAATGAAGATGAATGGAGAAACTTGATCGAGGTTAATTTAGTAGGTACTTTACATATGACCAAATCAGTTTTACCAATTATGATGGAAAATAAATATGGTAATATTGTAAATATTTCGTCTACATTAGGGACAAAAGCAATCCCTGGAGTTCCTCTTTCAATTTACGGTCTCACAAAAGGAGGATTAATATCATTTACAAAACATATCTCTGTAGAATACGGCAAATATGGAATAAGATGTAACTGTATTGTTCCATCGTCTATAAGATCCCCCTATTTGGAACCATACATGAATGATGAAAACGCAAGAAAGACTTTAGAATCCGCATTTCCACTGGGAAGAATCGGTGATCCAATAGATGTCTCTAATGCTGTACTCTATTTGTGTTCGGATGATTCTAAATGGGTAACTGGAACAGAACTTGATGTAGACGGTGGTATGTCTGCGAAATAAGACACAATAACGATATGCTAATTTTTTTATAGAATAC
>Ga0315534_1000991_pt1 | contig 19955 bp, 19 predicted proteins | sample SalMarSW160240MG_FD_203094 | JGI IMG/M metagenome (GOLD analysis project Ga0315534, IMG submission 203094) | Salt marsh sediment microbial communities from the Plum Island Ecosystem LTER, Massachusetts, United States - Salt Marsh Sediment SW1602-40 ... | reverse complement strand
GAAAGGCACCTTCACCTGTCCGCCGGAAGCGCAGGGCGGCAAGCACAAGGGCGGCGCGGTCGGTTCCACCATGGGCTTCAGCTATGCAGCGCAGGTGGTCGAAGTGAGCGTCGACGAGGACACCGGCGAGGTGTCGGTCGACAAGATCTGGGCCGCGCTCGATTGCGGCCGTGCGATCAACCCGCTTGCCGTCGAAGGCCAGATCGAAGGCTCGGTGTGGATGGGCTTGGGTCAGGGAGTTGCCGAGGAGACCCGGTATCTCGAAGGCCTGCCCGCGCATGCGAGCATGCTCGAATACCGCGTCGCGACCAGCGCGGAATCGCCGCCGATCGAAGTGCACATCGTCGAGAGCATCGACCCGAACGGGCCGTTCGGCGCCAAGGAGGCGAGTGAAGGCGCACTCGCGAGCGCGCCGCCTGCGCTCGTCAACGCCATCGCCAACGCGGTCGGCATCGACCTCGACCAACTGCCGGTAACGCCGGACCGCGTCGTTGAAGCGCTGGTCGAGCGGCGCCGCAAGGCCCGCCGCGAGGCCATGCGAAAGGCCGCGTCATGACTGAGCTTGCGCCGTTCCAAGTCGCCCGTCCGCGCGATGTCGAAGCCGCGATCGCGCTGTGTTCCGAGAATGCGCAGAGCCGCTACATCGCCGGCGGCACTGACCTCATGGTCAACATCCGGCGCGGCATTCGCCAGCCCGATCTCCTGATCGACCTTTCCGGGGTCGATGTGCTCAACGAGTTCGAGATCACTGGCGCCGGCGCGCGCATCGGCGCCGGGGTGACGCTCGCGCGTCTTGCCAGCGACCCCGGCATCCGCGAACGCTATCGCGCCGTGGCCGAGGCTGCCGAAGCGATCGCCGGGCCCAGTCACCGCTGCATGGCGACCGTCGGCGGCAATCTCTGCCTCGATACGCGCTGCATCTATTACAATCAGAGCGAATGGTGGCGGCACGCCAACCAATACTGCCTCAAGAATCGCGGCGATACCTGCCACGTCGCGCCGCAAGGCAAGCGCTGCCACGCCGCCTTCAGCGGCGATCTCGCCCCAGCCTTGATGGTGCTCGGCGCCGAGATCGAAATCCTGGGCCCCGCCGGTCGCCGCCGCATTCCGCTCGGCGATCTTTACATCGAGGACGGCCGCGCGCACCTGAAGCTTGCGCCGGGCGAGCTTGTCATCTGCGTACAGCTTCCCGCCGCGCCGCCACCATCGGGCTACGCCAAGGTGCGGCTGCGCGGCTCGATCGATGTCCCGCTGGCGGGCGTCGCGGTCAGCCTGGCGATGGCCGGCGACGCCGTGTCGGAGTTTCGCGTCGGTCTGACCGGAACTAACTCGCGGCCCTTCCTGCTGGAGGGAACCGAGAGCTTCCTGGGCTGCCCGCTCGACGAAGAAGCGCTGGCGCGGCTTGACAAGCTCGTGCAAAAACAGGTGCAACCGATGCGCACGACGCTTGCTTCCGCCAACTATCGCCGGCTGGCCGCCGCCGCGCTTGCGCGCCGCCTGGCCGCCCGGCTCGCCGGCCTGCAGGGAAAGACTTGATGAGCTGTGACTGCGAATCCCCCGACGGCTCCCGCCTCTGGACCACGTCGGACGGCGTGCATCTCGACGTCCGCGGGCTCGAATGTCCCGCGCCGCTGGTGCAGACGCTGGGGCTGATCGAGCGCGGCGATGTGGGCAACGTGATCATCGTGCATCTCGATCAAGAGCCGCTGTTCCTCTACCCGGAACTCGACGAGCGTGGCTGGAGCCACGAAGTCGTCGCGTCATCTTGCGGCGATCCGAGTTGTGAGGACGAAGTGCGGCTGCGCCTCGTGCGCATGCGCGCGTGACGCTCGCGGCGACGTTCCTTGGCGGCGCCAAGAGCCGCTTGCTGCCGCCCTCATTGCCGTTCCGATTTTTCGTCGCGGCGGCAGTGTTCCACATTGCACTGTGGATCGTGTTGCTTGTCGCCGGCGAGGAGGCCGTCAGCTTCCGCGGCGGATTGGGACCGGCGCTCGCAGCCGTGCATCTGTTGACCCTCGGCGTGCTGACGACCACCGCGATCGGTGCGGCGGTGCAGCTCCTCCCCGTAGCGACGCGGCGGGCGCTCGCCGCCGTCTGGCCGATCCGCCTGGTATTCTGGCTTACCGTGCCGGGCCTGATCGTGCTGATCGCCGGAATGTATGCGTACGATCCGGTTGTCCTGATCGTGGGCGCAGTGGCGACGACGGCGGGACTTCTCCTGTTCGCGGGTCTGCTCGCCGACAATCTGCGCCGCGGCGGCAGCCTTCAGGTCGTCGCCGCCTATGGCTGGGCGGCGTTCGTCGCGCTGATCGCGCTCGTTGTGCTTGGGCTTGCGCTGTCCATCGACTTCGAGACCGGCTTCCTCGGTGACCATGCCGCGGTCGCGCTTGCGCACATGATACTCGGCGGCTTCGGCTTTATGGGCATGCTCGCGCTCGGCTTCAGCCATGTGCTGGTGCCTATGTTCGCGCTGTCGAGCGCGCCGGCTAAGCGCCCGGCCTACGCCGCCTTCGCCGCCGCCGTCGTTGCGATCGTGCTCGGGACGATGGGCGCGTTGCTCGGCAGCACCCCTATCCTGGCCGTGGCGGGCTTGATCGGGTTAGGCGCCGTGATTGCGCATCTTTGGCTGATGCGCATCGCGCTCTCGACGGGCATGCGCAAGCGACTCGGTCTGTCGTTCGTCCTGGTGCGTTGTGCCTGGGCATGCCTGCTGCTCACGCCGCTGATCGGTCTTGCCGCATTGTACGACTGGGCGGGACCGAACGGGGCGACGCTGTTCGGCCTCGTGCTGCTCGGCGGCTGGCTGATGACCTTCCTGTTCGGCATTTTGCAGCGGATCATCCCGTTCCTTGCCTCGATGCATGTAACGCAGCCGAAAGGCGCCCCTCCCCTGTTGTCGGAATTGGCGGCCGAAGGGCCGCTCACCGTGCATGCGGTCTGCCACGGCGTCGGCGTCGTGGGGGTCGCCGCGGCGATCATCCTCGACAACGGCATGATCGTGCGCGGCGCGGCGGGGATCGGCTTGATCGGCGCGCTCGCCTTTGCGGTATTTACGGGGGACGTCGTCCGCCGGTTGATCGCGCGGCGGACTTGATTATCCGCGCAGCACACCGCCGGTGCGCTTGGTGACTTCGGCGACGATTTTCTGCGCGACCGCCTCGATCTCCTCATCGGTCAGCGTCTTCTCGCGCGGCTGCAATGTCGCCGAGATGGCGATCGATTTCTTGTCGGGATCGATGCCTGCGCCTTCATAAACGTCGAATATGGTCACACCCGTAATCAGCTTGCGGTCGGCGCCCTGCGCCGCGCGGACGAGGTCGGCCGCCTTCACCGCGCGATCGACGATGAAGGCGAAGTCGCGCACGACCGGCTGGAACGGCGACAGTTCGAGCGGCGGCTTGGCGCGCGTCGCTTTCGCTTTCGGCTCGGGAATGCGATCGAGGATCACCTCGAAAGCGACGAGCGGCCCTTCGGCGTCGAGCGCATCGAGCGCACGCGGATGCAGTTCGCCAAAATGGCCGAGCATGTTCTGCGGCCCGATCTGGATCGTTCCGGAGCGGCCCGGATGCAGCCAGCCAGGCCCGCCGGGCACGATCTGCAGCGCCTGCACCGGCGCGCCCGCGGCCGCGAGCACAGTGAGCGCGTCCGCTTTGACATCGAACGCATCGACACTCTTGGCGCCAGTGAGCCAATGACGTCCCGAGCCGAACGGCCTGGCAAGCCCGCGCCGCACGCCGCTCGCGGCGGTGAACTGGTCCTCCGGCCGGTCGCCGCGAAAAACCTGGCCGACCTCGAACAGCGCCACGTCGGCAAAGCCGCGATCGGCGTTGCGTTGCGCCGCGCCGACCAGACCCGGGATAAGGCTCGGCCGCATGTCGGAGAGTTCCGCTGCGATCGGGTTGGCGAGCGCGATCGCCGCCTCGCCGCCGCCGAACAGCTCCGCCTCCTTCTTGGCGACGAACGACCAGGTCACCGCTTCGACCAGCCCGCGCGCGGCGAGCGCGCGCTTGGCCTTGCGCGTGCGCACCTGGATCGGCGTGAGCACCGCGCTGCGTCCGCTTTCGCCGCGCTCGAACAGCGTCAGCGGCACGCGATCGACGCCGAGAATGCGCACCAACTCCTCGACAATGTCGGCCTTACCGTGCACGTCGGGCCGCCACGACGGCACCGCGACCTTCAGGCTTCCGCCTTCGCCGGCAACGGCAAAGCCAAGCCGCGTGAGAACCCGCGTTACCTCGGTCGGGCTGGCGTCGAGCCCGGCAAGGCGTTGCAACGCATCAAGGGGAAAGTCGATGACGCGGTCCGCTGCGGGCACTTGTCCCGCCACGACGATCTCGGACGGCGTGCCCCCGCATAGCTCGAGCACCATCTGCGTCGCGAGTTCGAGGCCAGGAATCGTGAAGGCCGGATCGACCCCGCGCTCGAAGCGATAGCGCGCGTCCGAGCTGATGCCGAGCTTGCGGCCAGTGAGCGCGATATTGATGTCGTCCCACAACGCCGACTCGATCAACACGTCGGTGGTCGCATCCGAGCAGCCGGTTGCTTCGCCGCCCATGATGCCGGCAAGCGATTCCACGCCCTGCTCATCGGCGATCACGCACATGGAGTCGTCGAGCGCATAGGTCTTGCCGTCGAGCGCAAGCAGCGTCTCGCCCGTGCGGGCGCGGCGCACAGTGAGGTTTCCGCGCACCTTGGCGGCATCGAACACATGCAGCGGGCGGGCGCGGTCGTAGGTGATGAAGTTGGTGATGTCGACGAGCCGGTTGATCGGGCGCAGGCCGATCGCCGTGAGCCGGCGCTGCAGCCACTCCGGCGACGGCCCGTTCGCAACCCCGCGCACCAGCCGCAGCGCGAAGGCCGGACAGAGCGACGGGGTCGCGTCGAAATCGAGCGTGACCGACACCGGACAGGGAAATTCGCCCTTTACTGGCCTGATCGGAGCGTCCTTGAACTTGCCCATGTCGGCGGCGGCAAGATCGCGCGCAATGCCGTTGACGCCCGCGCAATCGGGCCGGTTCGGCGTGAGGCCGATTTCGATGACGGGGTCATCGAGCTTCGCCCATTCCGCGTAAGGCATCCCGACCGGGGCGTCGTCAGGCAACTCGATGATGCCCGTGTGATCCTCGGAGATTTGCAGCTCCGCCCCCGAACACAGCATCCCATGGCTCTCGACACCGCGAATCTTGCCCACCGCGAGCGTCATGGCTTTGCCGGGAATGAATGTGCCGGGCGGCGAGAACACGCCCTTCATGCCGGTGCGCGCATTCGGCGCCCCGCACACGACCTGCACCGGCGCGCCGGTCCCGGTATCGACCATGCATACGCGCAGGCGGTCGGCGTTCGGGTGCTGCTCCGCCGAGACCACATAGGCGATGGTGAAGGGCGCGAGCGCCTTCGCCTTGTCCTCGACGTTCTCGACTTCGAGCCCGATCATGGTGAGCTTGTCGACGAGCTTGTCCAACGGCTCGTCGGTGTCGAGATGCTCTTTCAGCCAGGCGAGGGTGAATTTCATCTCGTGCTATTCCTCCAACGCTGCAACTCTCGAAGCGTCAGAAATTCTAGCGCGCTTGTAGCCTTTTTCTCCCGTCCCAGTGCCGGCCCAAGGCAAACATTTGTCGTCCGGAGAAACCAGAAAATCGATTCTGGATTCAATTTTCCCATCCTCGAAACCGCCAATGCGACGATAGTCCTTTATGATCCCCTGGCGATAGGAAGGTTCAATCTTAGAGTTATGGAGAGCTAGACGAGCGCCATAGCGCATACTGGTTTTGAGCAACTCTTCGGAGACAACCCACGATGTGCTCCAAAACGTGCCATCAGGATTAAAAGTAATTCCCCGATCATTTCGGCACACGAAGTGATATTCGAGCACAATCTCGCCAACCTCAGGCGTGGAACTCGAGGCACGCTCCCTGCTTGGCTTTCTTGCTCTGGACGCCAATACTTGATCACACATCGCAATCAGATCTGCGACGCCTTTCCGCTCAGCGTTTATTCTGACAGTCTTGAGCGATTTGAGATCGAGCGCTGCAAGCTTTTCGTTAGTCCAAATATGATCAGCCACTCAGCCCTCCCGCGAGCGTGGGGAAATCGAGCGGGCGGAAGCCGTAATAGGAGAGCCAGCGCACATCGGCCTCGAAGAAGGCGCGCAGGTCGGGCATCCCGTATTTGAGCATGGCGATGCGGTCGATGCCGAGGCCCCAAGCAAAGCCCTGATACTCCTCGGGATCGAGCCCGCAATTCTTCAGCACATTCGGGTGCACCATCCCGCAGCCAAGAATTTCCAGCCAGTCCTCGCCTTCGCCGAACCTGATCTCGCCCTTGTCGCGCCGGCACTGAATGTCGACTTCGAGGGAGGGTTCGGTGAAAGGGAAGAACGACGGCCGAAACCGCATCTTCACATGGTCGACCTCGAAGAAGGCCTTGCAGAACTCGGCGAGGATCCATTTCAGATGGCCGAGATGCGAGCCCTTGTCGATGACGAGCCCCTCGACCTGATGGAACATCGGCGTGTGCGTCTGGTCGCTGTCACAGCGATAGGTGCGGCCGGGGCAGATCACGCGGATCGGCGGCTTCTGGCCCAGCATGGTGCGCACCTGCACCGGCGAGGTGTGGGTGCGCAACAGCATGCGCGAGCCGTCCGGCTTCTCCGGGAAGAAGAACGTGTCGTGCATGTCGCGGGCGGCGTGGCCTTCCGGGAAATTCAGCTTGGTGAAGTTGTAATCGTCGGTCTCGATGTCGGGCCCTTCGGCGATGGCAAAGCCCATATCGGCGAAGATCGCCGTCAATTCATCGATCACCTGGCTGATCGGATGAATGCGGCCCTGCTCGGCCGGGCTGTCCGGCAACGGCAAGGTCACGTCGACCGTTTCGGTGTTGAGGCGCTGGTCGAGCGCCAAATCCTTCAACGCCTGGCGGCGCGCGGCGAGCGCCGCGGTCACGCGATCCTTGAGCCCGTTGATCGCCGGCCCCATCGCCTTGCGCTGCTCCGGCGTCATCTTGCCAAGCGTCGCCAGAAGCGCCGAAACCGAGCCTTTCTTGCCCAGCGCGGACACGCGGACCGATTCGAGCGCCGCCTCGTCGGCGGCTGCCGCGATGTCCGCGAGGATGGTTTGTTCAAGTGCGTCGAATTCGGCCACCGAATCACTCCGGCATGAGGATCGGATCCGTATCGCCCGGCCTGCCGCCTGCGGCGGTCAGCATCGCATGAACCTGGCCGCGATGATGCGTCTGGTGATTGAAGAAATGCACGACAAGCTCCCAGCGCGGTTTGGTAATCTCGCGCTTCGCTGCCCCGGAATACCAGATCAAATTGCTGGCGAGCCACGCCTCGTCGACCGTGTCTGCCCAGTCAATGACAGCGGCGTCCATCAGCCGCCGCTCGCGCACGAGCCCCTCCCAATCGGGATAAAGCGATACGGATTCGGCAATCCCGCCCGGCGGCCGGGGCAGGTCGGAAAACCGGCTTATCCACATGTGGTCGGCCCACAAGAGGTGGCTGAGCGTCTTGTGAATCGACCCGAAAAATGCGCCCCGTTCAGCCCTACGCTCATCGTCGGACAGCAGAGTCGCCACGCACAGCAGGTTTTCGTTCTGCCAGCGATTGTAGCGGGCCATAAGCCGGGCATAGGCGCTGTCAATCATGGGCCGCTCCCACGTCCCGCAGGCGAAGCCCTATGCCGGCAGCGCCGCCTTCGCCTTCTCGACGATCGCCTGGAACGCCGCGGGCTCGTGAATAGCGAGGTCGGACAGCACCTTGCGATCGATCACGATGCCGGCTTTGGCGAGCCCGTCGATGAACCGGCTGTAGGGAAGGCCGAACGGCCGCACCGCCGCGTTAAGCCGTTGAATCCACAAGGCGCGGAACGTGCGTTTCTTGTTCTTGCGGTCGCGGTAGGCGTATTGGTTCGCCTTCTCCACCGCCTGCTTGGCGGCGCGAATAGTGTTCTTGCGCCGGCCGTAATAGCCCTTGGCGGCTTTCAGGACCTTCTTGTGCTTCGCATGGGCGGTAACGCCCCGTTTGACGCGGGCCATGGCCGATCTCCTCGAAAAAGCTTGCTACAGGTAAGCTGGCAAGGTCGCGCGTGGTGGCGCGGCCGCAAAGGCAATCAGCCGTTCGGCAGCCAGTACTTCTTGATTCGATCGCCGTCGGTCTTGAACATGACCTTGGTGCCGCGGTGCTCGCGGATTTGCTTGGTCGATCGCTTGATCATGCCGTGGCGCTTGCCGGATTGGGTGAACAGCACCTTGCCGGCGCCGGTGACCTTGAAGCGCTTTTTCGCGCCCGACTTGGTCTTGATTTTGGGCATTTTGCTCTTCTCCCGAAACCGGCCACCCATCCGGGACCAGCGGTTCCGGCGGTGCGGTTGAAATGCTCATGATGAGCGCGTTGCTGGCGAGCAGCGCCGCCGCCACGGCAGCCCTTATTCAGCCGGGCGGCGGAAAGGCCGGGTTTATCGCAGAGCCGGGGGAAAATGGCAACCAGCGGAAGGTCGGGCGAATTCCAGGGATTGGAACCCGCCCCCTATCCAAACCGTGACCGCGGTTGCCGCGGCGCCCCCATCGGCAAAGCCTTACCGCGGGGCCAACACCATGACCATTTGCCGGCCTTCCATCCGGGGTTCCTGCTCGACTTTGGCGAGCTTGCCAGTGTCGTCCTTGACCCGGGAGAGCAACTGCATCCCGAGCTCCTGGTGCGCCATTTCGCGTCCACGGAAGCGCAGCGTCACCTTCACCTTGTCGCCTTCTTCGAAAAAGCGCAGCATCGAACGCATCTTCACGTTGTAGTCGTGGTCATCGATCATCGGCCGGAATTTGATCTCCTTGACCTCGACCACCTTTTGTTTCTTGCGCGCTTCGGCCGCCTTTTTCTGCTCCTGGTACTTGTACTTGCCGTAGTCCATCAGCTTGCAGACCGGCGGATCTGCGTTCGGAGCGATCTCGACCAGGTCAAGGCCCGCCTCCTGGGCGAGCCGCAAGGCCTCCGGGGCCGCGACGGTGCCGCAGTTGGCGCCGTCCTTGTCGATCAAATGAACTTCGCGAACTCGAATCTCCTCATTCACGCGCGGCCCGTCCTTCTGGACGGGGAGCGCCGCTTTCATCGGGCGACGAATGGCTCTGCTCTCCTCTGTCGTTGCGTGGACCGTCGCAAACGGGCCGAACCTAGCGGGTTTTTGGGTTCACGCGGCAGGGCAAGGCTCGCTTACGGACCGGAAGCGTTAGAATTGGGATAAAACCGCGGCAAGTCAACGGCACTCCGATCCAGCCGCGAAGGTTGGGGAGATCGGCTCCCGATCGTCCCGCTGTCGGACGAATTCGACGGTGCCAACCCGGGCTCCGGCCACCTCTGGCGCGGCGGACCCGTACGAACCATGGCGATGAATGGGTATGGACCGCACGGGCAGAGCCGGCAATATAGCGCCCCGCGCGAGCGCGATTCGTGGATCGCAACACGACCAGAGCGGAAAGCCCCTTAGTCGCATGGGAATTTGGCGTCGCCCCCCCGACGCGCGGGGTCAGCTTGTTTTCCGCGGCCGCAATGAGCCATACATCCGTTTGATTTATAAGGCTTGAGCGCATGGAACATGGTGTGTCGTTCATGACCGTCGGCGTGGAACCGAACCAGCGCAAAATCGCGGTGCGCCGCCGCGAAGGCAAAGGTCCCGGCCTGGTCTGGCTCGGCGGTTTTTCGTCCGACATGAAAGGCATCAAGGTGCATGCGCTCGATGATTGGGCGGCGCTGCAGGGGCGCGCCCTGGTCCGGTTCGACTATTCCGGCCACGGCGAATCGAGCGGGGATTTCAACGCGGGCACCATCGGCCTTTGGCTGGAAGAAACCGTCGCCGTATTCAGTACGCATTGCCATGGCCCGCAGATCGTCGTCGGCTCCTCGATGGGCGGATGGCTTGCGCTCCTGCTCGTTCGCGAGCTGGTGCGTTGCAATGCGACCGCCCGCACGGCGCCGATTGCCGGACTGGTGCTGATCGCCCCGGCGGTCGATTTCACCGAGGAGCTGATCTGGAAACGGTGCCCGCCGTCCGTGCGCCACGACTTGGAAACCAAGGGCGCATGGTTCAAGCCATCGCAATATGGCGAAGCGCCTCTGCGCATTTCGCGGCGACTGATCGAGGAGGGACGAAATCACCTGTTGTTTGGCGGACTGATCGAAGCCGGGTGCCCCGTGCGCATCCTGCAGGGCGTGAAAGACCCGGACGTGCCTTGGCAGCATGCCTTCGATCTGGTCGCCCGGCTCTCGCAGGACGATGTCGTGCTGACCCTCGTCAAGGATGGCGACCATCGGCTGTCGCGCCCGGAAGACATCGAACGGATGCTGCGCGTGGTCGCCGAGTTCTGAGCCAGCAAGAGGGTTAGTATGGGCCATACATCTTTGCGAATGCGCGGCATCGGCGCCGCGCTCCTCGCCCTCATGACGGTCATGTCCAATCCGAAGATCAGCGTGGCCGCCGAATCGGTCGGGGGCGAACGCGCTTTTTCCTTCGTCGCGCTCGGCGACATGCCCTATAGCGTTCCCAACGACTATGCACGGTTCGACCGGCTGATCGCCGAGATCAACCGACTGAAGCCGGCCTTCTCGGTCCATGTCGGCGACATCAAGAGCGGTTCGAGCGCGTGCACCGACGAGGCGTTCCAGAAGGTCTACGATCAGTTTCAAACCTTCGAACGGCCGCTCGTCTATGCGATCGGCGACAATGAATGGACGGATTGCCATCGCAACCGCGAGAGCCCGTTCGACCCGCGCGAGCGGCTCGCCAAGTTGCGCCAGATGTTTTTCGCCAATCCCGGGGAGAGCCTCGGGCGCACGTCGATGCCGGTCGAAAGCGAGGCACGGGCGCTGCCGTCCTTCGCCGCCTATGTGGAAAATGCGCGGTTTACCAAGAACGACGTGCTGTTCGTCACCCTCAACATTCCGGGCTCGAACAACGGCTTTGAAACCACCGATCCGCAGGCGGCGGCCGAATATTTCGAGCGCAATCGCGCCAATCTCGCTTGGTTGGCCGACAGCTTCGAGAAGGCGAAGGAGACGAACGCAAAGGCCGTCGTGCTCATTTTCCAGGCCTATTTGTGGGATATCAAGGACACCGCAAACAACATTCCACCGGCTTCGGGATATCGCGCCACCATCGATGCGATCGATCGCGGGGCGCGCGCGTTCGGCAAACCCGTCCTGGTCGTCCACGGCGACTACCATTTCTTCGACGTCACCGGCTTCCGCGACACCCAGATGCGGCTCGTGCCGAACGTTTTCCGGTTGCAGGTGATGGGAGAGACGCAGGTGCATGCCGTGCGCGTCATCGTCGATCCCGACATGCCCGGCGTGTTCGGCTTCGTGCCGCTGATCGTGCGGGATAACGGGGATTTCTAAAGGGTCGGCGATGTCCGGCCCTGCCCCACCCGGCTTTGTTTTTCTTATCGTCATGTCCGCGGAGGCGGGCGTCCCCTCACATCTCGACAACCTTGTTCGGGAGTTCATCCCGATTGATCGCGCCGGGAGGAAAGTGCTCGGCCAACACGGTCCCGCATCGCCCGACCGCGGCGACCAGGCCGTCGCCGATGCGGCCATCCTTGATCGCCTCGAGGGCGGCGTCGACCGCGTCCTGCCAGACCGCGGGCGCGACCTTCGCATTGATGCCCGAGTCGGCGACAATCTCGGCATAGCGCTCGGCGACGGACACGAAGATAAGCACGCCGGTGCGACGTTCGGTCAGGTGCAGACCCTGCGCGAGGAATTGGCGCATCGCTTCGATGTGCGCGCGTTCGCGCATCGCCCGGCGCGGCACGATGCGGAATCGGATTGCGGGCAGCGAGAGAAGCATCGCGGTCACGATGAAGGCGGCAAGCTGCACAAGATAGATCAGGCCGGCCGACCAGATCGTCAAATAGATCGAGGGCGCCGGCGCGGCGAGCGCAATCAGCGCCGCCCAGGCGACCGGCACGAGCGAGTAGTTGCTCGACGTATGGGCGATGACGCAGAAGATCTCTCCGGCGGTCTTCGTCTCCGCGGCGGCAATCGCCTCGATGATGCGCGCCTTTTCTGCCTGCGAGATCATCTCACCAGCTCCCGGACGCACCGCCGCCGCCGAACGAGCCGCCCCCGCCGGAGAAGCCGCCGCCGCCGGAACCCGACCAGGACGAGCCCGATGATCCTCCGCCCCCGGACCAGCCGCCTCGTCGCAAACCCGGCGGGTAGGCCCGACTGTGCCATAATATTCTGCGCCAGACGTAAAAGAAAACGAACAGCAGCAAGGCGAAGATGATTACATCCACCGACGGCGCGCGATGATCGGAACGCTGCTTGGCGCGCTGCTTCCATTCCTCCGGATTGACGGTAAGGACCTGGATGATGTCGTCGACGCCCCGCGCGATTCCGCCCGCGTAATCGTTGGCCTTGAAGCGCGGAAGGATGGCGTTTTCGATGATGAGTTTCGACACTGCGTCGGTGAGATCGCCCTCGAGCCCGTAGCCCACCTCGACGCGCACTTTGCGTTCGTTTGGCGCAACGATCAGCAACACCCCGTTGCTTTTGTCCTTCTGGCCGATTCCCCAGTGACGCCCGAGCTGATAGCCGTAATCCTCGATCGACGTGCCCTGCAGCGACTTCAGGGTGACGACGACGAACTGGTCGGTGGTTTTCGCCTCGAAATCGGCAAGCTTATGCTCCAGCGCCTCCCTTGTCGCGGGATCGAGAATCCCTGCCTCATCGACGACGCGGCCGGTGAGCGGCGGAAAGGTGAGTCCATAGGCAAGCGTCACCACGGCAAGTATGCAAAGGGCGGCAACGAGCCCAGTCACCGGCGCTCCTGCGCGAGCCCCAATGGCCGAGACTACCCTGCGCGCCCTCGATGTCATGGCTCCGCCTACGCGCGTTTTAGAATTTCACGGTCGGCGGGCGCTGCGTCTCCGGCGAAGCGGTGAAGGTCTCCATCGGCTTGTAGCTGCGATAGAGAGTCGACGCCCAGAAGACGCCGGGAACCGTCTTGAGCTCGGTGTTGTAGGCGCGCACCGCCTCGATGTAGTCGCGCCGCGCCACGGCGATGCGGTTCTCGGTGCCTTCGAGCTGCGATTGCAACGCGAGGAAGTTCTGGTTGGATTTCAGATCGGGATAACGTTCGACCGTCACCAGGAGCCGGCCCAGCGCGCCGGTCAGCGCGTTCTGCGCGTCCTGATATTCCTTGAACTTGCTCGGGTCGGTGACCGTCGATGCGTCGACCTTCACCTGGGTCGCCTTTGCGCGCGCCTCAGTGACTTGGGTCAACACTTCACGCTCCTGCGTCGCATAGCCCTTGACCGTCGCGACCAGATTGGGGATCAGATCGGCGCGCCGCTGGTACTGGTTCTGCACGTCGGACCACTTTGCCTTCGCCTGTTCGTCGAGGGTGGGGATCGTATTGATTCCACAGCCCGAGACTAAAAGACCGAGCGCCAGAAGGAGGAGCGGCGTTCGGGCAGATCGAAGGGCTTGAACCAAGCGCGGCATGTGACGTCTCCGTGTGTCCTACGCGTTACGCACAATTGCAGCATCGAACCGGGAAGTCGACCCTGGGCGCAGCCGGCGTCGCGCGGCGTGCAGTCGGCATTTCCATAGCGCCCGAGAAGCGAAGGATGACAAGCGCTTGACGCCAGTCTATTTCGTGCCGAACCGGCAACCGGCCGCCTTCATGGCCTGAAGTTTGGCGCGCACTTCCGCGTCGGAGACCTTCGGACGGGTGTCGTCGCTGGGGATAATGTCAACGCTCTTTGCGGTGGGCTCCAAGATGACCATGAACGGTTTGAACCCGACATAAGCACCGTACATGTTTCTGGTGTTCACCTCGCCGCAATAGACATTCGGCTTGCTCCCGCGTTGCAGCCGGCGAAACTGAGAGGACAAGGGATCGCGGAAATCGTCGGTGACGAGTTCAAAGATCTCTTGGCGGACCGAATCGGGAAGATCGCCGCCCGAGCCATCGACAATAGATTGAGCATGCGCCGACGCCGCATAGAGACATGCGGCAGTCGCCAGCAAAAGAGCCGCCCCCTTGCGGAACCAACCGATCATTGCTGATCCTACCTTCTTGCGCCCTCCAAAGCGGGACACAGCGCCCGCGAGATGAGAGCGAACGATGCGCGGCGACACAGCCAGATTACCTGGAACGTGGGCGACGCCGATCTTCGGGAATACCTCTGACACGAACAGGCAAGTCTAACAGACCGGCCGGGGCGATTTGTGCTGTCGCTGCAACACTCCTAAGGATTTGGCTGCATGCGAAATCAGGCAGCCACGGCGGCGCGTCAGACGGACCGCCCAAGCCCATCGCAGAACACCCGACCAGAAGCAAGCGGGAACCTGTATTCTCGCCCGCACGCTGTCGCGCATGGCGCGCAGCCGTGACGATGGCCCAACCTTTTCCGGGCCCACACTTGCGGGCGCCACGCATCTTGCGATTCTTGCGATGTCGGGAAGCGGCGCTTACCGAGTGGCCCTCTCCACCGCCCTCCGGGCGGTCTCTCTCCCCCCTAATCGCGGGGGAGGATGAAAGACGAGCTCAGCGAGCGCAGCTCGCACGTAGCTCGCACGGAGTGAAACGGAATGCGGGAGCGGCCACCCGGCGGTCCGTGTTGCGCCGACTCACGCCGGGCGAAGCCAGGGCGCTGCATCAATTCATGCGCGGGTCGGCCCGGCGCGCGGCGACATCGCGGACACATATGCGCGCGGCATCGCGCATCGGCAGGCGGATGCGGCGGCGGTAGTGCGCGCGCATCACCTGCGTATCGTGCACGCCCACATGCGCATAAAGCATCCAATCGGAAAAGGAGAAGCCGGGATCGGCGTCGCCGTCGAGGAGCGGATCGGACGAGAGGTCGAGGGTGGTCATGGCGTCCTCCGCGGGTCTTTTTCCGAACACATGATTTCGAACCTGTACGGCCACCCTAGCTGATTCGGCGCGGCCGGGATGTGCGTTTCGTCAAATTCCGGTGGTCATCCAACCAATCCTCCCCCGCGCAACGGGGAGGAGGGCCATGCGCAGCATGGTGAAAGAGCAGGATAAACGAAGCGCTGCACGTATGCAAACAATCGGAAAGCACCGCTTTGTTCGGGGCGACACCGCTCTATTGTGTGGCCCCCCACCGACCTCTGGGGGTCCCCCTCCCCCGCGACGCGGGGGAGGATGGAGATGCGCGGACGGGATTAAAGCAAAGCAAGCCTCAGCAGCGCAAAGCGCAAAGCAAAATGAAGCCGCTCTATCCCCGCATTCCCTGCAATACACAGCGAGCAGTCCGGGCTGCGCCGCCAAGGGAGGGGAATGGTGTCCCCTCACCTCTTTTATGTCAGCCGCGTCAGGCCCAGCAGCTTTCGACCTTGCGCAGGTCGCGGCCGCGGCCCAGGCGCAGCCGAAGGCGCACGACATCGGCGCTCGGCAGGTGGACGCGGCGCTTATGGTGGGCGCGCAGCGCGCGCACATTGCGCAGGCTGGCATGCGCATGAAGAACCCAGTCGAAAAAGCTGGCGCGAGGCTCCGCGTAAGAGCAGACGGGATCGCCGCACTTTCGGTCGAGGGTGGTCATGGCGTCCTCCGGGGTTTTTTGTCGAGACTCGTGATCTCGAACTTACCCAATAGAGTATCGCGAGGGGCGCGGCTCAGATGTGCGATCCGTCACATTCCAGGTTTGACGAAACCGTGAAGCGTGTGGCAGCCCCGCGTGGGCGCAGATCAGACTCGCAGGCGCGAAGCGCCTGCGCCGGCCAGCTTCGCGCGGCTCCGGCTTTCGCGTCGCACCCGCCGCATTTGCGCTGCACTGCGTTCGAGCTACGCTTGCCCGGCACGCACCTCGCACCGACGCGCCCGCCGGAAACGAAACTCCCATGACACCCCCGACTTTGTATTTCGATGTCATTTCCCCTTTCGCTTATCTCCTCGACGCGGTGCTCCGGCGCACCGATCTTCCGCTCGCGCTCGAGCGCAAGCCGGTACTGTTCGCCGGTCTCTTGAGCGCGCACGGAAACAAAGGGCCGGCCGAGATCCCGGCCAAGAGGACCTTTGTCTACGAATTCTGCACCTTTCGCGCGCGTGCCTGCGGCATTCCGTTCCAAATTCCGGCGGTGCACCCGTTCAATCCGCTGCGCTATCTGCGGCTGATCATCGCCCTGGGCTCAACGCCCGCGGCGGCGTCGGCGGTCTTCGACGCGCTTTATACGACCGGCGCCGACCCGGAAGCGCCCTCCACCTGGCGGGGCCTCGCGCAAAAGCTCGGGCTGGCGGACCCGGACGCGTTGATCGAAGCGCCGGCGGTCAAGCAGCAATTGCGCGACAACACCGACGCCGCGGTCGCTGCGGGCGTCTTCGGGGTGCCGACGATTCTGGTCGCGGGCCGTCTGTTCTGGGGCGAGGATTCGCTGCCGATGCTTCGCGCCTATCTCGCGGGCGATCCGGTCTTTGACTCGCCGGCCATGCTGGCGGCGCGCAAGGCGCGGTACGGTGCGCGCCGCCGGCATGCGGAATAGCGGTTTGCCACGCCGATGCTGCGCGAGGCGGGCGTTCCCGATGGGCTGGCAAGCCGGCTCGAGCCGGCGCAGCGCATCCTCGTCGAGGCCATCGCCCGGCGCTAGGGTGCCTCAGGGACGCTTCGCGAGTTGGATAGGGCTCGCAGCAAGTCTGTCGCCGACAATTCGTTATAGGGCAAAACAGGCCGTTATTTTTCTGCCCCGCCTCCTCTTCGCCCTGCAGTAGATCTCGCCCCGCGTCGCCCACCGGCTTTGGCGATAGGAACGCGCACAGCATCATCTTTACGGCGTTACCATTAATGCTTTCGACGGCCTTGCCGACGGCGCGGAAAAGCAAGATAACAGCTTCGCGCTTGCGAGATGCCGAATTGGCGCTCGCGGTCACCACCTCATTCCTTCCCATTTTGGACGGTGACGCCGTGGATACGAAAAAACCTGCGACCCGCGCTCCCAGGCCGAAAAGACCAGTTCATACGACTTCCGCGACGACAATCGTCCAGGAACAGGCGCCGCACCCGGCCGCGGACGCGCCGTCCTTTGGGCCGGGCGTTGCCAGCCGCACCTTTTTCATCGAGGCCATCGATCCCAGGGTCGACGGCGGCCGCTTCCCGTTCAAGCGGATCGTCGGCGAACCGATCGAGGTGATGGCGGACATATTCCGCGACGGGCATGAGGTGATCGCTGCAACCCTGCGCTGGCGGCGCGAGGGCGACACCGCCTGGCAAACCGTCCCCATGGCGTTCTACGACAACGACCGCTGGCGCGGCGTCTTCACCCCGCACGAACTCGGCCGCCACGTCTATTCGATCGCGGCGTGGACATCCGTCTTCGCCACTTGGCGGCGCGACTGCCTGGTCAAGCAGAAAGCGGGCGTTCCCATCGAGGTGGAACTGCTGGAAGGGCGCGCGCTGGTCGCCGCGGCGCTCGCGCGGGCGGGCGGGCGCGCCGGCGCGATGCAGGCGGTGCTCGACGCGTTCGACCGTGCGCGCGCGCCGGAGCCGTTGCTGCAGGAGGAACTCGCCGCGCTGATGGCGGAAGTCGAGGCGCGGCCGGACCTCACTTGGAGCGATTCGTTTCCTTTTATCGTGGAACGGCCCCGCGCGCGCACCGGCGCGTGGTATGAGTTGTTTCCCCGCAGTCAGACCAACGACCCGCACCGGCACGGCACCTTCGACGACGTGATCGCCCGCCTGCCCGACATCGCCGAACAGGGTTACGACGTGCTCTATTTCACGCCGATCCACCCGATCGGCAAAACCAACCGCAAGGGCAAGAACAATTCGCTCACGGCCGGGCCTGATGATCCCGGCAGCCCCTACGCCATCGGAAGCGACGAGGGCGGCCACGACGCGATCCACCCCGAGCTCGGCACACACGCCGATTTCCACCGGCTGATCGACGCGGCCAAGGCCCACGGGCTGGAGATCGCACTCGACTTTGCGACGCAGTGTTCGCCCGACCATCCGTGGCTCAAGAACCATCCGCAATGGTTCAAGCGGCGCGCCGACGGGTCGATGCGCTACGCCGAGAATCCACCGAAGAAATACGAGGACATCGTCAACCCGGATTTCTACTGCGCCGACCGCGTGGCGCTGTGGAACGCGCTGCGCGACGTTTTCTTGCACTGGGCGGAGCACGGCGTGCGCATATTCCGCGTCGACAATCCGCACACCAAGCCGTTCCCGTTCTGGGAATGGGTCATTCGCGAAGTGCAAACGCGCTATCCCGACGTGGTATTTCTATCGGAAGCGTTCACCCGCCCCAAGGTGATGAAGGCGCTGGCAAAGGTCGGCTTCACCCAGTCCTACACCTACTTCACCTGGCGCACCGGCAAGATGGAATTCGAGGATTACCTCACCGAGATCACGCGATATCCCGAACGCGAGTATTTCCGGCCGAACTTCTTCGTCAACACGCCGGACATTCTCCCGTTTCATCTGCAGGCGGGTGAGAGGTGGATGTTCAAGTCGCGCGTGGCGCTCGCCGCGACGCTGTCCGCAAGTTACGGGGTCTATAGCGGTTTCGAACTCCTGGAGCATGTCCCGCTGGGGCCGGGAAGAGAAGAGTATCTCGATTCCGAGAAGTACGAGATCAAGCCGCGCGACTGGAACGCCCCCGGCAACATCGAGGATTACATCACGCAGCTGAACACGATTCGACGCGAGAACGCCGCGCTCCAGCAGACCGCCAATCTCCACTTTGTCATGGTCGACAGTGCCGAGGTGACCGGCTTCGTAAAAGAGTCGGTCGCCCGCGATAATGCCGTCGCCGTCGCCATCGCGCTCGGCCACGGCCCCTACGAGGTCTGGTTCCATTTCGGCGATCTGCAGATCGGGCCGGAAGGCGCGCGCCGACCGGTGAGGGCGGTGGAGAACCTGCTGACCGGCGAACAGCGAATGATCGAATGGGGCGGTCTGCGGCTGCTCATCGATCCAGAGAAAGACCCGGCCATTCTGTTTCGTTGCATCACTTGATCCTCGCCTCAGCGCGGGAAAGGATTTCTTCGCAAGCACCCACGTTGGTTCGACCGCAGCTTCGTCATGCCGCGCACCCGTGCGTGAAGGGCGGCGCGTGCCGCCGGACCGTTACTCGACAGAGGCATCACTACGATGCGCGTTCTACTCGCCACCAATGAATTCCCGCCTTACGTCTATGGCGGCGCCGGCGTTCACGTCGAATACCTGTCACGTGAACTCGCAAAGCTCACTCCGGTCGAGGTGCGCAGCTTCCACGACCAGATTTACGACGACGGCCAACTGCATGTGCGCGGCATCAAGGTAGACACCACTCATTTCGCCGGCTGCCCGCAATCCTTCGTCTCGCCGCTCCGGGCCTTAAGCACCTGCCTCGCCTTCGTCGGACAGGGCATCGGCGACGAGCTCGAAGGCAATCTCGAGCTTATTCACTGCCACACTTGGTACACGCATTTCAGCGGCATTCTCGCGAAGATTCTCTACAACATCCCCATGGTGATCACGGTCCACTCGCTGGAGCCGCTGCGACCGTGGAAGCGCGAGCAGCTCGGCCACGGCTACGATCTCGCCCGCTGGATCGAGGGAACTGCTTTGGAATCCGCCGATGCGATCATCGCTGTCTCGCAAAGCACGCGCGAAGACATTCTGCGCCTGTTCGATGTGGACCCGTCCAAGGTCGTTATCATCCCCAATGGGATCGACACCGAAGAATACAAGCCGGTGCACGCCCCTCACGTGCTCGCCCAGCTCGGCGTCGACCCCGACCGCCCCTATGTGCTGTTCGTCGGACGCATGACGCGGCAGAAGGGCCTGTATTATCTGCTCCAGGCGATCCCCTATATCGATCCCAAGCTGCAAGTCGTGCTGTGCGCCGGCGACGCCGACACGCTCGCCATGCAGCGCGAGATCGAGGAGATCGTGCGCGAATTGCAAGACCACCGCCCCGGCATTGTCTGGATTCCGAAAATGCTGCCGCGCCA
>Ga0315534_1000990_pt1 | contig 19957 bp, 14 predicted proteins | sample SalMarSW160240MG_FD_203094 | JGI IMG/M metagenome (GOLD analysis project Ga0315534, IMG submission 203094) | Salt marsh sediment microbial communities from the Plum Island Ecosystem LTER, Massachusetts, United States - Salt Marsh Sediment SW1602-40 ... | reverse complement strand
AAATTGTTCTTTTGAATATCTGCTCGGAGTAACAAAAGCATCGATATGTTCTGATTCTTCGGCCATCATTTTCCATGCTTTGCCCTGATATGATTCTGCCATATCAATAACCCAGTCATCCTCATTCAACAAAGAGCAGACAATTTTTACATCCATCCTTTTCTTTAGTTGACGCGCCAGTCCAAGGATCAGGGCATTTGAGAGGTGGATAATATCAGGTTTACCCTCACTATTCAGATAATTTACCAGCCTGTCAACCTCATCTTTGCGGAAAGTTGCATCACCTTTGATCATGTTAAGAGTCATGTCTTCAAGCCCTTCTGACCGTGTTGTACCGGCCAGGCGGGCAGCCAGTTTCAGGAATGGCTTGAGACGAAAAAATTTCTCAAGGAACATTGGCATATTTCTGAATATCCTCACCTTTTCTCTCAGGTACATTGAAATTGCACCAAAAAAAACATGTGTGTCCATTTCATGTTCTTTATCGACATCTTCATCTGGCGGAAGATACAGAGGAATGGCTTTTGCTGTAGTGCCGGGTACCTTTCTGATAGCTCTTACATAAAGCATGTCGCGGTAGCAGTTGGCACAGTAAAATGAGCCTCCCGAACCTGTTATGAGATATACAATTTTCATCTTTTTATTTTTCTCTGTGACCCTCTGTGTCTTCTCTGTGTTTCTCTGTGTAAGTTCTTTATATTACTTTTAAGTTACACATAGTTCCACGGATGAGGCTCAGAGATCCACAGAGGTTATTTAGTGCCGAATGCCAGTAATCTTCCGTCTTCAGTCAGAAAATAAAACCTGCCCTGTGTTACTGCAGGTGAACTGCCAATGGGTGCCCCTGCATTAAAGCTCCATATCTTTTTTCCGTTTGTTAATCCAAGCATATAGATATTACCATCCATACTGCCAAAAATAACCTTTGACGGGGTTATGACAGCAGAACCAATTACTCGTCCGTTTGTTCTGTATTTCCATACTAACCTGCCATTTTTAGCATTATAACAGTATAAATATTTATCCTCGTTACCTATTATTGCTGAATTGTGCCCGACAGCAGGGATACCAAGTATAGATCCTGTCATTTCGCCCATCGGAATATTCCATATCATTTCGCCAGAGGTTATATCAAGACAAAAGAATGCCCCATCATAGTCACCAAAATATGCCAGATTGTCTATAACAGCAGGTGAGGAAGCAATATAATTGCCTATATCAAAGGTATTCCTCTGGATACCTGTCCTGGGATCTGTAACTCGCATAATTCCGTCGCATCCTCCAAATATTATCTTATTATTTGATACAGCAGGTGTACCATTTACATAATTATTTGTTTCAATTCTCCATAAGAGTTTTCCGGATTCCGGGTTCAGACAATAAAGATAATAGTCATAACTTCCTACAATAATTCCTGCATACCTGCCTGATATCCATAAATTTCCCGATCCCAAGATCTGATTTTCGGTAGGGTAGGACCATTCAGATCTTCCTGTCTTCTTATTTATAGCACGAAATATACCATCATAAGAGCCTATGAATACCTTGTCACCAAATACAAGGGGAGGAGCTTCAATTGGGCTGCCAGTCTGAAAACGCCAGAGTATTGTTCCCTCTTCACTTATGGCGTAAACAGTTCCCTTGTCATTTCCTAAATAAATAACTCCATCACTTAATACAGGCGATGATTTTGTTCTGACATCGGTTGCAAGACTCCATAATAAAGTGGGAGAAGTGGTGAATTCATGATTTGTATTTCCTGAAAGATCGCTGTTACCCCTGAAAACAGGCCAGTTATTATCCGAAACCTGGCCAACCACAAAAGGATTCAGCATCAGTGATAGCAATATAAAAACTAAATATTTCATTATCAGAATATTATTTTAACTTACTTAATGCGCCAGTAGGACATACTTCAACACAGATATCTGCTTTTGTTTTAAGAATATCCTGAAATCCTTCAGTCAGCGGTTCTGAGATTATTGAGACAAATCCCCTGTTTATGAAACAGAGAGCGGGGTCGTCACTGTTATCTTCACAGACCCTGACACAAAGACCACATTTTATACACTTTGCATTCTCAAAAATCAGGCCGGTTTTGTGGTTTATCTTTTTCACAACAGGTGCATTTACAAGTTTACCCGAAGGATCTTTCACACCAAGTTCAACAGCAACGTCCCTCAACCTGCAATCTCTTGCTGCACGACAATCGCAATGCATACAATTTTCTGCTTCCAGTCCTGCAGTTTTAAAATCTTTAATCTCCCTGTAACGTTTTCTATCTCCTGTACACTCCTTTAACCATTCTCTTAGTTCTTCAACCTCAATTTTCCCTATTCTTGATGAAAACTGTTTCCGTATCGGGTTTGAAATTTTTTCCCTGTCTTGTTTCACAGCATTCTTATCACCCATATCTCCAATATTTTGGATGATATTATCTTTATTGATACTTCGTGAAACAAAAAGCATTATGTTACGTATTGATACAGGTTCGTCAATCTTCTTTCTGCGGCATGCATTTTCGCAATATCCTGAGCACTCGGTGCAGTGTATTTCAGGTGTTGTTACTTCCGACCTGGCCAGTTCAATTGCTTCCTCTACTTTTCCGGATTGCAGCAACCTGTTCATCAGCGGTATATTGTACCCGGCAGGACACACAATACGGCATGGTGCTTCACATTCGGCCCTGTGTTCTGATAACAATAATTCCACAGCTTTTTTCCTTAACGTCAAAACATCTTCCCCGGAAGTGTCTATTTCCATACCATCCTGAACTAACGATGAACATGATGGAATATAACTATTTGAAATTGAATTCTTTACCATACACACCATACATGACGAATAAGGTTTAATTCCCTCTTTATGACAAAGTGTGGGAATATGAATGCCTGCCTTTTTAGCAGCATTCAGTATTGTCTGACCCTCTTCAGCTTCTATTTCAATATTATCTATTTTGATCCTGATCATTATTGATATTTACTATTTCAACAGCATCCTCAGGACATACAATCCTGCAGTTATCACATTTCGTACACAACTCCTGGTCTATTTCATGCTTCTCGTAAGGTTTAAACTCTATCGCGCCAACAGGACATTCCTGGAAGCATTTCGTACATCCTGTACAATTATCATTTATTACATATTTTATCAGGTCCCTGCATTTCTTAGCGGGGCAGTAACCCTTTGTATGTGCTTCATATTCTGATCTGAAATACTGCAGTCCTGTAAGTATAGGGTTTGGTGCACTTTTACCAAGTCCGCACAGACTCCCATTTCTTACATCATGACATAATTGTTCCAGTTCATCTATTTCATCCATTGATGCTTTTCCTTCACTCAATCTTGTAATAATATCAAGCATCCGTTTTGTTCCAATCCGGCAGAATGTGCATTTCCCGCATGATTGCTTGTGTGTGAATGTCAGAAAATACTTGGCAATATCTATTATACAATCGGTATCATCCAGTACAACCATGCCACCGGAGCCCATCATTGCGCCCATTTCCGTAAGTTTCTCATAATCAATTGGAGTATCGGCCATACTGGCAGGTATGCAACCTCCTGAGGGACCTCCTATCTGGACTGCTTTGAATGTTTTTCCTTCCCCGACACCATCTCCGATCTGTTCAACAATTTCTCTTATGGTTATTCCCATCGGTACTTCAATAAGCCCTCCTCTCGAAATCTTGCCTGCCAGTGCAAAAACCTTCGTTCCCTTGCTCTTCTCAGTCCCGATTTCACTGAATGCTTTGCTTCCGTTATTTATTATCCATGGAACAAGGGAAAATGTTTCTACATTATTCACCAGTGTCGGTTTATCCCTGAAGCCTTTTATTGCCGGATAGGGAGGCCTGATATGTGGAGTACCCCTTTTACCTTCAAGTGAGGCTATCAGAGCTGTCTCCTCGCCGCACACAAAAGCGCCTGCACCTTCAAATATCCTTAGGTCGAAAGAAAACGATGAATTATCGATATTTTCCCCCAGGATTCCATTTTCATAACAGTCGTTTAAAGCATTTCTTACTCTTGCTACAGCCAGTGGATATTCAGCCCTGATATAAAAGATCCCTTCACGTGCTCCTGTAGTATAACCGGCTATCAGCATTCCTTCAATTATCCTGTATGGGAACGATTCAAGAAGCATTCTATCCATGAAAGCTCCCGGATCACCCTCATCACCGTTACAAACAACATATTTCGGACTTCCTGAAGCTTCAGATAGTATCTTCCATTTCTTCCCTGTCAGAAATCCAGCACCACCACGACCTCTTAAGCCACTATTGAGAATTATATCAATTACTTCTGAAGGATCTGATAAGAGAAGTGCTTTTTTTAAGGCCCCAAAACCTCCCAGCATAAGGTATTCTTCGTAAGAATCAGGGGAAAGGATACCACTATGCAAGGTTGCCAGGTGTATCTGCTTCTTCAGAAAGTTATTAAGATATTTTTCTCTTGTATCACGGGGCAGGTTGATCGGGCTTTGGCTTTTTTCATCTGTCGCAAAAGAATCTGCGAGATCATTTAACTTATATATTATCTTTTTGTTAAATGAGACCGGTTTAATATGCTTCAACAGTATCTCTTCAACCTGTTCCTTCCTGACATTTGTATATCTGTGATGAATGTCGTCTTTTGTAACAATCTCCAGAAGTGGTGTCTGGTTACAGACTCCCACACAACCTACAGGTTTGAGCTTAATATTGAGATCATAACCCTCCTTCACTTCAATAAGATTTGAGAGAATCTCTTTACTTCCTCCGGCAACACAGCATGAGCCTAATCCTATTCTTACTTCCGCTTCAAGCTCATCTCCATCTCCCTCTCTCCTGATCTGTGGTTCCCGGCTGTGTGATGTAAGAAAATCTTTTATTATTTTACCTGTCATATTAGGTTTAACATGACCATAGGTTTTTCCATCTATCTGTACCACAGGGGCTAATGTACAACACCCCAGACAGGCAACCTCCTCAATAGAAAAGAGATTATCCTGCGATACATTGTGTGTATCGTCTATTTTAAGTTCTCTTTGAAATGCCTCTGCAATAAGCTGTGATCCCTTCACATGACATGCAGTACCTGAACAGACCTTTACTATATGTTTCCCCACGGGCAGATGTCTGAACTGTGAATAAAAGGTGGATACGCCAGACAACTGGCCGGGAGTAATATCAGTTACACTGCATATATGTTGGAGAGCTTCAGAAGGAAGGTAATTAAGCTTCTTCTGAACCTCCTGCAGAATAAGGATTACCTTATCCTTTTCCCGTCCAGTATGCTCAACTACCTCATCTACTACCGATGTTATCTCATTGATATCAACCGGTTTGCAGTTACAGTCTGAATATTCACTATGTGTTTTGTCTTTCTTCACTCCTGTGAAATACAATAAAGGTTATATATTCCTCTTATATAAATATTTTTATCTGAAAATGCCGGTGTACAATCAACTGGTTCACCAAGAGGTGAAACAGAAATCAGTTCAAATGTGTTCGAAGCCTTAATTATATTGGTGGTACCTCCTCTGTCGAGCAGATATACCTTATCATCTGCTATTATAGGAGATGCATAGTACTGCTCCATGAAATAATGAGTCCAGAGTGTATCACCTTTTAGTGCATCATAGCATGCCACATCACCATAACCTGTGGCTATAAACAGGTAACTGTTATTTGCCACAGGACTTGAAACATCTGATGTGTAGTAGTTATCTTCCCATATTATTTCAGCTTCAGGACCAGGTTTTATTGCCGCAAGCCTGGCATAATCGGTATTGGCATATACCATTATACTGTTTACGGCAAGTGATGGAGCAACATCGCCTGTCAGACAGGCCACAGACCACAGTTCTTTTCCATCAACGGGATCATATGCAGTAACGGCAGGATTTCCATTTATTATTACCTGTGGCTGATCGTCAAATACTGAGAGCACCGGTGATGACCAAACCGGACTACCCACTCTCGGAGTTTCCCATATCATTTCACCTGTGTTGATATCAAATCCCATCATCGACAGTCTCTTGTTTGAGTCATGTTGTACGATAAGAGTATTCTCATAAATGATGAGTGAACAGGAATAACCGTATACATTATCAAGGGTACCCACATTCAATCCCCACTTTTTATTTCCATCCATATCTAGACAAATCAGATTTCCACTTGCAAATATTGCGCATACTGCCTCATCATTTACAGCTGCTGACGATACAGCCATTCCGGCTTCCATATCCATCTCCGGTAACTCTTCCGGTTCTCCTTCTATACCAGTTGCCGATACACTCCATAAAATCTCCCCTGAGTTCTTATCAACACAATAGACCACACCAACTATTCCTTCTGCACCGGTAACAAATAATTTATTACCCCATATTACCGGTGAGCTTTTACCATATGTAGGGATTTTCAGCTTCCACTTAATATTTGTACCCTGTTCTCCGTCCCATTCTGTAGGATATCCTGATCCACCCGCAATACCACGGCCATCCGGGCCTCTGAAAAACGGGAAATTGGTCTTATCAGGTTTAAAATCCTCTGCAGGAATAATAAAATACTCTCCACTTTGTTCAGAAGATGATTTTGTACTTTTCTTAAAGATTTTTGCAAATAATCCCGGTCCGTTCTTATCTTGTTTTGCTTCTCTTATTTCGGGCAGATCATCCCTTAGCAGGAATGACGATACTATTGCACCAACAGTGATCACAGAAGCAGAAATAAGTATTAATTGTCGTCCGCGTTTTTGTCTCAGCAAAGGAACAGGTTTTTCGCCAGGTACAGATGGGATTACTTTCTCTTCTCCCGTAATAAGCCTCTGGCAAAAGATAAAGACAATCGCCCCGGCTAACAGCAGATATGATCCGATTTCTATCTGCCGGCGTGAAGCAAAGTATGCTTTTCGCGCCATGAGATCCATAGCCCTTATCTGTTCAGCCAAATTGGAATTATCAGGATCTCTGTCATATTGTTCCTTGAGATCCAACAATACCGGATTGTCTAGCGGATCAATTGTCTTTAACTGGATCAAACTAAATACCATCGTTATTGCAATGACTAATGTAAAAATCCCTGCTATCTGGCTTATAACCTTAAGGGTAGATATATTATTCTCTTTCAGCTTCATGATTTATCACTCTTTTTTTTTGCTTCAACAGGGCAGTATTTAAAGCAGCGACCACAGCTGTAACATTTTCCCTGGTGTGGTTTATATTCAGTGCGTGTCTTCCTTGTCGTCATTCCAAAAAGACCTATTCCCAGCGATAATCCCAGGAATACTCCTGCCCAAGGTGAGGCTTTTTTAAACCTCGATATTATAGTATCTTCATTAGCAAACAGTTCTTCTTCTGTCTGTCCTGATTCCTTAAATGCAGAAGCTGCCTCTGATACGGCTTCAATTCCTGTTTCCTGTTCAGCTCTTATCTCCTGGGCAAGTTGTACTTCTTTGTGAATGGTAGCTAGTGCCGGTGCAGCATTATATAATATAAGTCCCCCTGCAGTAGCAAATACCGGAATTAAAAGGAAATATGCTATAAACCTTTTTCTCGATTTAAAAGGTTCCTCTGCAGGCTGATCAATATTGGAAGGTATTATTGCATCATATGGACATGCATCTTCACAAAGTCTGCAATTTATACATTCAGCAGGAGTGATGGTCAGGTGTTTTCCTGCAAACCTTGAAAAGATATTGAGAAGCACACCATAAGGACACAGATACCTGCAGTATGGCCTGTTTATAAATATTCCTGCAAGAAGAAGAAGAACCCCAAAGATTATCATTGTAAATGTAGCATCCAGACGGAAGAATCCCACAAAAGGATCGTACTTGCAGATAATGAACTGGCTTTCCATTGAAGCAAAAAGCACTGCCAGGGCAAGATATATGAAAGGAACTGCAGCCATAATCGATTCAACAGCCTTAGGCAGTTTTAAGGGTTTAAATCCTGTAAGCTCCTGAATCGCTCCAAGAGGACAAACACCTGCACAAAAGACCCTTCCGAAAAGAAGTGCAAATATCAATGGTATTGTGAAAAAAAGAAGTGCAGTCAACGGAATTGCATAGCTGTCGTTAAAGAGTGCCAGAGCTACATTCTGCACTGACCCAACAGCACAAATACAACCCTCCCTGAAGAATCCAAAATATGCAAGTGAGAATACCGACATCCAGATGAGACCCTGGCGCGATCTTTTTTTCAGAGCCAGCCAGGATGCAACAGAAAGTGCTGCAATCAAAACACCGACATCAATATATTCCCAGGTTTGAGATCGCTGTAAAGGCATCTGATGCTCCGGATAAACATAGTCTGTTTGAAATTCAGGACGAGGAAACCTTTCCTGTGCAAACAATACAGCATGCCAGAGAAGCATTATTAATAACAGGATATATGGTATATAGCTTTTTTTCATTTATATTTTTCCCCCTTTGAAGATGGGCAGGGGGATGTTTTAATATCTTAAGACCCACCCCAACCCTCCCGCTACTCCGCCGGTTGGCGGATTCGCGGGACAAGCTCTCCCAGGAGGGGATTCTATTTGATTATACTTTTCAACTTTTCAAGCAGGTCTATCCTTATAAATGTACTGTTGATCAGCAGGTACTCTTGAAACAGCCTGTGCCGGACAACTCCGTGCAATTGAACATTCGTTACAGTTAACACATATATCCTGCTTGATCTGCATATATAGAGAGCCGTTCCCAAAGTCCTTGCATCCTTTGACACACTTTGCACAGCCATCGCACAGATCTTCATTTATTGTATATTCAAAAAATGGCTCTTCAACAAATTTCCTTGTCATTGCACCGGTAGGACATAATTGGAGTTCAGCTCCTGTATTGTAAGTTTTGGCTTCCTGTCGTAAATAACCTCCACAAAGGTCGCAATAACCGCAGAGCTTATGCTCATGTACACATTTTGATGCTGAAGGAGTGAGAATACAATTTGTCTTACATTGTCCGCAGGCAATGCATTTAAAAGGATCAATCTGCCATACATACCCTTTGGCTGATGTTTTTTTGGAAAGTATCAGCGGCAGGCCAACAACAGGTGCCACTGCAAGTATCTTTCCAGCCTTCTTTACAAAATCCCTTCTGGACTCATATTTATTTTTTTCTTCTTTCATTTCTTTGCTGCTAAAAATTTACTGCAATCTGCTTCACCTTTACAAATACCCAAACCCGGGCAATTACTGCAATCATTTGTATTGCTGATTCTTTTCCCCAATGAAATAGCAATAAATGCCAGGAGAGAGCCCATTATAACCCTGATCAACCCATTCAGGAATTCTGCTCTATTAAGTTTCTTCTTCATTTCTATATTTTGTATAAGGTCGTTGTACGGACCTTGCATGCAAGGTCCTGTACCACCTTATTCTTTTTTATTTCCTTTTAAATACATACAATTTTGAATCGGCCGAATTTGCACCATATATTATCTTTCCGTCTACAGATGCCACATCAAGCGGGGTTGAAGCAACAAAATCATTTACTGATGACACATACTCAACAAATCCTCCAATAGCTCCTAAAATTTTTATCCTGTTTATTCCCTTCTCAGCTGTAACAAAACCTTGTGGCACTACAGTAAAATGGGCCGGATTACAACATCCACAGAAAGCCTCAGGGCCAGATCCGGATTCTCCGAATGATGCTACGAAACGGCCGTCAGTTGTCCATGTTTCAATTCTGAACTTTCCTGTATGTGCCATATACAGCCTGTTATCCTCAGTCAGATATACATCAAAATAGGGACTAGGTATGAGTAACTTCTCACCAAAATGTCCAATCATTGCATGTACTTCACCATCTTTTTTAATAATAAAGACTGTCTTGTTTCCTGCATCAGCAATTGCCAGATAATCTTTATTGGCAGATGCTGAGGTAATTAAGCAGTTTGCCTCATAAGGCCCCCACTCACTTATTATTTCACCACCCGGGCTGACAAGATAAATCACCTCTTCAGAGGCTGCAAAAAGAGTATCACCATTCATTGCCAGGGCTGTGATTCTGGTTGGTGTTTCAATTTGCCACAATTTATTCAGCTGATTATCGTAACTGACAATAAAAGATTCTCCTCCGGCATATATATTTCCCTCTGTAGTTGCTGTAACAGCCTTCAATCCTTCCTGAACATCAATCACCTTAGATATTTGCCATTTGTCACCAGGCACAGTATCGTTAATGCCGGTTACAGTTTCTGCTGGCTTTCTGTCTCTTTTTACAGTATCATATACAATGTATCCAATAAATACCAGGATTATTACCAGAGAAAACAGAGCCAGAATTTTCTTTTTGGCCATAATTATCAGTTTTTACCAATATAAAGTGAAACCATGTTATGGGAATCCCTCATTATGAGGTAATTACCAGTCAGAGCCATTGGTCCCCATGCCTCAATTCCGTCAAGGATCTTGTGCTGTGACATGAGCGAGGCACCTGATGATTCCAGTTTAAATATATAAAGGGTTCCCTCATCATCAAGCAGGAACATCCTGTCATCGCTGACGATATATGGTCCCAGGCCTCGTCCATAGCGACTTTCCTTGCCACTCGACCATACAGGTGTTCTCAGGTCAGAAATATTATAGCATACCAGCTGTTTCTTAAGGGCGCCCGCGTTCTCAGGCATCACTGTCCACAAAAGATCGCCGGTGATAATAGGTGTATGCTGGTCGCTGGATGCTCCCTCCATTGCCTTGTGCATTTGAACAACAGTTGCGGAGAACGATGATCCGTCATAATTGATCCGTAATCTTGCTCCTCCCGCACCATAGCTGCCAAAAACAGCTATCTCATTATTCTCAAGAAGCAGGGGAGAGGCAGCAGATGTTGACGGATTCCATTCTGATGTTTGCCATAGCAATCTGCCTTTATCATTACCCTCTGCCGATACTCCGCATACTGCACCTATAGCATTATAAACATACATTTTCTTTCCATGTATTGTCATTGGCATTATTGATCCATGCGACATTCTCAGGGTGTCAGGATTCGGGGTTCTCCATAATTCCTCTCCCGTTGCACAATCCATTCCAATCATAAGAGCTTTTCCGCCGGGTGCCAATACGGCAACTCCATCATCTATAAGGGGGCATTGCCCCGTATACCAGTCAGGAGTTATTTGTCCTTTTCTGCTTCCAGGTATGCCGAACTCCTTTTCCATGTCAAGGGTCCAGAACAGATCACCTGTCAGCGGATCGACACACATGACATGCGACCTCGGACCAATAGATACAAGATATTTGTCAGTCACGGCCGGAATAGTTCTGGAATACCCGTGGTTTCGCTTAATATCAACATAATACCAGCGTCTCCAAAGCTCAGTACCCGATTTAAGTGATAAGCACCGTAGCATGTCTGCTTTTATTCTTTCATTGTAATCAAGAATGTAAACTCTTCCGTTATATACTGCAGGGCCCGCATATCCTTCACCTAATTCAATCTCCCATGCTACAGGTGGTCCTGCTGAATCCCACGACTCTGCAAGTGGAACGGAGTCATGGTTAATATTATCAAACAGGGCTCCCCTGAACCGTGGCCAGCTTCCTGAAACATGTTCGTCGATACTATTCATGTCATTAAAAAATTCTCCTATGATAACAGTATCAGATCGGGGTTCGATCTCCGGCCTGTTATCCATACCCGGGATCCTCTTGATAATTTCCGCAGGATAATGATCTCCGGCAATCCACCATACCGCAGGGACAGCAAAAAAAACTGCCGTGATCCCTGCTATGATTTGTTTATTTATCCTTCCGGGAATCATTTAATTTTTTTATCAATGGTTATTTATTTCTTTATGTTAAAGGCCATAAGGGCCTCTCCATGCCTGAGATAAAGAACACCATTATTAATGACCGGATGTGCCCAGTAGGGTCCGCTACCTTCTTTAATTCTAAAACTGCTTATCAAATTAAATTTTTCAGTATCAGGTTTGAGTAAGCCGACATTCCCATGTCTTTCATCATAAATATAGAGAAGACCTTCTGCTGCTATTATTGATCCTTTATTATTCCAGTGTTCTTCCCACATCTTCTTTCCGGTATTCCACTCAACGCAGCACCAGTTTCCATCACCGTTGCTTATCCAGCTTGCACCATAAAGATATCCGTCAATAAGGACAACACCTCCATGATGAACATCGAGAACTTTATCTGTCCATTCAACAGTAACATTGTTGCCATCTTCAGAAAGGCTTAACATTACTGCACCGGTATCATATCCGCCTGTCACATATATTTTCCCGTCTTTATAAATAGGTGTGACGCATTTTATCAAAGGCAGACCAGGCCATTGATTATGATATCCTGAATGATCAACCGTCTCCTCATGTTTGATCTTCCACAGGATTGCTCCCGCTGATGCATCTACTGCAAATATATATGAAAGTGTAACATTTACGATCATTCTTTTACCTGCATAATCAATTAAAATAGGAGAGACATATCCTGGTTTGGAATCAATACTTTCTGATTTCCAGATCAATTCGCCGGTGGTCTTATCAAGCGCAATAGTCATTGTTTCAGGTCCCCCGGGCGAGAAATAAATTTTTTCGCCATCGATTATCAGCGATTCTGCTATTCCCCATTGCCCATAAGTCCCTTTGTATATCTCACTTGCTTTCAGTGACCATAATAATTCTCCTGAATTGCCATCTATGCACGCCAGATCGCCAAATCCGCTTGAGATATAAACCTTGTCTCCTTCAACAGTAGGTGTACAGCGGCTCTCCGGATTTGATTCATTCCATGGCCGGCCGTATGGTGTTTGCCACTTTATCTTTCCGTAAATGTCCAGAGCGACCAGAACATCATTCTCACCATCGAAACCGGTGGTATAAATTGTATTATTTCCAAAAGTTACTGATGAGTACCCTTTGGGTAATTCGTTGTTCATCCAAATCAGTTCAGGACCCTCTTCCGGCCATGATGTGAGTAGTCCGGTTTCTGCAGAGTAACCTGTTCTGTCCTCTTCTCTCCATTCGCTTATAGCCTGGTGACTACTGTTGATTACTACAGAACCTTGAGATTCAGTGACAGAAGCATCAGACTTAAATACCACAAAAATAACATAGCCTATTATACCAATTATTACCAGTGATAATACTATCAATAAAATTCTTTTCATCGGATAGCTTTTTATTTATTATGAAACATCAAAATTATTTTATTTCAATGAATAAACAACGAGATAATCTCCATGTCTTACAAAGATTCTCCCTTTATCTATTACAGGATGAGCCCGGTATGGACCAGTTCCCTTTTCCACAGACCAGTGCCGGGCCACCTGCCGGCCATTCTTTTAACAATCCTGTTTCCTTGTAAATACCTGTTCTGTCTTCTCCGCGAAAGCTATACAAAACCTGACTCCGGGAAGTGCTTACTGAAAGTGTAACCAACAGAATTACAGAAAATAATCTAAATATTATTCTCTTCATGTCTTGTCTGTTTTAAAATGAACCCGCAATATATAAAAACCATTTATTTTTCATTTTATCATATACGGATTAGCATTCCTGAAATACAAATATTAATAATTTTTAACAACCATATTATTTGTAAAGACTTAAAGCGAAAAAAGGGGGCGTATAAACGGAAAACATGATAATTGTCATATTAATAAATGTAACATATATTCAATATATATTTATTATTATTAAATATATTTACCCTATATTTAATATTTATTATTATTATTGCATTTTTAATTAATATATTGAATATTATATGTGCGGAATTGTAGGTGTATTTGATCTGAAGGTAAATTATCTTGACCTTAAAGCTGATGTTCTTAAAATGTCTAAAAAAGTGAGGCATCGTGGACCGGACTGGTCCGGAATATTCTGCTGCGATAATGCTATTCTTGCTCATGAACGTCTTTCTATTGTAGATCCCCAATCCGGCAAACAGCCACTGAAAAGCAGGGATGGGAAACTTATACTGACAGTAAACGGTGAAATATACAACCACCAGGAAATAAGGAGCCGTTATGAGGATTCCTATGAATTTATGACACATTCCGATTGTGAAGTTATCCTGCCTCTTTACAGAGATAAGGGACCTGCTTTTCTGGAGGAGATGAATGGCATCTTTGCATTTGCTTTATATGATACTGAGAACGATAGTTACCTCATTGCCAGAGACCATATCGGAATAATCCCACTATATACAGGTCGCGACAAATTCGGTAACTTCTATGTTGCTTCCGAACTAAAGGCACTCGAAGGAGTTTGCAACACTATTGAAGAGTTTTTGCCCGGACACTACCTGTACAGCAAAGATGGTGTAATGAAACAATGGTATAAACGCGACTGGCGGGAATATGAGGCTGTCGAAAATAATACAACATCCATTGAAGATCTCAGAAAAGCTCTTGAAGCATCAGTGCATCGTCAGCTTATGTCAGATGTACCCTACGGTGTACTTCTTTCAGGCGGACTTGATTCATCCGTTGTATCCGCAATAGCCAAGAAATTTGCTCCTAAGCGTATTGAGTCAAATGACAGGACTGAAGCATGGTGGCCACAGCTGCACTCTTTTGCTATAGGTTTGCAGGGCTCACCTGACCTTGCAGCCGCAAGAAAAGTGGCTGATCATATAGGTACCGTGCATCATGAAATAAATTTCACTATTGAAGAGGGACTCGATGCCCTTCGGGATGTAATTTATTATATTGAAACCTATGATGTTACAACTGTCAGGGCTTCCACCCCGATGTATCTCATGGCCAGGGTAATAAAATCAATGGGAGTGAAGATGGTACTTTCAGGTGAGGGCGCTGATGAGATATTCGGAGGTTATCTTTACTTTCATAAGGCACCTGATCCAAAGGCACTCCATGAGGAAACGGTAAGAAAACTTAGTAAACTTCATCTTTACGATTGTCTCAGGGCCAATAAATCACTTGCAGCATGGGGTGTAGAGGGACGTGTACCATTTCTGGATAAGGAGTTTATGGATGTTGCAATGCGGCTCAATCCGAAAGATAAAATGATCACAAAGGATAGAATTGAAAAATGGGTCGTCAGAAAAGCTTTCGAGGATTATCTGCCTTCAAGTGTTGCCTGGCGTCAAAAAGAGCAATTCTCAGACGGTGTTGGTTATAACTGGATAGATTCCCTTAAAGCTCTTGCCGAAAAAGAGGTTTCGGATGAACAACTGGCAAATGCAAAATATCGATTCCCTGTAAACCCGCCAATGTCGAAGGAAGAATACCTTTACAGGTCAATATTTACGGAACATTTTCCATCAAACCAGGCAGCTGCATGTGTGCCTTCGGTACCTTCTGTTGCATGCAGTACTGCTGAAGCACTGGCATGGGATGAATCATTTAAAAATATGATCGATCCTTCAGGCCGCGCCGTAAAAAACATTCATAAAGATTCATACAAATAATCCGGTAATTATCTGTTGATATAGTGGAGGCGATGCATGCATCGCCTTTACAATTTTTATACTATTTTTATAGCAACCTAAAACCTGTTTTATTATGGAAGAAGATAAATTTGACACCTTTAAGATAATCCTGTGGATAATTCTTTTCCTGGTATTTGGAATAATTATTATCACCTGCAAACCAAAATCAGATGAGTATATAATGACGGTTAATGGCCCTGTTGAACCTTCTGAAACAGGACGTTCACTCGTTCATGAGCATATAATGGTCGATTTCATCGGCGCCGACAGCACAGGATTTTTCAGGTGGAACAAAGACTCTGTGGTAGCCAGGGTAATGCCTTTTGTAGACGAGGTCAAAAAGTACGATATAAAAACCATCTTTGAATGCACTCCGGAATATCTCGGACGCGATCCTTTGATACTGAAAGAGCTCTCAGAAAAAACAGGCATAGTTATTATAACCAATACCGGTCTTTACGGAGCACATTACAACAAATTTCTGCCTCAGAGCTTCTATAGCACTGATGCTTCATCGCTGGCTGAAAAATGGACAGGTGAATTTAATAACGGCATAGGCAATACCGGTATCAAACCCGGGTTTATCAAGATAGGGGTGAACCCTGATGATACATTATCTCCGTCAGACACAAAACTGATACAGGCAGCAGCCATTACACATCTTAATACCGGACTCACTATTGCCTCACATACAGGTCCTGATAAACCTGCCTTCGCCCAGATAGAGATATTAAAAAATGAAGGTATTGATCCTTCTGCATTTATATGGGTACACGCTCAGCGCGGAACCATTGATGCTAATATAAGTGCTGCACGCGAAGGCGCCTGGATCTCTCTCGATAATGTACGCGAACGAAAGGATTTAGAACCAGGTGCTCCAAACAGCATCAAATGGTATGCCGACCGTATCATTAAAATGAAGGAAGAGGGACTTCTTCACAAAGTGCTCATCTCTCACGATTCAGGGTGGTATGATCCTGCCAAACCAGGAGGAGGAACAATCAACGGATACACCGATATTTTTGAATACCTGATCCCTGTACTGAAGATAAGAGGAATAACTCAGGATGAAATAAACCAGATCCTGATAAATAATCCTGCCGAAGCATATAAAGTAAGAATAAGAAAACTATAAATTCTGTCTATGAAGAAAATCCCGCGATTAAATACCGGGATCCCACTGGGTATTTGTGCAACTATTGCACTTATTTCCTGTGGAAAAACAGCAGAAAATAAACTGCCGAATATAGTCTATATCCTGGCTGATGACCTCGGTTATGGTGACCTGTCCTGCTATGGCCAGCAAAGATTCTCCACACCAAATATTGACAGACTGGCCTGCGAAGGGATGCTTTTCACTCAGCATTATACAGGCTGTACGGTTTCTGCTCCCTCACGCTCTTGCCTGCTGACAGGCCTTCATACAGGCCATACACCGATACGCGGAAATAAAGAAATGCAGCCTGAAGGACAGTGGCCCTTGCCTTCAGGATCAGTCACTGTTGCCGAGATGCTGAAAACCAGGGGTTACAGTACCGGAGCCTTTGGAAAATGGGGACTTGGTTTTATCGACACCGAAGGAGATCCTAATGCTCAGGGATTTGATGAATTCGCAGGCTATAACTGCCAGCGGTTGGCTCATAATTATTACCCCGATCACCTGTGGCACAACCATGAGAAAATAATACTTCATGAGAATGACAGTAACAGAACAGGAGCTTACAGTGCCGATATTATCCATAAAGCTACCCTGAATTTCATTGAAAATCACAAGGATAAACCATTCTTCATGTTTTATCCCACAACGATACCTCACGCAGAACTTGTTGCAAAAGAGAATTATATGGCACTCTTTAGAGGAAAATTTGATCCAGAAGAACCATACGTTGGCATTGATGATGGACAATCTTACCGCCTTGGACCGTACGGATCACAACCTGAACCACATGCAGCATTTGCTGCCATGATCAAACAGCTAGATGATTATGTTGGTGAAATACTTGACCTCCTAATTGATCTGGGGATCGAGGAAAACACCATTGTAATATTTGCATCCGATAACGGCCCTCATCTTGAAGGCGGAGCTGATCCGGTATATTTTAACAGCAGCGGCATTTTAAGAGGTTTTAAGCGTGATTTGTATGAAGGTGGTATCAGAACTCCAATGATCGTAAAATGGCCCTTAAAGGTAAAGGCAGGCACAATTAGCGGCCATATTTCTGCATTCTGGGATGTATTACCAACATTTGCTGATATTGCCGGAGCTGAAGTACCTGAAAATATTGACGGTATTTCATTTCTTCCTGAGCTGCTTGGGAGAAAGCAAAAACAACATGAATACCTCTACTGGGAATTTCATGAACAGGGGGGAAAGATGGCAGTACGAATGGACAACTGGAAAGCTGTTCAGCTTGGTGTAAATAAAAATCCAATGGGAGAATTTGAGCTTTATGATCTTTCGAAAGATCCTGGTGAAGCAAACAATGTAGCATCATCAAATCAGGAAATAACAGAAAAAATGGAAGACATAATGAACCAGGCACATACACCTTCGGAAGTATTCCCATTTTCATATGAACCGACAACAATAAATCCGTGATATTCCATGGAAATCATTGTTTTATAAAGAATTAAAATTTAAAAAGCAGAACCTGCAATGAATACCAATATTTATAGAAAAAACATCGGTTATTTATCCGGTCTGGCAGGCATAATGTCATTTGCCGCTTTCCATACTGGATGTACTCAAAAAACCGAAAAGCCAAATATAATCCTTATTTATGCCGATGATATTGGCTATGGTGACCTTAGTTGTTATAATAATACAGCTCCACTTACAACTAATGTTGACAAACTTGCCAGCCAGGGTCTTCTGTTCACGAATGCACATTGTACATCTGCAACAAGTACTCCGTCAAGGTATTCTCTACTCACAGGCGAATATGCCTGGAGGAAACGCGGAACAGGAGTTGCCCGCGGCAATGCAGCCGCAATTATTCAACCTGGACGTTCCACTATTGCATCGGTCCTGCAAAGAGCAGGTTATACTACCGGTGTGATAGGGAAATGGCATCTGGGACTCGGTCCTGAAGGAGGACCAGACTGGAATGGTGAAATTATGAATAGTCCCCTTGATATAGGATTTGACTATTCATTCCTGATCCCCGCTACGGGCGATCGTGTACCATGCGTCTATGTGGAAAACAGGCATGTTGTTGGCCTCGATCCTGATGATCCCATCACTGTCTCATACGATCAGAAAGTTGGCGACTGGCCAACCGGCAGGGAAAATCCCGAACTCCTGAAAATGCATCCCAGCCATGGACATGATATGACAATTGTTAATGGTATAAGTCGCATTGGATATATGACAGGTGGCAGGGCTGCTCTGTGGGTTGATGAAAACATGGCTGATACAATCACTTCAAAAGCAGTACAGTTCATTATAAAGAACCATGAAAATCCCTTCTTCCTCTATTTTGCCACTCACGACATCCATGTTCCAAGGGTTCCTCACCCAAGATTTAAGGGCAAAAGCGGGATGGGTCCAAGAGGAGATGCTATCCTGGAATTTGACTGGTCTGTTGGTGAAATAGTCAAAGCTGTTGAAGATCTTGGTCTTACCCGGAATACAATAATAATTGTTGCCAGCGATAATGGTCCAGTGGTTGACGACGGCTATAGGGATGATGCTGTTGAAAAACTTGGTGAGCACAGGCCGGCTGGACCACTGCGGGGTGGTAAATATAGTCTGTTTGATGGAGGTACCAGAATTCCCTTTATCATTAAATGGGAGGGAAAGATTAAACCACAAGTATCCGATGCTCTCTTCAGCCAGATTGACCTGCTTGCCTCTTTTGCAGAACTGACGGGACAGGAGCTGTCTGATGATGATGGTCCCGACAGCTTCAATAACCTGGATATTCTTCTTGGAAAATCACAGGAAAACAGGGAGTGGCTTATTGAACATGCAGCCAGATTGACAATTATAAAGGATGACTGGAAATATATCGAACCAGGAGAGGGAGAAAAAGTGTTCATTAATGTGAATATTGAAACAGGTTATGATACTTTACCACAACTTTATAATCTCAGGGAAGATCCTGGAGAAATGAATAATGTGGCTGCTGAAAACCCGGATATTGTTAATGAGCTGACAGATATGCTGGATGATATTAAAGAAAATTAAGATCATGAATATTAACCTCAAATCTATCGTAAAAATCGGAGCAATAGCCATAACACCTGTTATTGCATTATGTTCCTCCGAAAAACAGGAAAAAACAAAACCCAATATCATCTTTATTCTGCTTGATGATCTCGGTTATTCAGATCTCGGATGTTATGGAAGCAGCTTCTATGAGACTCCCAATATCGATCATCTGGCCATACAGGGAATAAGGTTTACAGATGCGTATGCTGCATGTCCTGTTTCATCCCCTACAAGAGCTTCAATTCTTACCGGAAAATATCCTGTAAGAACAGGCATTACGGATTGGATACCCGGACGCCAGGCAAGCAACAGTGAATCACCTGATGATAGGCTGATAGCT
>Ga0315534_1000988_pt1 | contig 19972 bp, 17 predicted proteins | sample SalMarSW160240MG_FD_203094 | JGI IMG/M metagenome (GOLD analysis project Ga0315534, IMG submission 203094) | Salt marsh sediment microbial communities from the Plum Island Ecosystem LTER, Massachusetts, United States - Salt Marsh Sediment SW1602-40 ... | reverse complement strand
TCCTTCAACTCCGTGCCGAGCTGGGCTTATCACAACCAACTCGTTCCGGAGAAGTTGTGAAGAAGGTCGCATGACTCATGTCGCTGTTTTTACAGCAAATCCAGGACTTGACCATTTCTATTACAATGACTTGTTGAAAGTGCACTACTTTAGGGGTAAGTTGTCAGGAAGAATCCGATCTACGAAGTGAGAAGTGTTGCCCCTATAAGTTGCACTGTACTTTTTAGCACACAAGATTGCATTCAACGCAACGTTGTTCGCTATCTGCCAAGCTATTTACTCGTCCTCACATTCTTGAATACTTGAAAATGCTTCCTCAAGTCCTCCTTGTTTATTTTTGGCCAAATATCCGTGAAATAGCCAATTACATTTGACCTAGCGCCAAATACAATTGAAAACCTACATCGTGGCCGGCCTATATAACTAGGACTAAATAATAGGCTTAGGTCAAAGCGGCTTTGTTCATCTGGTTTCTCGTGGTATCCCGCAGTGATCGTATCTTACTTGGATTGCTGGAACAGCCAATCCCGCATCTCTGCGTTTGCGTAGACCGAAACCCACGAGAAGTGGGCCATCGGGAAAAAGTACGTGCCTGCCGGATATTCTGTATACCTGGGTGTACCGCCAGCTTCTTCGAGCGCCTGGACCGAATCCCGCGACATCTCAACAGGTACGACGGGATCTTCCGCGGCGTGGAATATCCAGATCGGTATCTCGGAGATGGCGGCAAGCTTGGCCGGGTCGCCGCCGCCGCAAACCGGCACCAGCGCGGCGAACTCACCCGGATGTGCAATCGCAAGCGCAAAAGTGCCGAAGCCACCCATGGACAGTCCAGTCACGTAGATGCGCTTCTGATCGATATTGTATTCGCCCCTGACCTTCTGGAGGATGTCGTAGGCCGTCACCAGCTGGTCTTGAGGCCCGAATGGTTTGCCTCGACCAGAGGACATGAGTGACGTCCAGCCGAGCGTCCCGCCATCCATGTTGCTCTGGGGAGCCAGCACGAAGCTGGGATGTTTGGCCTGTTCTTCTGGCTTTGCCCACACGGTTGCGCCCTGGTTGGCGGTTAGCTGGATCTCATTGTCGCTTCCCCTCTCCCCGGCGCCGTGCAGGAACAGCACCAATGGGTAGGACCGCGCTGGGTCGTAGTTCTCGGGCACGAACAGCCGATAGCCCATGGTGACCCCCGTCGCGGGATCGGTGAAAGTCAAACTCAGGAATTTGTTCACGACGGGCTGAATGTCTTCCCGGCCGACTTCGATGGTGTAGGTTGTACTTTCGCCGTCCTCTGCGCTGACGACGATCTTGACTTCGGAGGTCCCAACCGCAGGCATGACCGTAACAGCAGCGCCCGATTCCGCTGCGTTGCTATCGACAATAATCTTGTCGGTGGATTGGTCGGGAAGGCTGGGAACGACCTCGATGCCGGAGACATCGCTGTTGATACGCAGACTATACTCGGTGACTTCGGGCGTGAATGCGGGGGTCAATTCGCTCCCCGCACCGATGGGGATCAGCACCTCGAGGCCGCTCAACTCAGGGCCTGGCATTGGAGCCAATCCACACGCATGCAATATGATGCTGATGGCAACTAACTTGATCCCGGCGAATAATACTCTACGTTTCATGGCCTTTCTCCTATTCAAGCAGTTGGAATAGAGATGCAGCACACACAAATTCCAAATGTGAGACGCCAGTTGAACAGTATGCTGGCTGAGCTGGCCGAAAATGTACATCCGTTCAGGACAATATCCTTGCACGCTTCATATAAGCATTCCAACAATGTAAGGGGAAACATAATATCCGTGGTGAAATCCGGTGCATCATCAGCTTAGTCTGATATCCCATTTAAATTTGCCTTCTGACAACTTTGATTAACCTATAATCTTGCCGAGCTTGTTACTAAATTATTGCCCTTTGTTCAGCGAATTCCTCCGTAACTTTTCGCCTAATGAAGATGGATTTGCACCATAATAACGCCGATTGTGAAATTTGATAGCTGGTTTGTGAAAACATAACATAACCCTACTAATATTAAATTTTGCAGGGTATTAAAAGGCGTCTTGCTGCGTTATCGATGCGGACGAAGTATTTCCCCCCTACAGGTTATTCTCCTATATCCACGAGGTCTTCCCAGCCTTCTCTAATTGCCTGACGATGAGACGCACATCCTGCACTCTATCCTTCGAGCAAACGAGCAGCGCATCTTCCGTGTCGACGATCACCAGGTTTTCTACCCCGATTGTCGCAATCAGGCGCTCATTACCCATCACCAGCGAGTCGCGAGTGTCGATGGTTTCATGGGGACCGACAAGGATATTTCCCGACGAATCGCAAGGCATCAGCTCGAAAAGACTCGACCAGCTTCCAACATCAGTCCAGCCGATTTGGGTGGGAATGACTGCCACATTTCGCGCCCCTTCCATGACGCCATAGTCGATGGTTTGTTCGGCCACCTGCGGCCAAACACGCGCAATGGTTACCGCATATTCCTGAGGATTTCGCAGGGAAGCTTCTACTTCCATGAGTTGGGTATAAAAATCAGGCATTTGTCGCTGCAGCTCATCCAGCAAGCATTTCACACGCCAGGTAAACATCCCGCTGTTCCAGAAGAATTCTCCACTGGACACCATCCGAACAGCATCTTCGGCATCCGGCTTTTCAACGAACCGTTGCACACGAAAAACCGGTTGGTCCGATTCCAGCAGAAGGCTCTCGCCTCTTTCGATGTAACCATAACCGCTGGAAGCGAAGGTGGGTATGATCCCAAACGTAACCAAATAATCTGCTTTCGCGGCGGTTTGGGCGCCGGCTAACACCTTACGAAAGGATGAGACATCGGCGATGAAGTGATCTGCGGTCAGCACAGCCATTATCGCCTCCGGGTCACGCCTTTTCAGGTGAACGGCTGCCAAGCCCAGCGCCGGCGCCGTCCCGCGCCCTTCCGGTTCCACAATGAAATTTACGGCAGGTAATTCGGGGGACTGATCCCGCAATAGGGGGACAAGATCCGATTTGGTTACCACTATAATCCGGGCCGGAGAAAATAACGGATTCAGGCGGTCTACCGCTTGCTGGAAAAGCGTCCGCTCCCCAATTAGCTTCAACGATTGCTTGGGGCGGATGCGGCGGCTCATCGGCCACAGCCGGGTCCCACTTCCGCCCGCCATAATTACAGCATAAAACACCCCGGCTTCCTGCATGCTCATCAGAAACCTCTCAGATCCGTGCTGCGTCGTCGAGGCAAGCCGGGTTTCGGCTCCCTCTTGAGAACCACGTATTCCAATCCATGCTGTTTGCAGAATTCTCTTTTCTCAGGTTGGTCTCCGTCCTCATTCACGAGATAGATATCCGGCTGTATGCGTTCGATTTCCGGTTCGGCATCCATCCACCCTGTACCAGTGGAGATCAGCGCTTGCGTCACGAACCGAACGGACTGCACAACGTAGCGCCGCTCCTCCTGAGAAAACAGAGGGTGCCCTTCTCCTTTTAGCAAACGCAGATTGCTGTCGCTGCCGACCACGACGTATAGATCCCCATAGGCAGACGCCTCTTCAAAGAAGCGGACATGACCAGAATGAAACCAATCGAAGCAACCGGTGACAACAACCTTCTTTCTCCCGGAAGGCTGGCGCGGAAGTGGAACTGGAGGAAAGCCCTTCAGTTCGTCGGCTTTTATGATCCGGTATTGAATTCCGTGTGTTTCGCAAAATGCGCGACGAATCCCCAGATCATCTTTCTCATGCACCGCCCAAATATCTGGCCGGATCTCATTCTGCAGAGGAAGGTCGAACCGTTCCTTGCCTTCTTCCGCGATCGTCACGCTAGATACATACCTGTTGTTCGCTAGCAGGTATTGTCGCTCCTCCACCGTGGACCTCATCGAACCGCTCGGCATGGCTGCTTCCGGTTCATCCGTCCATAGGATGACATGGATCCTTCCCAGCTTGGCCGCCTCCTCCAGAAAACGGATGGCCGGTGATTGCATGCTGAAAAAGCTGCCGGCAACAAAGACGTTCTTATCGCTCATCTCAAGGCTTAATCCGAATGTTGATGTTAATGGCGCCGGGGACGGTCTCTTCCGATACCACGTACAGGTACCCGCCGCCGCAGCCGGAATACATCGCCCCCTCATATCGTGTCTGGTAGTGTTTCAAGAGAGATTTCAAATCGATCGTGATCTCGGGATGAGCAACGGTATGCGGCAGAATGGTCTCCCAGCATTGCATACATTCATTCATCGAAGCGCCCAGTCTGATAACATCCCGTGCCAGGATTGCGTCAAAGCAATCCCGGCCGGTCTCTCCCAACCGGGCTATCCATTCGGGATATAGATTCCTTATTCCCAACGGATTGTATTGGACTGACCGCATGACCACCGGAATCATATGGATCACTTTCTCCAGCCAGCGTGCAACAGCGGGGTCGTTGTTCGATTCCACATGGACGGGGAAAATCCCCCCCTCATGGGCGAAGTCATAATCCAGCCGACTGATCCCCGGATATAGTAATCCCGCCATATCCTGCGAACCGGATGGCTCCGGGTTGTCTTTGTTTTCCTCGGCGTACAGCTCACGCATCAATTCCGCCGGGTCGCGATCGGGAAGAATACCGTTCCACAAACGCTTCGCTACTTCGCGCGTGCTGGTTGCCATCCCACAGCGGTCCATGAAACGAATAGTGGGCTCTAACGCCACCACAACCATCGATCCCGGGGGTTCCGGGTTAAATTGCGATACGAAAGGCTGATCGATCCACCCACCTGCTAAGGCCATTCGATAGGGGATTTTACCGATGACATCAGTGATTTCAATCGCTCGTGACGTAGTCATTTGACTTTCCTTGAAACAAGAGGTCAAAGAGTCTAGTAAATATCTTTGACGGTATGCCTGCCGGCTTTGCGGTCTTGGAATTGCGTCTCGATCCAGGCATATGTTTTACGAAGCCCTTCGCAGAATGGCATAGTGGGTTCCCAGTTCAGTACTTCTTTTATAAACGTGTTGTCGCTATTGCGCCCGGCCACGCCGCGCGGCGCATCCAGGTCGTAATTACGCTCCAGCTTGACGCCACCGACTTCCTCCACCAGACTCACGAGTTCATTAATGGAGAACAATTCACTGGAGCCGAGATTGATCGGCGTCGCGATCAGGCGGTCGCAATGCATGATCATGTCGATCCCCTCCACGCAATCGTCGATGTACATGAAACTACGCGTCTGCGTCCCATCCCCCCAGATGACGATTTCGTGTTTCCCGGATTCCTTCGCCTCGATCACCTTCCGGCAGATAGCAGCCGGCGCCTTCTCGCGTCCGCCATCCCACGTCCCGAAAGGCCCATACACGTTGTGGAAGCGGGCAATGGCGGTCTTCAGTCCGCGCTCCGCGGTATATTCCTGGCAAAACATCTCCGATATCAGTTTTTCCCATCCGTATCCCCGTTCTGCCATCGCCGGATAGGCATCGGATTCTTTCAATGCGCGCACATGCGGGTCTTGCTGTAGGAGCGTATTATAAGCGCAAGCCGACGAGGAAAAAAAATAACGATTTACGCCAGCGCGATAGGCCGCCTCTAGAAGATGCGTATTGATCAGGATACTGCGCAGGCATTCCACGCGAAAATGCTCGATAAAACCCATTCCGCCCATATCCGCCGCCAGATTGAAAACCTCAACAGCGCCTTCCACAGCGCGGATACAATTTTCCTTTTCGCTTAAATCCAGCGAGAGGCATTCCACGCCGGGCACCCTCTGAAACCAGTGCGGCAGCGGCTTTCGGTCGATGGCCCGGATGCGCGTAAAACCTTGGTCATGAAAATAGCGGGTCAACGCTCCGGCAATAAACCCCCCAGCTCCGGTTATGACGATAAGATCATCCTTCTCGAGAACATCGAGAGCTGTTTTGTTTTTGGTCTTGTTCATGATTCACTCCTTATACGATGCTACGGTTTCAATAGGACTACTTTTCAATATCCAGACGGGGCTGTTTCGACAAGTCTCGCGTTGGTAGCGCTCATCGTTCCAATTACTTGCGAGACCGTCATAGGCAAATCGCCATCCAATTTCGACACCTTCTCACTGCCGCCAGCCCCTACTCAATTCCCCCATTATTCCATTCAATAAGTCTACTGACGCGAAGCCAGCGGCTGTAGGTGGGGTGAAATCTCCATGGAATCGATCTCGCTCCTTTTTCCACGCGCCTGGCGCCTCACCGCCGGATCACTCATGACCTGAAAGAAGGTATCAAGCGGGGTTCTATCTTCTTAAGTAGACTATTCATGAATGTTACTTATTGGCCATATCCCCTCATTATCGATTATGGGAGTCACCCCTTTCTTCAAAATAATGTTGCCATATTTAGCCGTCTCGCTGGTCATGAGGACGGCAAATGCTTGTTTTGCCCTATCGTAAAAATCAAAACGATTAATACGTTGAATAGGCGGCGTGTTTGGCCAGTATTTGTCAATTGTCAGCCGATAAGAAACCTCCACTGCCGGATCCAGCTGATCGCCTGCGACCACCGCCATCATGATTAATGGGCTTTCGACATAGGTATCCAGAACAAAAAGGGGCAGTATTGCATCCAATAAATCCGCGATCTTTAAGCCATCTGCGCGCAACACACGTTGCCCATAAGTCTCACCTGGAAAGTGCGCATCGGCGAGCACGATTTCATCCCCATGTCCCATGCGATGCAAGACTGCCAGTAAATCAGGGGAAATCAAAGGTGATATTCCAATCAACATAACCAGCTTCTCCTTTACTGGACCAAGCCAACTGCTTTACGCAGCGTGTCCATTTCGGTTGGGCCAGAGTTTTAGAACTCTCCTTATTCGTGCTCGATACGAGGCCACAATCTTTCTCGCATCATTGCCTTGCGCCATATGAAACCTTTTCCGTCACAAGTTATAGCAGTTCTTTGCCATCGTCAAGGAATGCCGTCCTGTTACTTACGGCTTCCCACCTAGACTAATCTCTTCGTGAACCTGACTGCCCTTGGGCATAAGTCGCTTCCTGCGTCGCCTGCTGAAATGCGACCATCATCGATCGCGCTGCCAACAAGGCGTGGACGGTCCACGCATGAAAGCACAGACCGTCCACTTAGTAATCCACTTGGAGACTAGTAAAGCACGTTCTGGGCTTCCTCAGAATCAATGTTGTTTGCGTCAACCATGATGAAACCAGTATCCACAAAGTGCTCGACTGTCTTGCCCTCAAAGGCAACCTCATAGGCGGTCTTGACGCCCAGGTAGCCCATGTTGTAGGAGCTTTGAACTGCAATAGCCTGGAGCGTACCGTTTACGACCATTTCTGCCAGGACACTATTGCCGTCGAATCCAATTGCTGCAATCGTCCCTGCGAGTCCTGCCTGCTCGATCGCGCGGCCCATGCCGATGGCAGTCGGTTCGTTGGCGCCAAAGATACCCACCAGATCCGGGTTGGCTTGAAGCACATTCGTAGTCTGGTCGAGCGCGGTGGGCATGTCAGCGTTGGAGTACTGAGTCGTAACAACCACCAGATTCGAGTTCGCCGCGATGTAATCCTTGAATCCACCCACGCGGCCAATCTCGGAGCCCACTCCGGCGACGTAGGACATGACGGCAATATTGCCGCTATCGCTGCCTGTGTTTGCCTCTACTTCCTCGATAAGCCTCTTGGCACAAGCTTCCCCTGCCGCATAGTTGTCTGTCGCGAGGAATGATACGTAGTTATCTTCCGGGCCTTCGAGCAGCGAGTCGATGATGATAACAGGAATGCCGGCAGCCTTTGCCTTCTCTATCACCGGGATGAGAGCCTGGGTATCTGAAGGCGCTAGCACGATCGCCTTTACGCCTCGATCGATCGCACTCTCAACGATGTTGATCTGCTCGTTGATGTTGCTCTCAGATTGGGCTCCCAGGAAGGTGACCGAGAGCTTTGGAGTCAGACCCCGAAGCTCGTTCTGGGCATCCATTGCCCCAGTCTGGACATTCTGCCAGAAGCTGGAGTTGCCCGTCTTGACGATAACCGCAATCTCCCCACCCTCTTCTGCTGCCATCTCGGGGGCGGAGGTGACTTCGACGATCTTCGTAACCTCAACTTCTTTCTCGATGACTTCTGGAGTCGCTGCAGTGCCGCATCCTGCCAAGACGAGAGAAATGACCATGAGAATGCTAACCAAAGTGAATAGTTTCTTATTCATTTTCAATCTTCTCCTTCGAAATTATTGGTTGGTAGAACGGATCGTGGTAGCGTTGACGATTTTTCATTAACTTAAGCGAGCACCTCCTCTCCGGACAAGAACAAAGTGGGGCGTGCGATATCGCGATCTTTCATTTCTCACTTTCGGCTTCTGAGTCGATCGACCGTTACTGCGCCAATAACCACGAGGCCGATAACGATCTGTTGCATGAAGTAATTCGCACCCCGCATTGTGAGCCCCACCGTTAATATTCCGATGATGAAAGAACCAATTACCGTTCCTCCTACCGTGCCTACGCCGCCCATGAGGCTCGTGCCGCCGATGACAGCGGCAGCAATGGCGTTCATCTCGTAGCCAATTGCGCTGTTGGGCTGGGATGTGATCATTCGTGAGGCGAGGATGATTCCGACCAGCGCAGTAAGCAGGCCGCAGAAAATGTAATTGATGATTTTGACCTGATGGATCTTGATCCCGGCGAGCCGTGCTGCCTCTTCGTTCGACCCCACAGCGTAGGTGTACCGGCCGAGCCGAGTTTTCGCGAGAATGAAATTAAAGACGAATGCCACTGCGATCATGATCAACAGCGGGTAGGATATGCCAGGGAATTTTGGTCCGGTCCCAAGGATGGTGCCATTGCCTAACTCGCCGAAGCCTCCTGGCGCCGGCCATGCATTTGCATTCGTAATGGTAAGAGCAACCCCTCTGGCAACCATCATCATGCCGAGCGTTGCGATGAACGGAGGCAGCTTCATTCTTGTGATCATCAGTCCGTTAAGGAAACCGCTTACAACTCCGACAAGCAATCCAATGATCATGCTTAGACCGATGGGGACCCCTTCACGGGCAACCATCACAGCGATGGTGCCGGACAAGGCAACGATCGATCCGATGGAGAGATCGATACCACCTGTGATGATCGTGAAGGTCACACCGATACCCATGAGGGTGATCGTGCTGGTTTGCAGGGCAAGCGTGAGAACACTTCGCACGGTAAAGAAATTCTTAGCCGTTATTGAGAAAATAGTAAACAACACTGCAACCGCAAATAAGCGAATGAACTTATCAACAGCCAAATCGCGTTTCGCAGATGCTTCCCTGGCGTTAAATGAATCATCCCTACTGATTTGTTCCGTTGTTATCCCGCTCATGGTTGCTCTTTCCTTTTGTTTAGTATTTTGCCGATCCCCGATGCGTCCTCTTTCGTAAAAGAGGCCAGTCCGGCGGCAGGATTGAGTACTTCAGCCGGCATCGTATCAACGCTGCTGTGGACTGCCGCGAGGTTTCCCCCGAGAAGAAACGGGGAGCGATCCATCACGCCGAATATCTCCAGCAGGCCGGAGGAGATCATGACAATGCCCTTTCCCTCGCGCTCATCAGTCAACTTCTGCCTCCGGAAAATCATTTCGGGCACCAACGATATAAGCAACCACCCGCTCGCGGAAATCATGAATGTCACCAGAGACGGGATAGTCGCAGACTTTACGCCCGTGACGTAGCACTACCATTCGCTCGCTCACCCGGTATATATCCTCCAAGCGATGACTGATGACGATGATCGAACAGCCCTGCTCCTTGAGTTCCCGTACTAAATCGAGCACCTTATCAATGGCCGCCACACTCAAAGCAGCCGTTGGTTCATCCATGATGATGACTTTGGCGTTGAAAGCCGTCGCCCGGGCAATGGCCACCGCTTGACGCTGGCCGCCTGACAGCTTCTCCACTCCCAAGCGTACGGAGGAGATGTCGATCTTGAGACGATCGAGCAGGCGTTGCGTCTCTTCTTCTATATGACGCTGGTCGATCACGCCTAATAGGCCCAGCTGTACAGACATCTCTTCCCGTCCCAGAAAAACGTTGGCGGCCACACTAAGGTGGTTGACAAGGGCCAAATCCTGATACACCATCTCGATACCCATTTGGCGCGCATCCAAAGGATTGTTAAAGCGCACCTTCTTGCCTTCGATGAAGATTTCTCCTTCGTCAGGGATGTAGGCTCCGCTGAGAACTTTCATCAGAGTGGATTTACCGGCGGCGTTGTCGCCCACCAACCCCAATACCTCATTGTTGTGCAGTGTCAGATCTACGCCGCGCAGCGCACGGACCGCCGCAAAGCTCTTCTTGATACTCCGCATTTCCACAATGGGTGTGGCTTCTGTCATAGGGTTCATCGCAAGCTCCTTGAGTTTTGAGCAACAAGCCTCTCTTGCCGACAAGGAAGTGAATCGCTACCACAATGACACGAAAGCTGACTGTTCAACGCTTTCATGCCGGGAATTCCCTGGATATGTTCTTTACCTCGAGAATTAACTCTCGTGTGAGTGATGAGCCTCTTGTATCCATTTGTACATACTTTGATATCGACAAATTCGAATTGCCCCTGAGCTTTTGATTATTACAAGGTCCGCTGCTGTGAAAATGGAATCTCCGGATTGGAATTGTTGGGACTTTGCTGCGCCATCAACACCTCACCTTTTACGAAATTATGCAGGCCGAAGAGCGATACAATATGGTAACGTTACCATAATAAGGCAAAAAATATTTTATTCCCCGCGTTAACTGCTTATATGCCGGTTTGGACCGGCGGATTCGCGTTCTATGATTTCGGTAGACAAAATTAAATTTTGACATTCTCCAGTGAGTTCACCTGAAATACGTTTCAGCAGCAGTTCAGTTGCCCTCCGCCCCATCTCATAGGCTGGCTGATCAGCAATGGTTAAAAAAGGCGCCAGGAGCATCGATTCTGGAAAATCATCAAATGCGACAACGGAGACATCACCAGGCACATCGAACTGGAGGTCACGTAAAGCTTTAATCACCCCAATCGCAATATAGTTATTGGCACCAAATATGGCTGTCGGCTTTGGTGAGTGCGTCATCGCCTGCGTGGTGAAGTTATAACCACTCTCCTGGGTAAACATCCCATAATAAACCTGCTCATATTCCCCTAAGCCCGATTCGGCCAATGCTCGCCGATATCCAGCTGCACGGTCGACCGAAGTAGAAACATCCTTGGGTCCAGTAATTGTGGTAATTCGTTTGTGTCCTAGTCCGATCAGTAACTTGATCAGACGATAAGCACCGTCTTCTGAGTCAGACCGAACACAATCGATCTTGACGCCCGAAACGCGGCGATCGAGCGCCACAACATTAATGTCGTTGGAGAGTAAGAACTTGATCGTCTTTACATTCCCGCATGAAGGAACCAAAAGCACGCCATCTACCTGCCGCTGTGCCAATAGGTTGACATATTTTTCTTCTTTCGCTTCAGACTCATCAGTATTGCAATAAACAACCGAATAGTCGGAAGTTCCTGCCACATCTTCAACGCCTCTGGCCATTAATGTAAAGTAGGGATTGGTGATATCCGTGACAACCAGCGCCAGCGTCTTTGTCTGTTTTGAGCGTAGTCCGCGAGCTAAAGTATTAGGAACATATCCCAGTTCCTTGACCGCCGCTTCGACACGCTCCCGAGTAGCCTGGCTAACATAGCCTGAGTTATTAATGACTCGAGAAACCGTGATCGGTGCAACACCTGCTTGCTTTGCTACATCATGAACTGTTGGCATCTATTTGCTTCTATTGACCATTGATAGATTACTGAGGATATGACAACGTTATCAGGGTAACGTTACCACATCTTTTCACATTTTATAGGGTTTGTCAACAGAGTCACACTGAGAACCGGGCGTTCAAGATTTAATATAAGTGGGAACAACTTGTAGGGGGGAAGAAATTGTAGGGGGGGGGAAAAACGATATCCGTCCTAATGTCCAATGCAACCTCAACTCCATAAGGTATCCTCTACGCCCTGTCTATTCAATACTGTCATCCAGCGAGGTTGCAGTGATCTACTGGCAGACTTTATTCGATTCCCCCCGGTATTCAATTCAAAGAAGTCTACCGATGATGAGCCGGCGGCAATAAGTGGGGTGAAATCTCCCTGGAATCGATCACGCCTCTTTTTCCATGCACCTGGTGCATCACCGCCGGATCACCCATGACCTGAAATAAGGCATCAAGCCAGGTTCAATCTTCTTAACTAGACTGTTCATGAATAATTACGCACCATATCCCCTCATTCATTGATTATGGGAGTCACACCTTTCTTTAAAATGATATTGCCATATTTCGCCGTCTCGCCGGTCATGAGGACGGCAAAAGCTTGTTTTGCCCGATCGTAAAACTCAAAACGATCAATACGTTGAATGGCTGGCGTGCTAGGCCAGTGTTTGTCAATTGTCAGCCTATATGAAACCTCCACAGCAGGATCAAGTTGATCGCCTGCGACAACCGACATCATGATTAATGGGCTTTCGACATAGGTATCCAAAGCAAAAAGCGGCAGGATGGCATCCAACAAATCGGGGATCCTCAAGCCATCTGCGCGCAACACGCGCTGTCCATAAGTCTCACCTGGAAAGTGCGCATCGGCGAGCACGATTTCATCTCCGTGCCCCATGCGATGCAGTATCGCCAGTAAATCTGGGGATATCAGAGGGGATATTCCGATCAACATAGATGGTTGCTCCTTTCCTGTACAGGCCGATTACGCCGCGCAATGTGTCCGCCTCAAGTTCAGCGAAGATCCATACTTCTGAATATTCTGCCAGCCATTTGTTCACAATGACCTGTTCAGTTACCGCCGGAGAAGTTGCAAGCAGAATGAACATATTTCTGGCAACATCCGGTGCCATCTCAGGATAAGTTCCAGCTAAATAACCGGATTGACTCCCCCTACAATTTGACCACCTTCCCTAGAATTGAGTTTCGCAATCCCTGGTATCGGTCATCAAAGATTATGTGTACCGCCTTGGTGAAGTCCATTTCATCAGTACACTGAACACAATGCGGATAGACCGGCACTTCTGCTCCAAACTTGACAAAGACCGGCATATGCTCCAACGACATCTTAATATTCTTTAGCCATCGGCTGCCTTCCAACACTTCTCCTGTCCAAAAATCAATCCATTTCCCCGACGGAAGGTAGACATCTCTAACACCAGCGTCATTCATAATCGGCGCAACTAAAAAAGCATCCCCGAAGTAATATTGGTCATCAATGTGCCAGCACATGGGATCATCTTCATGGTGGAAAATTAATGCTTGCAACATAGGCAAGCCAGTATTAACGATCTGACGTCCCTGTTCCACGAGATATGGAATAAGTGAATAGCGCAGGTTCCACCATTGCCTCACAAGGTCAGCAATTGCGGGATATTCATATGGTTCACGAGGAGAAGCGCCATGATAACGCATGTGGGAAGAAAATACACCAAATTGGGTCCAACGCATATACAACTCGTCTGAGGGCCAGTTATTCATAAAGTTGGGTAAACCATGAAAGCCCGCAATATCATGACCCCAAAACGCATAACCCGACAAACCCAAATGCAAGCCACCGCGTAAAGAACCCGCCATCCCATCCCAAGTAGAAGCGGGATCCCCTCCCCAATGCACCGGATAACGCTGATTGCCAACCCAACCAGCCCTGGCCCATATCAATCCATCTCCGGTAACTTTTTCGGTTATTTCAAAAGCTGCCTTTTGATACAACAATGAGTAGAGATTATGCAATAACTTCGCATCCATCCCTTGATAGTTCGCTTGAAGGTCGATCGTCTCACCAAAATCCGTTTTGATTGCAGCCACGCCCATTCTTAATAATTTTTCTAATAACCCTTGATACCATTCGATCGCGCCTGGATTCGTGAAATCAATCGTCCCGACGAGACCTCTATCGCCAAAATTTGAACGGCTGCTCACGATATTGTTGTTGCTGGCAATGAATTTATTCTCCAAGGCCGGTGCGTATAACTCTGTCTCTGCGTTCACTGATGGAAGCTGCCACAGTGTGATGCGAAAACCATTTGAACGCATCTCTCTTAAGTAATCTTGAGGATTGGGGAATGTCCGCGGACTGAATTCCCAGTCACAAATCCAGTCCTTATCGAACCACCCAGTATCGACATGGATTACATCACAGGGAAACGATCCCTTCCTCAAAAGAGCGGCAACCTGGCGGGTTTCGTCAGCGGTGAAATATGTCATTCGCCCCATCCAAACCCCATATGACCACACAGGCACCTCATGCGGGAAGCCGGTTAATGAACGGTAGTTATGAAGAATACGTTTAATATTCTTTCCACCAATTACAAATAAATCAATAAGACCATCTTCGACCATCGCCTGATTAACCCGGGTAGAAATATCGGCCAAAGATAATCGCGTATGCGCAGATGTCAGAATCAAGAGACCATATGGACGACTGGAAACATAAAAGGGTACATTCTTGTAACAGCGTCGATTATTGACCCCCAGAGCATCAGCATTGTCCAAAACCAACGTTCGCCCGGAAAGGTTCATTGGTGCAAAACGTTCCCCTGTTCCTGCAACTTTTTCATTTGCAGAAGCGTGGAAGGCAAACGTTGCCCGGTGCGGGTGTTGTTTACGTTCGATATAAGCTAATGGAAAGGAATCGCGCTGCTCCGGTGTAAAAATATCATATGGCTCAAGAAGTACAGAGGTTGAGCCGTCCGGGTATATTGTTGCATTTAGGGTCTCTGCTGGGGCGGGAATCTGGTCGCTCCAATGTTTGATTGATGGAGTCTGGGTCTTAATTTCCATTCGCGTCTTTCCCGTGGAATCAATAATTTTCCAGCCTTGAGAGTCTTTATTCACCGACAAAGGCAATCGTTCGACCTCGTCGTCGATATCCAGCATCACATTGTTATCGACGGCGAGAAATTCATTGCCATTAAAATTTATCGTCAACCGGATAATTTCTTCGCCGTAGGCGCTGACCCACAAAGTGTGTCTTTTAGGCGGGGTACTTTTATCTGGCATGATCCCCTCTTCGCATAAAGCCTGAGCAAAAAATTCCAATTCAATACCAACATGGCCCTCCAGAACACTGACAGCTTGGGGTGTGCCTACAGACCATAAAACATCTTGCGAGGCTTCAGGTGCATCAAGATTAAGTAGGTCGGCCAATATGTTATTCTGTGGTTTCATAGATATTGCCTTTTCAAGTTGTGATGATTTTGGGAGACTTGGACTCATATCCTGTCAATCATTCGTCTGGCAGTTTTCAAGGACAACTCAAAGCCTCACCTTATTCCAATTCTTAAGATGGAGGACGTGCCCTTCGAATTCCCCGGTAAATTAAAGGCCAAGCTGATTACCGGATATTTTCACATCGATACTTATTCCTGGAGATTACCGGCTATCCGCCAATCTCCAGGAGGAAGCTTGACGACGATTTCGGCTGGTAACGGCTTTGCAAATGAATGAGCCCTTCTCCGAAAGGACCACTTCCGGCCTGCCGCCAACCCCACGGCATATAAGGCTAATGCGGATCCTCCCAGTGGAAGTGTTGTTTGGAATGAGCCAAGTCAACGAGCTGCGGTAGTGGATCAAGCCGCAGCGTGCTATCGCTTCGCTCCAGAGCCTCGTCGAGCACCCGGTCGTAGTGGGCATAAGCTTCGCCTGGGGCATGTCGCAACAGGAATGCCTGATCCCACATGAGAAGAGTCAGGCGGCGGGGCGTGAGCCAATTGCGCATTTCGAAGTTTCCATGGCCAACGCTAAAATGCATAGACGCCGAGGATGATTGCTGCAACGGGAAATCCAAGAAAGCTTATCCTTTAATAGAACCTGTAAAGGCTCCCCCAACGACATAGCGTTGAGCGAACAGAAATACAATCGCCACAGGTACTACCATGATTAGCCCAAACAAGGCGGCTTCGGCTTGTTGATAACCAACGTAGACACCGGGGCTTGGATTGAATCCGGGACGGATGGCGGATGTAGCTGAGACGAACTGCTGAAGCCCGACCGGAAGGTTGAAAAGCTTATCATTATTCAACAAAACATAGGGACCAAAGAAATTATTCCAATTCATGATGAAATTGATGAAGGCCAGCAAGCCCAACAAGGGTGTGGCAAGCGGCAAGGCGATATGCCTGAACAGTTGTACTTCGGAACAACCGTCTACCCGCGCCGCGTCGAGCAGCTCCGGAGGCAGGCTGGAGGAGTAATAAATATAGGTCAAGTATGCGCCGAAGGGGAAAAAGGCCGACGGTAAAATGACGGCCCATTTGGTGTTGATCAAATGCACCAGATTCAACTCCATAAACAAGGGCAAAACCATAGCCGAAGACGGCAGCAACATGGCAATCAATGTTGCCCAAAGTAATGGGCGACGACCTGGAAATCGCGCTACGGCTAAAATGTAGCCCGCGGGAATGCAAGTGGCCAGGGACAAAACCAGTGCCCATATCGCGTATTGGATGGAATTGAACGCCCATAGCAGCACTTCGCCATCCTGAAACTCCATAATTCTCTGCCATGCATCCCCAATACGTTGGAACGAGCCAAAGGCCAGAGGATTCTGCTCAAGAAGATCCGGCGCACTTTTGGAGGGCGCCAGGAAAAGCCAGATTAAGGGAATGACGAAATATACGGCAAACAACATCAACACCGCCCAGCGCAGGCAAAATCCCAGAAATCCAGTTTCGCCGCCGATGGATTTCCTGAAGAACTGCTTCCATCCATGCCAAGCAGTCGGGCGAGAGTCGGGTGACATTTGATTGAATTGCGACATGCGATACTCCTATCAGTTCTCAATATTGAAAAAACCGGTCCAGCGGATTATCGTGTAGGCGGCCCCCAACCCAATCACCAACATCAACAACGACAGCGCAGAAGCGGCGCCGAAGTTTCCCATCTCAAAGGCGAAGTTGTAGGCCAATTGGTTCGGTGACCAGACCATGGGCACATTGGCGCCGACGCCGACATTGGCATTGCCGCCCAAAATCTGAGGTTCCACGAACAATTGCACATTCCCGGCAAAAATAAGAATAAACTGATAGATGATATAAGGGCGGATGAGTGGAAGTTTGATGTGCAGCACTTTTTGCCAGGCATTGCAGCCGTCAATGGTGGCTGCCTCCAGCAGTTCCGTAGGAATGGCTTCCAGCGCGCCATACTGGATTGCAATCCACATGCCTGCGCCGGAGAAGAAACCAATCATGGTGAAGAGCACGGGCAAGCTGCCAGCATAGATCACATCATTGAGCAACTCGAAGCCCATACCCTTTAGAAGAGCCTGAAAAGGGCTGATACTGGGATCCAGCATGAAAATGGCAACCAACACCAAGACGGGTCCTGTCACTGCACCAGCTATGAAAAAGAGGGTGCGCAAGGCCGTTGTCAACCGCCCGGGGCGCATTTGCAGCAATATTGCCAAAATGACTACCATGGCGATCCCGAGTGGCACCGAGATCATCAGAAACTTCGCGATGTTGCCAAAAGCAAAGTTGAAGCGATAATCCTTGAAAACGGCCAGATAGTTACTGAACCCCGCTGCAAAATATCTCGGCAGACCGGTGCTGAAATCAGCGAAACTGAGCAATAGGGCGTAGAGACCTGGGCCAAGGCCGAAAGCCAACATGACCAGAGTATATGGCAACGCGAACCGATAGGCAGAAAAATATCGCCGCCAGCGGGAAAAACCTGGGATACGTGGCTTGTTCGTCAGAGGCAGACGAGGGAGGGACGTCCTTTTTTCCGTCATGTAAAACTCCTGTGGACTGCATCTTTTCGGAAAGAAGATGGAGGGCAGGGCGCATTTCTGAAAACCTTATCTATCCGAGACGCGCCCCACCTTCACCTGTGCATGAGAGTCAAGTGACTATCTCACTTTTGCTAATACACTCTACTTGTTTATGTCGACCTGGTACCCCAGCGATTCCGCTAGCGGTGCCAGCTTATCTGCCACATCAGACAGAATCGATTCGACCGTCCTATCTTCCTGCAACCCCGTCTTGACAGCCTCACTCAATGGAGCGATGAGGTCGAAGCGTGGCCACTTGTCGAGTGGCGTTATCATTGTGGCAGCTTCCGCGTAGACCGGGAAGGGGTCGAAGGCAAAGAGCGAATTGCTCGCCACCGCCTCCTGCCACAGACTCTGGATGGGTTCGTACGACGGGAAATTGGTGGTCCCTTCCCAGAGATCAGGGGAGGTTGTGACCCACTGGATGAAGTCCACAGCCAGCTCGGGATTCTTGGTATGGCGGGAAACGGTCCAGGCCGCACCACCCATTGCCGGAGTCTGGGCCATATCATCGTCTTCCCACTTCAGCGGTGCGGCAACCCCGAGTTGATGGTCAGAGGTCTTATACCAGGAGCTATCCTCGTTGCCACCAAAGACGCCGAACATCCAGGCCGGGCCTGGCATCGCCAACAGATGATCAGATGAGACGATGTTAGCCCATTCAGCAGACCAATAGTCGGTATTGAACATCGTGCCGTTGGCCAGCATGTGGTCGATTAACTTTGCGGCGCGTACGCAGCGCTGGTCTGTCATATCGATCTTGAGGGTGTTGTCATCGACCAACTCATGCGAGGGACAACCGCTGGCATCGAAATAGCTGATGAATGTCCAGCCATCGCCCCAAGTCCCGAGATAATAACCAGGATGTTCCTCGGAAACCTTGTCGCTGAGATCCTGATACTCCTCCCAAGTGGTGGGCACGGTGTAACCAAACTCGTCCATGAGCGGTTGGTTATAGTACAACACAAACATGGCCAGGTCATGGCGCAGGCAGTAGACCTCGTCACCAAATGTGCAGCCATCTATCCCGGAATAGCTGTCGATTACATCGGCGGGCACCCAACCCCTCAAATCGAGCGGGAAATGGTGCGCGTCATCAGCCACCCGACCGACAAGCCTCGGTTCTGCAAAGACCACATCTGGCCAGCCCTGGCTGGTATTGTTGAACAGCAGGACTTTCGCCGGGAACTGCTCACGGTCAACTGTCACTGCCTCGATGAGATCGGCCTTATCTGGGTGGGCCTCAACATATGCATCAAAAGCGGCTTGACGATCCGCATCGATCCAGACTGTGATGGGCGCATTTTCGTCATATGGGTTCTCCGTGGGCGCAGGTGTAACAGTAACGACCACTGGAGTTCCTTCCACCATTTGAGTCACTACTTGCGGTTGTGAGGCACAGGCGGCCAGAACGATTGATATCAATGCCGCTAACCCAACATATTTATAAATCTGTTTGGACATTGGTCCTCCTTGAAGATTATTAGATATTTAAGCGAACGAAGACGGGGAATATATTCATTTGTTTGTCGGTAGTCTCCTTTCAGCTTGTTCATTGAGAATTACGACAGAGATGAAAGTATTCACTGTACATCCCAATGATCCAATATCTAAGACGGAGCATTTTTCACTTCTTGTTTTTGTCATTTTCATTTATACTTAAACGTCGGCTGTACTAGCCTGGCTAGTATGTCGACATACTCGAGAAGTGTTTCTTTCTCTGGAAGGGCGAGAAGCACTTCTCTTTTTTTAAATTATTTGCCAACCACACCACCTCCTTCGAGATTAGATTTGTAATTCTAATTCACCATGCTATGCCTTTGTTCTGGTAAAATCTGTGCTAGAACGGATAACCAGTTTAGGCGCAACCAATATCTGCTTACTGGCCTTTGTATTTCCCTCTAACCTATTGATCATTATCTTAGCTGCATCATATCCCATCGACGATGCGGGGAAAAGCAATGCTGTAAGTGCAGGCGATGTTAATTCGGCCCCTTTCTCGTCCGCTAAACCCACAACCGAAATATCATCCGGAATACTCATTCCCAAGGAATTTATCGCTGAATAAATTCCTGCAACAGCCGTGTCAAAAACACTGACGACAGCTGTTATTTCTGGATGTTCTTTCAATAAGTTCAAAGTGGCGTTCTTTACGTTCTCTAATCCGTTATCCGCCTCACAA
>Ga0315534_1000986_pt1 | contig 20001 bp, 12 predicted proteins | sample SalMarSW160240MG_FD_203094 | JGI IMG/M metagenome (GOLD analysis project Ga0315534, IMG submission 203094) | Salt marsh sediment microbial communities from the Plum Island Ecosystem LTER, Massachusetts, United States - Salt Marsh Sediment SW1602-40 ... | reverse complement strand
GTCCACGTAGTAGTCCTGCAAGCCGGTTGGGGGAGTATTCAGAAAGATATCCGCGAACCCGTTGAATACGTGACCTGTCGCCAGCGGCGTCTGGAACGCGGCGACGCCATCATCACTGCCGAGCAGCTCGTAGATGAGCGTCGTCGTGAGGCCACCCCATGTGAGGCCTGGTGCAACTCGCACGTAATTCACACCGTAGTCGACGGGCTGATTGCCGTAGTTGGTCTGGCGCGCGTATTCGAGGCGGTAGTTGAAGCTAACGTCGTTCCCCAGCGACTGTTTGCCTTCGAGAAATCCGCCATAACTGGCGTTCGACATCGCCGGAGTATCGTAGATATCCATTAGATATGTGTAGGCCGTGAGTGTGCCGATCGGCAGGGGGTCGCTCTTGGCGTGGAACAGATGAACATTGGATTGCAGGTTTCCGACCGGCGACCTGTCGCTGTTGATTCGATTGACGTTTCCAATGTAGCCGTAAAAACCGGTGACGCCAGGAACCGCCGTTATGGTTGCGGTTGCGCCATCAAATGTCTGGTCGTCCTGGCGCCATGCGACTGAGCCGACGTAGCGCATGTTGTCCAGGTTTTCCAGATAGCGACCGCCCTTGATGACGACGCCGGGAATGTGGTGTGATTCGATATAGGCCTGGTTGACCTCGGCCGATTGGACGTCGGCAACAATCGGATAGTCGGTCTTGCCGTTGATCGTATTGTTGAAGTCCTCGGGGCCAATATTGACGACGAACTGTCCCTCAATACCGAACAGAAATCCATGGACCAAACCGGATTCGGCACCGGCCCGGACGCTCAGAGTTGTGGCGCGAGCGTCGTTGGGAAGATTGGCCTGATCCACAAACTCATAGCGATAGCGCGCCTTCAGCCACACTTTCCCGTCTTCAAACCCGGTATGCGGGAAGCCGTGCGCATCGGTCGGCTCGCCTGCGATGGCGGCCGAGGAACCGGCACCGAACAGAGCGGCCACCAAGAACAGCAAAACGGCAGAGCGAAAACGCTGCAAAGTCGAACGTCCAAACCTATTCATTTCCGGTGTTTTCCTCAGCTTTTCACTCTTCTTCGATGTTGCCTCGGGCAGCGGCCCGTTAGGCGTTTCATTTCTCTTAGCTGCCCGAACGGGTTGACGTAAAAAACGGAATGTCGCCAAACCGGCAGCTTCGAGCGCGTGTGGCAGGCAAGTCTCAGTCTGCCTATCGACCGGGCAATGCCTTAAATTGCATCTCTAGCAAGGGGCGTGTTGCGAACAGCGAGGCAGCTCACGCGACTGGCTCCTTCCGTCGCCGGGACCCGCGTCGACGAGTGCGACGTGACCGGAGATACGGGGAACGGGACGGCCGCTCATCTCAGTTGGCAGTTTCAAGGGCGTTCGCTCCGTGCGTCGTTGCGATGAGTTTCTTGATCTCCGGCTGGCACGAGCCGCAATTTGTCCCCGCCTTCAGGTGGGCGCCGATCTCATCGACCGTCGTTGCCACGCCCGAGGCAATCAGCTTCTGGATTTCGCATAGGCCCACACCAAAACAAGCGCACACGACAGGACCTGTATCGACCGTGCCTGCCGGTGGTCGCCCGGCGAGCAGCGCACGGCGGGAGACATCATCCAGGCGCGGCTGCGCCAATTGCGACTTGAGCCAATCCCATCCGGGCAACGTGGCCTCGCCATCGGCGAGATAAAGGCACGCCTCCAGCCGATCATCGACAATACGTGCGGCGCGATAGATCTGACGCTTGGTGTCATGAAACTCAGCAACCGCGCCACCATTGCCAAGCAAACGATGCGCAAGGTCGGAAACACCATCCGCTGGCGCGTTGGCGGCAATGCGTACGGCAGTGCCGCCTTCGACAGTCGCGCGCACCCACCAGATGCCGTCCGGCATTTCCGCACCGCTGCGCGACAGCATGAAGCCTTGGACCGTATAACTGGCCGGAGCGATCGAGACGGGTGTTGCCTTGGCATCGGGCTGGCCCGAGTAAGGATCGCAGGCCTGATGGACGATTGCCCCGATGCGTGCGTGCGAAGCGGTCGAGTCACTCCAGTGAATGGGGGCAAATAGTTCTCCACGCCGCTGCCCCTCGCTGAAACGCGTGCGAAGAACCGCGCTGCCGTGAAGCGAAGATACGACTGCAAGACCGCCGTCGCGCAATCCGCAATTGGCAGCATCATCTGGGTGAACGTCCACGTAAGGCTCGTCGATATGCGAGCTCAGGCGCGGCGACATGCCGGTGCGCGTCATGGTGTGCCAATGGTCGCGCACACGCCCGGTATTGAGCAGAAAGGGGCAATGCTTGTCGGGCGAGGCAAACAACGCCGGCTTGGCGACGGCAATGAAGCGCGCACGGCCGTCTTGCGCGAAGAAACGGCCGTTCTCAAACAAACGTGCCTGGCCCACCTTCGGATTGCTGCGCACGGGCCACTGCACAGGTGAGAGCTCGTGGTAGGCCTCAGAGGAGATGTCGTCGAGCCCGGTGAGATCAAAGTCGCGCGTGCCATTGTTCTCGAATGCGGAGAGACGCGCATGCTCGCGGAAGACGTCGGCAGGATATTTGTAAGGGAAAGCTTTGGCGAACCCCATGCGCTTGGCGACCTGGGAAATGATCCACCAGTCTGCGCGTGCTTCGCCGGGTGGCTCCAGAAAGGAGCGCTGCCGTGAAATGCGCCGTTCGGAATTCGTGACCGTGCCGTCCTTCTCGCCCCACGCCGTGACAGGGAACAAAACATGCGGCCGGGCACCAACTGTATCGTTCGACGCGACGACTTCGGAGACGACGAACAGGTCAAGTTTCGCAAGAGCGGTGCGCATCGCATCGGCGCGCGGGAGGCTGACGGCAGGGTTCGTGGCCATGACCCACAGCGCCTTCACACGCCCCGCAGCAATTGCGTCGAAAAGATCGACGGCCTTGAGACCTTCCTGCGTGGCCATGTTGGGGGCGTTCCAGAACCGCTGGACCCTGTCGACGCTCTCAGCGTCAAACCCCATGTGGGCCGCGAGCTGATTGGCAAGACCTCCAACCTCGCGGCCACCCATGGCGTTTGGCTGGCCCGTCAACGAGAAGGGACCCATGCCCGGGCGGCCGATGCGGTTCGTTGCGAGATGACAATTGATGATCGCATTGACCTTGTCGGTTCCCTGGGCCGACTGGTTCACACCCTGCGAGAACAGCGTGACCGCTCTTGGCGTATCGCAGAACCAATCGAACAAGGTCGCGACATCCGCCTCGGCAACGCCGCATGCTCGCGCCACCGCATCGATGGCGGGCGCGATGTGCCGGGCTCGGGCCAGCGCCTCGGAGAAACCCTGCGTTGAATCATTGATGAAGGCGCGATCGAGCATGTCCCGGTCGGCCAGGTGCGCCAACAAGCCACAAAAGAGCACGCTGTCCGATCCCGGCGCGATCTGCAGCACGAGATCCGCCTCCTCGGCCGTGGGCGTCCGACGCGGATCGATAACGACAATTCGCGCACCGCGCTCGCGCCTGTTCTTGACCATGCGTTGAAACAGGACGGGATGGCACCAAGCAGCATTCGAGCCGACGAGCACGAGCAGGTCGGCCTCATCGAGATCCTCATAGGAACCTGGAACAGTGTCTGAGCCAAAGGCGCGCCGCTGCCCGGCAACCGACGAGGCCATGCAAAGCCGCGAGTTGGTGTCGATGTTGGCGGAGCCGATGAAACCCTTCATCAGCTTGTTGGCGACGTAGTAGTCTTCCGTCAGCAGCTGGCCGGACACATAGAATGCAACGGCATTGGGCCCGTGGCGGTCAATCACATCGCGAAACCCGAAAGCGACGCGAACGAGCGCGGCATCCCACGAGACCTGAGCCATGCCGCCGTCCGCTTCTTGCACCATGGGATGCAGGAGGCGTCCATCGAAGGATAGGGTTTCCCCCAGCGCCGAGCCTTTGGAGCACAACCGCCCCAGGTTGGCCGGATGCCGAGGGTCACCCGCTATCTCGGTACCGCCGAGGCCGTCGGGTTTGGCCAGCACGCCGCAACCAACGCCACAATACGGGCATGTGGTGCGAACGGGCGGCAGTGAATAGGGCATGTCCATGGTTAAGCCCTCAGTAGACATCGGCCTGATAGCGCCCCGCTAACTTGAGGGCTTCGACGAAAGCCTTGGCGTCGTCGGCTGACGCGTTGCCATGCGTGGCAACCGCATCGGTGAGGGCCGACTCGACGTCTTTGGCCATGCGCTGCGCGTCACCACAGACGTAGAAGTGGGCGCCGTCCTCGAGCCACTTGAAGAGTTCGGCTGCGTGCTCGCGCATCTTGTCCTGGACGTAGACTTTCTGATCGCCGTCGCGCGACCAAGCGAGGCTCAGCTTTGTCAGCGTGCCGGCGGCTTGCATCTCGGCAAGCTCATCCTCGTAGAAGAAGTCGGTGGCGCGGCGCTGGTGGCCGAAGAAAAGCCAGCAGGGACCGGTCGCGTCCGTTTCGCGGCGCTCATGTATGAATGCACGAAATGGAGCTATGCCCGTTCCAGGCCCGACCATGATGATCGGGGTGGCACCGTCTTTCGGCAGAGCGAAACCGTGCGCTTTTTGGACATAGACTTTGAGTGGAGCGCCCGGTGCTGTGCGGTTGTCGAGATAGGTGGATGCCAAGCCCTCCCGCGTGCGGGAGCCGACGGGGTAGCGCACGGCGTCGACGGTCAGACAAACGCGACCCGGTTCGGCCTTGGGCGAAGAAGAGATCGAATAGAGCCGTGGCTGCAGTGGCTCAAGCGACTCGATGAAAGCTTCCGGATCGGGGTGAACGCCTGGGAACTTCTCGATCGCGGCCAATACGTCGAGCGTTTCGGCGTCGCCGTCCGGGTCGTCGCCCTTTGCCAGCGCACGCGCCTTTTGCTTGCGCACGCCTCCGGTGATGTAGGAGATGAGCTGAAAAAGCTCATCTGGCGCGGGCGACAGAGACGTCTCCTCGATGAGGACGTCGCGAATGTTCTTGTCCGCGATTGGGAAATCCGGCGGAATGCCCAGGGCGGCGATGATCTGGTCTACGAGTGCTGGATCATTGCACGCAAAGACACCGAGGCTATCGCCAACCTCGTAGTCGAGCCCGCTTTGCGACAGGTCGATCTCGATGTGGTTGGTAACCTTCTCCGAGCCCGCCGCATTGAGACGGCGCTTGGACACGAAAGTCGCCTCGATGGGATTGTCGCGCGAGTGGCCGGGACGTGCGTCATCTGACTTGGGAAGGCGCGCAGCCTCCTTGGCCGCCTCCTCATCAGGATCGATGACTCCGCCACCCATCTCCTCAACGAGCGACTTCAGCATGCGTGCCGTCGCCTTGCCGCCTGGGACGCAAAGGTTGAGCCGCGGTTCGGCCTGCTCGGCGATTGCGGCGGAATACTCCTCGCAACTGGAACCGCACTGGCCGCAGTCCTGCTGCGCCATTGCCGCCATCATGCGCCGGGGCAGTGGCCGCCCCTCGGCGAGCTTCATGCGCTCATCAAGCGACATAGCAGGATCGTGCCAAGGCGCCTCGCCGTCATCGCCATCGCCCGCCTGACCGTTCTGCAAGGGATGGGTGCCAGGAGGCGCGGCAGCTACGTTCGCATCGAGGGACAGAAGTCCGGCAAAGAAGCCATTGAGCCAGGCACGCTGCTCGGGACTGAATGGTGCCGATTCAGGGATGAGCGGGGTTGACGGGGGCGGTGTTTGCATTGTCATGCGGACTGCTCCCCGATGAAGCGGCCAAGTGTTTCGGTATCGTGGCGGTTGGCGAAGGTGAAGAAGGTTTCATCGGCGCTCTCGCGGTGGGAGAGATAGGCGCGCAACAGTTGCTCAACCTTGCCGGGGCAATCCTCTTTCTTCACGTCGCGCAACAGTTCACGTCCGATCCGCGCGTTCTCCCCCGTTCCACCGCCGACGACGACGTGGAAGCCTTCCACGGTGTCGCCGTCATCGTTGACAGGGACCTTCGCCGCGATCAGGCCGATGTCGCCGATGTAGTGCTGCGCGCAAGAATGATGGCAGCCGGTCAAGTGAATGTTGATGGGCTGATCAAGCTCCAGCCGGCTTTCGACATGCTGCGCGATGGCTTCCGCGGTCCCCTTTGTATTGGAGGCCGCGAACTTGCATCCCGTGTTGCCGGTGCAGGCGACGAGGCCGGCACGGATGGAAGTTGGATTTGCCGAAAGGCCCATCGCCACGATGCGATTAAGGGCTGCGGGAACGTCGGCGTAGGCAACGCCCGAAATCAGCAGGTTCTGCCAGACCGTGAGCCTGATATCGCCGTCACCCAGATCACGCGCCACGGCGGCAATGGCACCCATCTGCGCAGCCGTAAGCTTGCCGACGGGAAGGACGAGCCCGATCCAGTGAGAGCCGTCCTGCTTTTGCGCATGCACGCCGAGGTGCGCTAGTCGGTCAGCCTGCGGACGCGACTTGACGTGAGAGGCCTCGATACGCGTCAGCTTGGCGCCGAGTTTTTCCTCGACGGCGGACAGGAATTTCTCAAAGCCCCAAGCATCGAGAACGTATTTGAGCCGCGCCTTGTTGCGGTTGGTACGATCGCCACTGTCGACGAAGACACGCACGATGGCATCTGCGACATGGGTGGCCTCCTCGGGCTTCAAGATGACACCAGTGTCACGGGCGATGTCCTGGTGACCAGTGATGCCGCCGAGAACGAGGCGGAAGTAGACCCCGGCCGGCACTGGTGCGCCTTCGCCCACCTTGACGGCCTGGAAGCCGATGTCGTTCGTCTCTTCGAGGGCCGCGATGCGGCCGGCTCCATCGAAGGCCACGTTGAACTTGCGTGGCAGACCCGTGAGCGAACGGTCATTCAAGACGTGAAAGTGCCAGGCGCGCGCAAACGGACGCGTATCGAGCAGCTCTTGGGGATCGATGCCGGCCGTCGGCGTGCCCGTCACGTTGCGGATGTTGTCGGCGCCCGAACCGCGCGACGTCAGTCCCAGATCCTGGATGGCTTCGACGACATTGACGGCATTTTCGGCTGCAATCTCGCGAATCTGAAGATTGGCGCGCGTCGTGACATGCGAATAGCCGCCGCCCCAAGTCTCGGCGACCTTCGCCAGCCCTTCCATTTGCGCAGCCGTGAGGATGCCGTTGGGAATGCGCAGACGGCACATGTAGCTGTTTTGCGTCGGCGCGACGTAGAACAGACCGTAATAACGCCAGCGGAAGTTGTCGGGCGGCTTGGGAAACTCGCCCCGGTCCGCCTGATCTTTGAAACGCGCATAGGCATCGAAGGGATGCTCTTCCCGTTTCCACTTTTCCGGATCGACGAGTTTCTTGCCTGAAGCTTCGACCGCCGCTTGCGCCTTAAGGTGTGCTGCATCCGGGCCAACGGGTTCACCCGCTCCACCATCCTCGCCCAGCGGCTTTAGTCCCTGCGCGGCGCGGTTTGCCTGCAGCCCCGAGACGAGCCCTTCCAGATAGCGTTTCTGCTCTCCGGAGAATTCGTCCTGTACCACCTCTGGCTTGGTCTCGACCCCGCTCATGCCGCCTCCGCCTGAACCGAAGACGGTGTCTCGCAATAGGCGCGTCCAAAGATGAGCCCATCGCGCAGATCCCAGACCGGTTGCCCGGTCCGGATCAGATCGAGGTACCAGAGCGCGTCCGTCGTATCTCCCAGCAGCACCGCGCCTGCGAGTTGATTGTTCTTAACGACGAGTTTGCGGTAGGTGCCGCGCTCAGTATCGGTGAACAAGATCGGTTCGGTTCCAGGCGCCCCGGCGAAGTCGCCAGCCGAAAACACGTTGACGCCAGAGACCTTCAGGTTCGTGGCGAGCAGAGAACCTTCGTATTGGGTGCCATCACCGCAAAGATGATCGGCAAGAACGCGCGCCTGCTCATAAGCCGGCTCGACCAATCCGTAGCAGACGCCGCGGTGCTCGGCGCATTCACCAATGGCATAGATATCGGCGCTATTGGTTTGCATCTGGTCGTTGACGACGATGCCGCGATTGACCTCGAGATCGGCGAGGCGGGCGAGGCCGGCGCGTGGGCGAATGCCGGCGGCCATCACGATAAGATCGGCCTCAATGATGCGCCCATCAGCCAAGCGCAAGCCGCCAACCTTGCGGCGGCCCTGAATGGCAGAACTCTCCGCTTTGAGAAGGACGCGGATGTCGCGCGCTTCGAGCGCGGACTTCAACATATTCGCAGAGCGCGCATCGAGCTGACGTTCCATCAGCCGGTCCATGAGGTGCACGACCGTGACCTCTGCACCTGCCTTCCGCAGGCCGTAGGCGGCCTCCAGTCCCAAAAGCCCTCCGCCGATGACGACTGCGCGCAGCTTTCCGTCGGTGCGCGCCAGCATGTCGTCGACATCGGACTTCGTCCGAAATGTCAGAACGCCGGAAAGCTCGGCGCCCGGTAGCGGGAGCCGGATGGGCTCCGATCCGGTCGCCAGAACGAGCTTGGTGAAGGGAAGACGCGCGCCCCCGCGCAAACGCACGACGCGTGCGCGCGGATCGACGTTCATCGCTTGGCGACCGCAGACGAGGGCGACGCGCCGCTCCTCCCACCATGATCGAGGCTTGAGCTCAAGATCCGCCTGGCCGACCTCGCGCGCGAGCAGCGAGGACAAAAGCACGCGGTTGTAAGCGAGTGAGGGCTCCTCTCCGACGACGGTTATGGCATAGCGATCAGGATCACGCCGCGTCACCTCGTCGACGAGCCGGGCAGAGGCCATGCCGTTTCCGACGATGACGAGCTGCTCGTTCATGCAGCCTCTCCCATCGCTTTCGCGCCTTCGGCCTTGCCGACCGAGCCGTGCTCGAACTCATCAAGGAAACCAAGGACGGCCTCGCGATACTCGTAGTAGCGGGGATGGCCGAGCAACGCCTTGCGTGTGCGCGGGCGCGGTATGTCGATTTCGACAACGCGGCCGACACGCGCGTTTGGACCATTGGTCATCATGACGACGCGGTCGGCCAGAAGGATGGCCTCGTCGACATCGTGCGTCACGCAAACGGCGGTGACGGATGTACGTGTCCACACTTCCATCAGGACTTCCTGCAAGGCCCACCGCGTCAGGCTATCAAGCATTCCGAACGGCTCATCGAGCAGCAGAAGCTTCGGCGAGAGAGCGAACGCGCGCGCAAGACCGACGCGCTGCTTCATGCCGTTGGAAAGCTCCGAAGCGTACTTCGTCATTGCGTCGCCGAGCCCCACGCGGGCGAGGTAGTAGTGCACCACGTCCTGGCGCTCGCTGCGTGAGGCGTCGGGGTAGACGCGATCGACGCCGAGAGCGACGTTCTGCTCGGCTGTGAGCCACGGGACGAGCGAAGGCGCCTGGAACACGACCGCACGGTCGGGACCGGCCTCGTAGATCTGGCGATCGTCGAGGAAAATGCCGCCCGCCGTGACGTCCTGCAGGCCGGCCGCCATTGAGAGTACCGTCGACTTGCCGCAGCCCGAGTGACCGATAAGCGAAATGAACTCGCCCTTTTTCATCTTGAGGGCAAAGTCCTCAACGACGGTGAGCGGCCCCTTGGGTGTGGAATACGTCTTGGAAATTTGGCTGAAATCGAGATAGCGGTCTTCGCGCTTGGCCTCGGCCGCAGCCTTGGCGTAGGCAGCCGGCAGCTTGTCGTCTCGCGAAAAGAAGGGAACGACGTTGGGAAGCTCCGGTCCGCTGTTGCTTCCCGCGCGGCTGAGCTCGCCGGCTTCCATGAGGTAGCTCGTAATGCCTGCGCGCAGTTCGTGGAACGTGGAGTCATGATTGAGGGCGACGCGGTTGCGCGGATAGGGCAGCTCGACCTTGTATTCCGGCCCAAGCGTGCCATCCGGGTTGAGCGGGACAATACGGTCGGCGAGCAGGATCGCCTCGTCGACGTCGTTTGTGATCAACAACATCGTCGCATTCGACTCGGCGCGAATATCCGCAAACTCATCTTGCAGTTTTGCCCGCGTCAGTGCATCGAGTGCGGACAAGGGCTCGTCGAGCAACAGGACGTCGGGCTGCATGGCAAGTGCACGCGCGACCGACACGCGTTGGCGCATTCCTCCCGACAGCTCCGCAGGGCGCCGGTCGCGTGCATGCGCAAGGCCCACCATGTTCATGTACTTTTCGGTGAGTGTCCTGCGCGCAGCCTTCGGCTCGCGAGAGTGCACAGCATCGACGGCCAGGCCGATATTGTCCCACACGGTGAGCCACGGCATCAGCGCGTAGCTTTGGAAGACAACGCCGCGCTCAGGCCCCGGCCCGGTGACGCGCTTGCCTTTGTAGAGAACCTCACCCTTGTCCGGCTTGCGCAAGCCGGCAAGCAACGAAATGAGCGTCGTCTTGCCGGTGCCCGAGAAGCCGAGGACAGCAAGAAGCTCGCCCTCCTCGACTTTCAGGTCGATGCCCTTCAGCACCTCCGTGCGCGCTTGCGACGTGCCGTATCCGGCAGAAACATTCTTCAATTCGAGAATTGCCATGTCCCTGCCCCCTAGCGTGCCGGGCCATGCGTGACGGCGGTCTGAACTGCCACCATCAGCCGATCCAAGAGAAAACCGATGATGCCGATCGTCACCACCGCGACCATGATCCGCGCCAGCGAGTCAGACGAGCCGTTCTGGAACTCGTCCCAGACGAATTTTCCCAGACCAGGGTTCTGAGCGAGCATCTCGGCGGCGATCAGCACCATCCAGCCGACGCCCAGCGACAGACGCAGTCCGGTGAAGATGTAGGGCAGCGCCGATGGCAACACGACCTTGAAGATCTTGGTCATCCAAGAAAGCTTCAACACGCGCCCGACGTTGACGAGATCACGGTCGATCGAGGCGACACCGATCGCCGTGTTGATGAGCGTTGGCCACAGCGAGCACAACGTGACAGTGACCGCGGACGTGACGAAGCTCTTGGGCATCCCCGCGCGCTCCTCGATGTAGACGGCCGACACAATCATGGTGACGATTGGTAACCAGGCGAGGGGAGAGACCGGTTTGAAAATTTGAATGATGGGATTGAGTGCGGCGTTGAACGTGCTCGATAGCCCACACAAGATACCAAGCGGTATGGCTATGAGGCTTGCCAGCAGAAAGCCGGTGAAGACCGTCAGCAGCGAGGTTACAATCTGGTCGATGAAAGTCGGTCGACCGATGTAGCTGCGCCACTTGACTTGCGCATTGGGATCTTTGGCGAGTTTGTCGGCGTTGCGTTTTTCCTGCCGCACGTAGTAGGCGGCCTCCTTGTCGCGTTCAGACAAATGATCCTGCCAAAGGACCTCGGCCTGCTCCCAAACCTGCGCCGGACCCGGAATGGCGCCCAGCGACGTAACGACACGCGGTGCCAGCACCGCCCATAGCCCCAGGAAGGCGACGATTGCGAGGACGGGGACAAGGAGACCGTGCCAGATCTCCTTGATTTGCTGTGGGGGGCGATCGCCAACGAAGAGACGCCCCAACGGTGCGATCCATCCCAGGCCGATCGGCCCGAGCGTTCGCTCGAGCCGTTCGAAGGTGGGGGCCAGCCGTTCCTTGAGGGGCGGCAATGGCGCCGGCGGGGCGGCATCGTTGATGACTGCCATGATCAGATGTCCTTGTTCCCTGATGTCGCGGGCTTTGGGGCCGGCGGCTTAACCGCCGACGACTTCGTTGCCTGCAACCTTCTGCTTGTCCTTCAGACCAATCGGGAATTTCGACAGGTACTCATTCGGCTTCTTGCCGTCGTACTCGATGCCGTCGATGAACTCGGCCGTCGGCGCTTTGAAGCCGTCGGTGCCAAAGGGAAAGTCTTCCTTCGTGGCATTGCCGTCGGCGATCAGCTCTTCGGCAGCCTGCATGTAGATGTCGGGCCGGTAGACCTTCTTGGCGACGTCCGTGTACCAGCCGTCCGCCTTGGGATCGGCAATCTGCCCCCAGCGCCGCATCTGCGTCAGGTACCAGATGGCATCGGAGTAGTAGGGGTAGGTTGCAAAGTGCTTGAAGAAGACGTTGAAGTCGGGCGCGGGGCGCTTGTCACCCTTCTCGTACTCGAAAGAGCCCGTCATCGAATTGGCGATGACTTCCTCGTCCGCACCGACGTAGTTCGAATCCGAAAGGATCTTGACCGCTTCCGTCCGATTGGCGGGGTCATCAAGCCACTTGCCTGCCCGGATGAGCGCTTTGACGACGGCGAGATGCGTGTTGGGATTCTCCTGAGCCCACTTCGATGTGACGCCGAACACTTTCTCCGGATTGTATTTCCAGATCTGGTGGTCGGTGACGACGGGGACGCCGATCTTTTTGAAAACAGCAGCCTGGTTCCACGGCTCGCCGACGCAGTAACCGAGAATGGTGCCGGCTTCGAGCGTCGAAGGCATTTGCGGTGGCGGCGTCACAGACAGCAGCACGTCAGCCTGAATTTGGCCGGCCGTGTTGTCGGGCGAGTAAAAGCCGGGACGAAGGCCGCCGGCTGCAAGCCAGTAGCGAAGCTCGTAGTTGTGCGTGGAGACCGGAAACACCATGCCCATGTTGAAGGGCTTGCCCTCAGAGCGGTAGCGCTCGACGACGGGCTTGAGTGCCGCGGCAGAGATGGGATGCACGGGCGTGCCGTCAGGGCCCATCTCCAAGTGCTTTTTCATCTCCTCAAAAACAGCGTTGGAAACCGTGATCGCGTTACCATTGAGGTCCATCGAAAAGGCCGTGATGACATCGGCCTGCGTGCCGTAACCGATCGTTGCGCCGAGTGGCTGACCGGCAAGCATGTGTGCCCCGTCGAGTTCGCCGGTGATGACGCGATCAAGAAGAACCTTCCAGTTGGCCTGCGCTTCAAGTTCGACTTGCAGGCCCTCGTCCTCAAAGAAAAACTTCTCCTTGGCGATGGCGAGCGGTGCCATATCGGTGAGTTTGATGAAGCCGAACTTGAGGACGTCCTTCTCCGGCTCAGCACTCATAGCCGGAACGGCAACCGCGAAAAGGGCGAGTGGTGCCAGCAGCGCGGCAAGCGAATGCCGCACGCGATAACGGGAAATCATCCCGGACAACCACTCCCCCCAACGACCCTTCAGCGACTCGGTCATGCTCTTCTCCTCGCTCGCGCCTCAGCGGGCGCGCAAAAAAAACGCTGCATCGAAAAACCAAGCACCTTGCGGTGGTCAGTCTTCGAGGCAGCGTTGCCCTGGCAATCCGTCGTTGGATCGCGATGAGATCTGGGAGACCGACGCCTCCCACTCACCGTCTTAGGTATCAAGAACTATGCCAAACGGTGGAAACTCGTTTTTCTTATTCACTTCAGATAGTTGATAGATTTAGTCCGTATCCGGATGTTTGCGGTCATGCGCAATCATTGTGCAATGCAAACATCACATGCCAATTCGAATGGCAGGGAAACTGCGACGAATGTGCTCATAGGTTTTCGGCAGCGAACGCTTCGATGTCCGCGCTTGGGGCCCGGATTGCCAGCGCGCGCAGATAGTCGACGGCAGCATCAGGATCAAACGCATTGGAGCTGAAGAACGACGAAAGCACCGGCTCGGATTCAGCACTTGCTGCAGCGTCGCGTCCCTCCGGTTTGTAATCGCGTGAGGGAACGTCAATCCCAAGCTCGGCGACAGCCTGCCGGTAGATGTCGCTTCGGTAGACGCGGTTTGCCAGTGCACGAATGTCGAAGGGTTCACGTGCCTGGCCCCAGCGAATCATCTGCGTGATGAGCCACACAGCGTGCGAGCGCCAGGGGAAGTTGGCATCGTGCCGGAAAAAGACGACTGAATCTGAGTCGTGGACATCGTGTCGTCCCTCGCCGCAAACGATGTTTCCCGTCAGAGGCTCTTGCATGATGCTTTCGGCAACACCCACGTATTGGGGTCGTGCCAAAATTGCGGCCGCCTCGCGACGGTGGTCGGGAACATCAAGCCACTGGCATGCAAGCGACAGCGCCCGCACGATATCGCCGAGGAGCTCGTCATTGTTCTGCGCCCAGTCTTCGCGGACGCCCAGTACCTTTTCTGGGCTTAGCGGCCATAACTCACTCTTTGTCGCGATGATGACGCCGTGTCCCTCACCGACCGACACGCTGTTCCATGGCTGGCCCACACAAAAACCGTCAACGCGTCCGGCCTTGAGGCTTTCGGCAAGCAGCGGCGGCGGGACAACAACGAGATTGACATCGTTATCAGGATCAATCCCTGCCGCGGCCAGCCAATACCTGAGATCGTAGTTGTGGCACGAGAACGGATAGACCATGCCGAGAGTCAACGGCTCGCGGCCCTCTGCACCGAGCTGACGCACGACTTCCGCCAGGGCGTAGGCCGCTGCCATACCACCGGCTTTTGCGGCTGAAGCATCGACTGACCGCATCTCGGCATAGAGCGCCCTTGAGACAGTGATCGCGTTGCCATTCAAGCTGAGGGACATTGGCGCGACGACGGGCTTTGTCGTTCGGCCCAGACCCAGCGTCGCTGCGATCGGCATTGGGGCCAGCATATGGGCACAATCGAAGGCACCGATATCGAGTTTGTCGCGGATGTTGGCCCAGGATGCCTCACGATGCAGTTGGAACGTGAAGCCTTGCTGTCGGTCGAAGCCACGTTCGCGAGCAATGATAAGCGGCGCGCAATCGGCGAGTGCGATGAACCCGGCATGGACTTCGCGCTCTCCGGGCTGTTTTCTCGTTGGCTCAGTCATCCGAGCGTCACTCCTTCAACAGGTCGAATGAGCTGACAAGCCCCTCCGCGACCTCTGCCAAACGTTTGCCCTGGCTCATGGCTGTCTTGCGTAGAAGCGCATAGGCCTCATCCTCTTCCAGCCCGCGGCTTTTCATAAGAATGCCCTTGGCCTTTTCGATCACTTTCCTGTCTTTCAAGGCACTCTTCGTCTCCTCAAGTTCCGAGCGGATCTTGTCAAAGGCGCGAAACCGCGAGATCGTCATCTCCAAGATCGGACGAACGCGTTCTTTCTTGAGACCGTCGACAATGTAAGCGCTAACGCCTGCGTCGATCGCTGCGTCGATCGAGTCCTTGTCGCTCTGGTCGACAAACATGGCGATCGGCCTGCGCACGGCTCGAGAGACCTGGAACATCTGCTCCAACACATCGCGGCTGGGATTTTCCAAGTCGATCAGAACCACGTCGGGATCGAGCTTATAAATCTGCTCGACAAGTCCGGACGGGCTATCCAGCATCGTGACGTTTACGAGGCCGGCTTCCTTGAGGCCCGACTCCAGGATCGCGCGGCGAATGGGATCCTCGTCAATGACGAGGATCTTGAGTGAGACATCCGCGCTCTTAGAGATTGGCTTAGACAATGCTTGGCCCCGGCGACTCTTGTGCACCGCACAATATGACGAGAGATATGAAGAACGGCAAGTATGGCAGGCAAAACTGCTTTCGAAGAAGATTGGCGACTCGTTCGTAAATGCTCTGCCTGGCTTATCGTGTCGCGGGCAGGATATCTCATCTATCTTGTTTGGCGCCCGGAGTGCAGCGTTGCCTCCAACTCAACGGCGCAGCCTTCCAACCTATAATTCACGTTTCGCATGAGAGAGACATGGGAGCAAAATCCGATCGGTTGGCTGACGTGATAGCGGCGATCGATGCCGCCAATGCGGCAGATCCTCGCGAAGAGAACGTCGGGGGCCGAAGCTATCCGAAGGAACTGCTTTACGCGCAGCGCATGTCGGAGGCATTGGACAGGCTCTACCCCAAAGCACCAGAAACGCTCAAGATCGCAGCGCGCGCCCAACATATCTGTCGATGGATGAATCCTCGCGAATCCTATCCGCCAGGCCGCGTCGGTTACAACGCTTGGCGAGCGGATTGCCGCGACCATCATGCGACGTTGACCGCGGACATCATGCGCAAGTCCGGCTATGGCGATGACGATATTGCGCACGTTGCAAAATTAATACGAAAGCAGGACCTGAAGAGGGACCCCGACAGCCAGGCACTCGAGAATGTCGTCGGCGTGGTCTTTGTCGAACACTATCTTGCCGATTTTGCCAAGAAGCATGAAGAGGCAAAGGTGATCGACATCCTCAGGAAGACCGGGCGCAAGATGAGCGAGGAGGGCCGGCTGGCCGTCGAGGCGCTGGATCTGCCCCCCGACCTACATCGACTCATTCGAGAGGCCTTGGGCTGACTTTTCCTGAGTCGGCTAACGACCCGGCGAAAGGCCCTCGCAGACACGGTTGCTTGGCTGGCACTCGGGTGACGGATTTCAAGCTCAACGCCTTAGGATATCGCGCAGCTCCGTCATGTTGGCCCGTGCGCGCAGAATGTTTGCGGCCAAGACGGAAAGGTGCGCAGGCATGATAAGACCGTCCTCGCGGCCATTGGACACGATTGCCGGGGCCAGCGCGGCGGCTTCCGCGACGTGCTCTTCCATGCGGTTCCACACATCCACAAGGTCGCGCTTCTCGATCACACCGGAAAAGTCGACGCGCGCAGCCTGGATGAGGCCGTGGTAGGCGTACATCTGGCCCGAAGCCGCCATAAAGTAGTTGTCGGCACGCGTGTCGAACCAACCGCGATTGTTGCCTTCGCCGGGCACAAAGGTCTGGGTTGGGGCGTTGTAACGCATCGCTTGTGATCGTGTGGCAAGCGCATCGGCGGCTGAGCCGATGTCATTGGTAATCCGATCGAGGAACTGCTGCAGGTTGTCGGCACGGGCATCGAACAATGCCTCGCACTTCTCAAGGCGCTGATTGTAGTCGTCATAGAGCTTTACCGCCCGACGATAGATCAAAGGTGATGGCTGGACCGGCCCAAACGGACGCTGCGCGTCGAACGGATTGAACCACCACGTGCTCTCATCGTATTGCAGCAGGCCCCTTGCTGCCTGCAGTCCTTTGTCGACCTCAGACGTGCCGCGCGCGCGACCAAGAATGTCAACGAGCTCCACGGAAGTTCGCCTCAGCGCTCTTAAGACCCCACTTTGGAACGATGCCTTGTTGTCGAAGAATGGCGTCGCCTCCCAAGATAGGACCCCGAAAAAACCCAGCTTGTACTGGGGCATTGAGGGCACCCACGCATTCTGATTGACAAGAAAGTCGACGAGGTAGGATTGGACGGCAACAATCCGCGAACGCTCGCAGCGTCTTACCTCCGCGCCTGTTCCCTGCGTATTGTCGTTTTCTTCGGACACTGCCATGGACAAAGGTCGCAGCACCGTCTCTGGATAGGCGAGCGTATAACCGCGCGTCCACAGCACGTTCCATAAGAAATTCGCATTCCAAAGAATGAACAGGAGCACCAGCACGATGGCGCCGACGCGCCATCCAATACTGGCGGCGGTGCGCGCCTTGCGAAATCGCTCCGGGCCGCCCTCTGTCGGTTCGGGCAGCTTGAAATCGAACAAGCCGCGGAACCAAGTCCACGCCGAGGCAAGCAAGCTTCTTATTCGCTCAATCACCGACCAGCTTCCTGTCCGTGCACAACCGACAAGAGTCTACCCCACTATGGTTCGCTGCATCAAAGTCTGAACATGAAAACACAGCACGGCAGACCAAACACCGCACTATCGGCGCTCTGCCTAGTTGGCTGAGAACACCCCACCCCACCAACTCGTTGGCTCTTTCGGGGCTGGCTTTTTGCGCGCAACCTTTTCGGGGGGCACATCAGCTTCGGCGACGTTATGGCTCTCTCCGCTCAGCGCCGCTGCAAGACGCTGATCGTGGCCATAATAGTCCGGCCAGGTCGTCAGCTTGCCCTCATCATCAATCAGGACGGTAAAATACGTGATGTGCATCGGCACCGGTGTCGTCAGTTTCTCTTTGTGCAACGTTTGGGGCCCATCAAGAATCTGGCCGATCCGTTCAGACGTCATCCCCTTGTCGCGCCCAAGTATGATCTCCGCAAGCTGGCGCGGCTTCTGCACGCGAATGCAGCCATGGCTGAATGTTCGGTCGGCATGCTTGAAGAGGGAGTGGTCGTGCGTGTCGTGCATATAGACTGAGTGCTTGTTGGGGAACTTGAACTTGAAGTCTCCCAAAACGCTCACCTTGCCCGCGGGCTGAGAGAAGCTGCACTTGCGGATGTCTACCTTGTTCCAGTCAATCGTCTTGGGATTGGTTCCGTACTTCCCGCAGTTCACCTTCAAGTGATAGCGTTCCATCACCGTGGAGGTTGGCCGCTTTAGGCTCGGGAGGATGTCATTGACCTTGATGGAGTTGGGCACGAACCAGGTGGGATGCAATTCAATCCATTCCATCTGGTCCGAAAAGACCGGTGTCATGTGGGTCGGCTGACCGACGATGGCTTTTTCGGAAAATACGGTCTTAGTGCCCTCGACGGCGCGCACGCGCAATTCGGGTATGTTGGCCCAGACATACAGACCGGCCTTGCCGCCGAGATTGTCCGGCAGCCAGCGCCATCGCTCCAGGTTCAATACGATTTTCTTGGAGATTTTGTCGGGCGCCTGACCATTGAGAGCGCGTCGTGTACCAGCTCCGACGACACCATCGGCAGGAAGGCCGTTTCGGCTTTGAAACGCTTTGACCGCCTCATCCAACGCAGCATCGAATCTCTTGGCGGATCCATCGGTCGGCGCCGAAACTCCAAGCCGTTCGCGCAACAGAGTGACCTGAGCGCGTGAGACGCCTGATTTCAATACGGGACCATCGGGAATCTTGGGCCCACTGCCGCCGTCTCCACCCCTCAATTCCTTCAGCCGTTCATATAGCCGCACGTATTGAGGATGTTGCGGATGGAGCGAGCGAAGATAGGCGGCAGAATCGTCCGCCGATGATAGCTCGTTCAAGACCTGCAGCGGCTCCATGATCTTGGGCGTGTACGTCAACTGCGCGCCAACCGCATTCGGCGAGGTACGTCCCCCCTTAACGTGCCGGGCGTAGACCAGCGCCGTCGCGCTGAGATCGAGTTCCACCTGTGCGCGCGACTGAGGTGTCTCCGATTGAGCCTCCTTGTTCGCCACCTTGTAGTCGGAGGCGCTCAGACCGTAGTCGTCTGCCTTGCCGAATTCGGCAATGAGCGCCTGCCCATTCGCCGAAATCCCTTCTTCGTTCACCCAAAGGGCCTCACGGCCTCTCGCACCATAAAATGCCTGCAGAGCTTCGACCTCACTCTTGGCAAGGTCCTGGGCGAGTTTCGGGCTCGCGCTCAACTTTTCACGCACCGCCTGCACGACCTCGGAAACATTGTCAGGCGGAAGCTGCGGTTCGGCGGCGGGATCGATGATCGATGGCAAGGTTGGTTGGAATCGGCGCGCCGACGGGATCACACGCGCAGTCGCTTCGCTTGGCTGCTCGGCCGTTTGTTTGTCCTGCGCCGGCGTATCTTCTGCGAGGCTCGCCCCAGGACAACAGACAAGAAGCATCACAGTCGAAGCCATCAAGCCCGACCGCCCGATTGTCCCGCGCCTGCTGGATCTCATCCTTCCCCCTTCCGCCAACATTGCTCGTTGTTCGGCCTGACGCCTTACTCAAGATACAGCTATGGCGCCATTTTTGAACCGTTGGCTATTGGCCTTATTAGACTTTTGAGAGAAGTCGATATTTTGTCCTTGCGCCAGATATCAGGGGTGCACCCCGCTAGTCGGTTAGGAATCGCCGTTTTCGGCTATGCCCCGGCACCAAGAAAAGGCAGCAAATACGGCGTGCCGTCCGTGGGCGTCACGTTTGTGCGCACTACGCAACCGTAGACCTCGGACAACAAATCGTCTCGCAGTACGGACACTGCCCTACCGACAGCGGCCACGCGGCCTGCGCTCATCAAGACAATTTCATCGGCATAGGCTGCGGCCAGATTGAGGTCATGCAGCACGGCGAGCACAGCCCGCCCCAATCGGGCTTGGCGGCGCGCCTCTCCCAACACAATGGCTTGGTGTCCGAAGTCGAGGTTCGCGGTCGGCTCATCGAGCAGCAGGTATGAGGTGGCGCCCGCTGGTGCCTGCGCCATTCCTAACTGACAGAGCGCACGCGCGATATGTACGCGCTGGCGTTCTCCCCCCGAAAGCTGCGTGTAGAAACGTTCTTCGAACCCTCTGAGCCCCACCGTTTCGATGGCATCGCGTGCGGCCCTTACTGCGCGCGGCCGGCTCACGTCGAACCCTGGTACGGTCACGCCGAGCATTACGACTTCGAGAACCGAAAAGG
>Ga0315534_1000985_pt1 | contig 20005 bp, 18 predicted proteins | sample SalMarSW160240MG_FD_203094 | JGI IMG/M metagenome (GOLD analysis project Ga0315534, IMG submission 203094) | Salt marsh sediment microbial communities from the Plum Island Ecosystem LTER, Massachusetts, United States - Salt Marsh Sediment SW1602-40 ... | reverse complement strand
TTCATCATCGCGGCACGACGGACTGTCCCGGTCTTGTGCTTGGGCTTGACCAAGGCGGCGCGTGCCGCGGCGTCGCCTTTCGCGTGGCGCCGGAAAACCGGGACGAGACCCTGGCCTATCTCCGCGCGCGAGAGCAGGTCACGGATGTCTACGTCGAAGTCGTCAAGCCGATCAGTCTGCTCGACGGCTCAGGCCGCGAACGCGAGGCCGTGTGCTACATCGCCGATCGCGGCCATCCGCAATATGCGGGCCGGCTGTCCCTGGCGCGCCAGGCCAAGCTCGTGCGGTCGGCGACCGGGCAGGCAGGGAGCAATCTCGATTATGTGCTGAATACGGTGCGCCATCTGGAAGAGGTGGGCATCCATGACGCCGAGCTGATGGCGCTCGCCGGGCGTCTCACCGATACCTAAGCCTCTTCCTTGATGTCGAGCACTTGACGTTTGCCGTAGCGGCCCGATTTCGGGTCGATGTGGTGCGGCCGGCGAAGCTCGCCGGACTCCTTGTCTTCGACATAGGTCGGAGATTTGAGCTTGTCGTGGCTCCGCCTATTGCCCCGCCTCATACGCGAGGTTTTTCGTTTTGGAACAGCCATGTGTCGGATCCTATGAACGGACTGTGCGCGTGCGGCGCAGCTTCAAGCCCGCCCTTATAGTGGCAATGGCGCAGCCTGGCCAGACCCCAAGCGCAAAAGCCTCCCTCACCGCGGCGGCAGAACGCAGGCGGCCCGCGCGGTCATATACGGCACGCGGCGCTCGATCCTCTTTGCCACCACCCGCAGGTGGCGGCTCGGTTTCGCCGGGTTCCGGAAGCGCGGATTCGGCAGCGTCGCCGCCAACAGCACCGCCTCGTGGCGCGTGAGCTCAGCGGCGCTCTTCTTGAAGTAATACCGGCTCGCGGCTTCCACCCCGAATACGCCCGGACCGAGTTGAGCGATGTTAAGGTAGACCTCCATCATCCGTTTCTTCGGCCAAAGCGTCGACATCGTATAGGCGAGCGGCACCTCCAGTGCTTTGCGCAAATAGCTGCGCCCGCTCCACAGATAGAGGTTCTTGGCGGTCTGCATCGGGATCGTGCTCGCGCCGCGGAACGAGCCAAGACCGCCGCCTTGCCGGATGACTTCCCTCACCGCGCTCCAGTCCACGCCCCAGTGACGGCAAAAGCGCCCGTCCTCGGCTGCGATCACCGCCACGGGGAGGTGCGGCGACATCGCCTCGATCGGCACCCATTGGCGGCGGAGCGTGGCTCCCCTCAATTTCTCGGCCACCATCACCGGGGTGAACGGCGGATTGATAAATCGAAAGGCGACGATCGAGAGCAGAACGGCGGCGGCGAGAAAGGCGAGAAACCAGAGAATGGGCGTAAGCCACCGGGACAAGGCGCGTTTCTTCCGTCTTTTCGTGCGCTTCTGCGTGCGGCCGCCAGAGACCCCCTGAACTGCCATGATATGGCCTTGTACCTCTTGGTTGCCGCTTCAAGCAACGGCGTATTAGGGTAACGATTACCGATCCATTTCGCGGCGATGCGCCGCAGATATGCCGTTCTCCCCAACATGGCCTTTCTCGAACAACTCGAACGCGTGGCTGGCGCCGTCGAGGCCCATCTCGACCACCTGCTGGCCGGGCCCGGCCTCTCCCCGCAGAGCGAACGGCTGACGGACGCCATGCGCTATGCGGCGCTCGGCGGCGGCAAGCGCTTGCGGCCCTTTCTTCTTATCGAATCGGCGCGCCTGTTCGATGTCGATGAGGCAGAAGCCCTGCCCGCCGCTTGCGCGCTCGAATGCATCCATTGCTACTCGCTCGTGCATGACGACTTGCCGTCCATGGACGATGACGCCGTCCGCCGGGGGCGCCCGACGCTTCACATTGCCTTCGACGAGGCGACCGCGATTCTCGCCGGCGATGCCCTGTTGACGCTCGCCTTTGAAGTGTTGAGCAGCGAAAGCGCCCATCCCGACCCGACCATCCGCGCCGAGCTAGTGCTTCTTCTTGCCAAGGCGGCGGGCTGGCAGGGCATGGCACAGGGCCAGGCGCTCGATCTCAGCGAGGCGCGGAAGCACTTTGGGCCGGACGAGATCGCCGCCATGCAGACATTGAAGACCGGCGCTCTGTTCCGCTTTGCCTGCGAGGCGGGAGCGGTGCTCGGCCGCGCCACATCGCAAGATCGCGCCGCCCTGTTCGCCTACGCCTCCGCCTTCGGACAAGCGTTCCAGCTCGCCGACGATTTGCTCGATGCGGAAGGCGATGCCGCCTCTGTCGGCAAGGCCGTGGCCAAGGACGCTGACCAAGGCAAGGCCACGCTCGTCGCCAGTCTCGGGGCCGGTCCGGCCCGCGCGCGGCTCGATCAGTTGCTGGCCGACGCCGAAGCTGCGCTTACACCGTTCGGCGGCCGGGCGGTCACGCTACGGGACATCGTGCGGTTCGCGGCACATCGCAAGCGCTGACGCTCTTTCTACTCCGCCGCGTCGCGGCCGGCACCTTGGCCGAAACGGCGCTCGATATAGTCGAGCACCATCTGCTTGAACTCGGCGGCGGCTCCCGGTCCGCGCAAGGTCGCGGCCTTCTTGCCATCGATAAACACCGGCGCGGCGGGCGCTTCTCCGGTTCCGGGCAGAGAGATGCCGATATCGGCGTGTTTGGATTCGCCCGGTCCGTTGACGATGCAGCCCATCACCGCGACCGAAAGCGTCTCGATCCCGGGGTAGCGGCGCTTCCACACCGGCATCTCTTCGCGAATGAAGTCCTGAATGTCGCGGGCAAGTTCTTGGAACGTGGTTGACGTGGTGCGCCCGCAGCCCGGGCAGGCCGCGACCACCGGCACGAAATGTCTTAGCCCCATACTTTGCAGCAGCTCCTGCGCCACCTTGACCTCGAGCGTCCGGTCGCCGCCGGGCTCGGGCGTGAGCGAGATACGGATCGTGTCGCCGATCCCCTGTTGCAGCAGCACGCCAAGCGCCGTTGACGAGGCAACGATGCCCTTCGAACCCATACCGGCTTCCGTCAATCCGAGATGGAGCGCCAGGTCGGAACGCTTCGACAGCATCGTATAGACCGCGATCAGATCCTGGACCGCGCTGACCTTGGCGGAGAGCACGATGCGGTCGGACCCGAGTCCAAGCTCGGTCGCGCGGTCGGCGCTGAGCAGCGCGGATTGCACGATCGCTTCGTGCATCACGTCGCGCGCGTCCTTGGGCTCATCGAGCGCCGCGTTCTCATCCATCAGACGGGTAAGAAGATCCTGATCGAGACTTCCCCAATTCACGCCGATGCGCACCGGCTTGCCGTGACGCATCGCGATCTCGACGATCTCGGCGAACTGCCTGTCGCGCTTGTCCTTGAAACCGACATTGCCGGGATTGATGCGATATTTGGCGAGCGCTTCGGCGCAAGCCGGATGCTCTCTAAGGAGCGTGTGGCCGTTATAGTGGAAGTCGCCGACGAGAGGCGCTTCGACCCCGAGCCGGTCGAGCCGCTCCTTGATATGTGGCACTGAAGCGGCGGCCTCGGCGCGGTCAACCGTGATCCTGACAAGCTCTGATCCCGCCCGCGCAAGTGCCGCGACCTGCGCGACCGTGGAGTCAATATCGGCCGTATCGGTATTGGTCATCGACTGCACGACGATGGGTGCATCGCCTCCCACCGTGACGTTGCCGATTCTGACCGGAATTGTGCGCCGCCGCGCCTTCGTCTCCATGGGGAAAACATACATCAAATTTGGGACCGCCGCGCGCGCCCCGTCTTAGCCATTTCCCGCGCCCGCCCGGGCCTTTTTTCGCCAGGCGATGAGGAGGTCGGCGAGAAGCGCCGCCGAAGAGACGCCGGCCGCGGCGAACAGCGCGGTCACGGCGTCAGGCGTGCGATCGGCGGTCAGTGCCTGAAGGGTCTCCAATATGACGGCAAGCGGGACGAGCACGGCCGCCACCGCCATCGGCCGGCGCCAGGTGAAACAAAACAGGAGAGTCACCGCGAAATAAGCCAGGAAATGCTCGGTCAGCCAATGCAGCCCCAGCCTGATCTGCCAATCGGCCGGGATGAACGTGGCCACGGCGATTGCCGCCACCAGCACCGCACCAGCAAGACCGAGCAATCGTGACGTCCAGGACGAGGCCATGGCGAAATCTCAATACGATAATGCCTGGGTGATCGCCTCGACATTGTGACGGAACATGTCGAGATAGGTCGGCGCCGGGCCGTCAGGCTCCGACAACGCGTCGGAGTAGAGCGCGCCGCCGATCTTGGCGCCGGTTTCGCGCGCGATCTGATCGAGCAGGCGCGGGTCGGTGACGGTCTCGATGAACACGGCCGGAACCTTCGCTTTCTTAATTTGACGGATGATCTTGGCCACGTCTTGCGCCGAAGCCTCGCTGTCGGTGCTCACACCCTGAGGTGCGATGATCTCAATGCCATAGGCCGCGCCGAAATAGCCAAAGGCATCGTGCGAGGTGATGATCTTGCGGCGCGCCGCGAGCAGCGCATCGAGCGCCGCCTTGACCGCCCTGTCCTCCCCGGCGATGGCGTCGAGATATTTGGCGGCGTTCGCTTCGTAAACGGATTTGCCGTCCGGGTCGGCGGCAATCAGAGCGTCGCGAATATTGGCGACATAGATCTTGCCGTTGGCGAGGTCCTGCCAGGCATGCGGATCGACAGTATCGGCGCCCTCCTCGTCTACGGTGAGTGGTTTCACGCCGCCGCTCGCCACCACCACTTCGCCACGGAAGCCCGACGAGCGCTTGAGCCGCTCGATCCAGCCCTCGAAGCCGAGGCCGTTGACGAAAAACACATCCGCCGAGGCGAGCGCCTTGGCGTCGGCTGGAGTCGGGCTGAACACATGCGCATCGCCGTTCGGCCCGACCAGGGTGGCGACATCGACGCGGTCGCCGCCGACTTGCGCGACCATGTCGCCGAGAATGCTGAACGAGGCGACGGCCTTGACCTTGTCTGCCGCACTCGCGGCGGATGGCAGAGCTAGAAAGATCGCAGCCACCAATCCAAGGCGTGACATGAAGCGGAATTTCATGACGCAAGGCTCGCCATGACCGATCAGGCTTCCAGATGCCGGCGTGGAACCAGGCTCCAGACGATGCCGCCCCGCCTCCCGACAAACATGGAAAGCAGATAGAAGGCGCCGCAGAGCAGAATGATCGCAGGCCCGGTCGGCACATTGGCGTAATAGGAGAGCAGCAGACCTAACAGGCTCGCCGTAAACGCGCATATGACAGCCACCAGGATCAGTCCGGAGACATCGTCGGCCCAGAAGCGCGCGGTCACGGCCGGCAACAGCATAATGCCGACCGCCATCAGCGTGCCGAGCGCCTGAAACCCCGCCACCAGATTGAGCACGACCAGCACCAGAAAAATCAGATGGGTCGGCGAGCTCCAGCGGCTGGTCGAGCGCAAGAACTGAGGATCGAAACATTCGAGCACGAGCGGGCGGTAGATAACCGCGAGAGCCACGAGCGACACCGTGGCGATCGACGCGACGAGAATGAGGGCGGAATCGTCGAGCGCGAGTACGGTGCCGAACAGCACATGCAAGAGATCGATATTGCTGCCCCTGACCGACACGATCAGAACGCCGGCCGCGAGCGACACGAGGTAGAATCCGGCAAGGCTCGCGTCCTCCCGCAAGAGGGTCGAGCGGGCGACAAGCCCAGCGGCGAGCGCGACCGCAAACCCCGCGACAAAGCCTCCGAATGACATGGCGGGAAGCGACAGGCCGAACAGAAGATAGCCGATGGCCGCACCGGGCAGCACGGCATGGCTCATAGCGTCGCCCATCAGGCTCATGCGCCTCAGCATAAGAAAGACGCCGATCGGCGGCGCGGCCAGCGACAGGGCGAGACACCCGGCAGCTGCGCGGCGCATGAAGGCGAATTCGACGAAAGGATCGATAATTGCGTCGATCATGCCGGCTGCCGCTCGCAGATTTCGGCATGGTCGTCGAACGCCTGGACCAGCTGCCGTGACATGGCCAAGTTGGCGGGCGCGAGGACTTCTCCCGTTTTGCCCCAGGCCACCACTTCGCGCGCCAGGAGCAGCGTGTCCGGGAAATGCGCTCTCACCTGTTCGATGTCGTGAAGCGCGGCAAGAATGGTGCGGCCCTCTCCGTGCCAGGCGAGGATCAGCGCGATCAGATCGGCGACGGTCTTGGTATCGATGGCGCGAAACGGCTCGTCGAGCAGGATGATGTCGGCGTCCTGCAAGAGAAGGCGCGCAAACAGCACGCGCTGGAACTGACCGCCGGACAGCGCGCCGACCAGACGGCCGGAAAGGCCCTGGAGTCCGACCGTGGCGAGCGCGCGCGCAACATCGTCGTTATATCGCGCGCTCAGACCGCGCCAGGCGCCGATCCTCTGCCATAGCCCCATGGCGACGCAATCGAACACCGAAATGGGAAAGGAGCGGTCGGTCTCGATCTGTTGCGGGAGATAGGCGACCCGGGACCTCCGTTTCACCTCGATACGTCCGCTGAGCGGCTTTAGCTCACCGACGATGCCCTTCAGCAGGGTCGACTTGCCGGCGCCGTTCGGCCCGACGATGGCGAGAAGCGATCCGGCCTCCACCTTGCCGCTGATGTGGTGCACGGCCGGATGCCGGTCGTAGCCGAGCGTCACGTCTTGGAACGCAATGGCGGAGTCTGTGCCCGGCATGATTACCTCAAAGCCCACAGCACCGCGCCCCAAAGCAGCACCGAGACGCAAGTCACGATGAGGAGGCGCACGCCAAGCGAAAGACGCAACAGCGACACCCCTGGCTGAAGGTGAGGCGCACCCTGCTGTTCCGAACGCATCGCTTTTGCCCTCACCTCGATGTCGGGCTAGTGGCGGCAGGCGTCGCACAGGCCGGCGATCTCGACCGTGACCTGCTCGGGCCGGATTTGCTCTGGCGCAAGCCGGCGTAAAGCCGCCTGCTCCGTATCGGACAGCGGAATCTCGACCACTTTCCCGCATTGGCGGCACATGGCGAAAGCGAACTTGCCGTCGCAGGCGCCGTGCCCGCAGGCGATGAAAGCCGCACGCGATTGCAGCCGGTGCACCATGCCCTTCCGCATCAAATCATTCAGGGCGCGGTAGACGGTCGGCGGATGGGAGATGCCTGCGGTCCTGACCCGGTCGAGAATGGCGTAAGCGCTCATCGGCTCCTTGGCGCGACGCAGGCAAGACAGGATCTCGCGCTGATTGCGCGACAATTTCGGCTGCGGGTGGGAATGGGCGGCGGGCATGAGGATGATATAACATAACATTATCCGGTCCCGTCAAGCTGTCATGCGGTGGTTCGGAACAAGTCAGTCGGCCTCGTGTTCGCAGCGAGAGGCTCAGTCTTGCGATTTCGAGGATAGGCTCATGCTCAGAATTGCGGTCAGTCTTCTGTTTCTAGGATTTGCGGGCGGCTCCACGCTCGCCGCGGAGGAAGCACAAGAACCGTCGGCCGAAGAGACCCCTTCTGCTCAGACGCCCCACCAGGAGGCGGCAGTGCCAACCCGCTCGAAACCGCCCGTAGTGCGGAGAAAGGCAGCCTCAAGAATCCTTATGCCGCCGATGCGAGCGTCGCCGAGGAAGGTCTCGACAAATACATGGCTGCCGGCTGCAATGGTTGCCACGGCCGTGGCGGCGGGGGCATGGGACCGCCTCTCACCAACGCGGTGTGGATCTACGGTCAAGACGACGACACGCTATTCCGCTTGATCGCGCTGGGCTCAGACGAACTGCAGGCGCAGGGCTACACGCGCAAAGGATCTGAGAACGTGGTCGGCCCGATGCCTCCCTTCGGCAATATTGTCAAGTCCAACGACGATATGTGGAAGATTATCGCCTGGATGAGGTCGGTTAGCTCCGGATCGGGAGAAAACGCACTGCCTGCGGACAACAAAGGCCCCTCTTGATCGCCGCGCGGCGCAGGCGTCCAATGCTTCCATGCCCGGCCGCATCGAAATCGTGGAAGGCGACATCACCCGGCTCGACGTCGATGCCATCGTCAATGCCGCCAACAAGACGCTGCTCGGCGGCGGCGGCGTCGACGGCGCCATTCACCGCGCCGCCGGCCCTGAGCTCAAGCAGGCTTGCGCGGCGCTTGGCGGCTGCGACACCGGTGAAGCCAAGATCACGCCGGGTTTCAGCCTCACCGCCCGCCATGTGATCCACACGGTGGGGCCCGTGTGGGGTGGCGGTGAGCGCGGCGAGGACCGGCTGCTCGCCAATTGCTATCGCAACAGTTTGATGCTCGCCGCGGACCGCGGTCTTGCCTCGATCGCCTATCCGGCCATCTCGACCGGGGCTTATGGCTTTCCGCCCGAACGCGCGGCGTTGATCGCCCTTCGTACCGTGACCGCTGCACTCGACGAGGCGGCGGGAGTAGAGCGCATCGTATTCTGCTGCTTCGGCGCCCCCTCGCGCGCGCATCACGAAGCGGCGCTCGCGCAAGCCTCGTAAGCCTAAGAACCCCGCCTCGGCGAGCAAGTACAGCTCGCCCAAATGCGGCGACGCGAGCCTATGCCTCGCGGGCGAACGGCGTTACTCTGCGGCGGCAAATCGTTGAGCCTGGCGCTCGCAATCGATTGGGGTAGAAGGATGCCGGAACTCGATCCGCTATTGCTGTCGCGCATCCAGTTCGCCTTCACCATCTCGTTCCACATTCTGTTTCCATCCTTCACCATCGGGCTCGCCGCCTGGCTCGTCGTGCTCGAGGCGCTCTGGCTCAGGACCGGCAAAGCGATCTACCGGGAAACCGCGCTCCACTGGACCAAGATCTTTGCCGTGTCGTTCGGCATGGGGGTGGTCTCCGGCGTCGTGCTCTCTTACGAGTTCGGAACCAATTGGAGCGAGTTCTCCCGCCGCGGCGGCAATGTCATCGGGCCTCTGATGTCTTACGAGGTGCTGACCGCTTTCTTCCTCGAAGCCGGCTTTCTCGGCATCATGCTGTTCGGTTGGGACCGTGTACCGAAATGGCTGCATTTCTTTGCGAGCTGCATGGTGGCGCTGGGCACCGTGGTCTCGGCCTTTTGGATCCTGTCGGCCAATAGCTGGATGCAGACGCCCGCGGGTTTCCGCGTCGCCGAGGATGGCGTGCTGCACGTGGCCGATTGGTGGCAAGTGATCTTCAACCCGTCCTTCCCGTACCGCTTCGCCCATATGGTCGCCGCCGCCTATCTCACCACCGCCTTTATCGTCGCCGGGATCGGCGCCTGGTATATCTTGCGCGCGCGCAGCGTCGCGCACGGGCGCATCATGCTCGGCATGGGGCTGAGCATTCTCGTTTGGCTCGCACCGCTCCAGCTTGTGATCGGCGATCTGCATGGATTGAACGCGCGCGAGCATCAGCCGGCCAAGGTCGCGGCGCTTGAGGCCCATTGGGAAACGCAAAAGCGGGCGCCGCTTATTCTGTTCGCGGTTCCCGATCCGGCCGCCGAGACCAATCATTATGAGATCGCCATTCCGGATCTCGGCAGCCTCATCCTCACCCATGAATGGGACGGCGAGATCCGAGGGCTCAAATCCTTCCCGCCTGACGAGCGGCCCAATCCGATCATCCCATTCTTTGCCTTCCGCATCATGGTGGGGATTGGAATGATCATGATCGCCGTCGGTCTGATCGGCGCCTTCCTGTGGCTTCGGGGACGGCTGTTTACCACGCAGTGGTTTCTTCGCGTTTTGGTATGGGTTTCGCCGCTCGGATTCCTTGCGGTGCTGGCAGGCTGGTTCGTGGCTGAGGTCGGGCGCCAGCCCTGGACTGTGTATGGCGTTCTCCGCACGGCCGACGCGGTCTCACCTGTTCCAGGCGGCGGCGTGTTGACCTCGCTCATCCTGTTCGTGCTGGTTTACGGCATCGTGTTCGGCGCGGGGCTCTATTACATCGCCAAGCTGGTCAGGCGCGGTCCCGATGAAACCCCGCCGGTATCCGACGAAGCAGACCTTTCACATCGGCCTCTCGCCGCGGCAGGAAATCCATGACCGAAACAGCGAGCCAAATGACCGAGGTCTTGCCGGTGATCTTGCCGCTGGTTTGGGCGGCGATCCTCGCGCTCGCGGTGTTTCTTTACGTGCTGCTCGGCGGCTACGATCTCGGCCTCGGCGTGTTGTTTCCGCTCGCGCCCACGAGCAAAGACCGCGATGCCATGATGGCGTCGGTGGCGCCGTTCTGGGACGGCAACGAGACTTGGCTTGTTTTGGGCGGAGGAGGTCTGCTCGCCGCCTTTCCGCTCGCCTATTCGGTCATGCTGCCCGCTCTCTATATTCCCATCATCCTCATGCTTATCGGGCTGATCCTGCGCGGGGTCGCTTTCGAGTTTCGCTTCAAGTCCGACAGCTCGCGCTGGCTCTGGGACGTGGCTTTTAGTCTCGGCTCGGTGCTCGCCGCGTTGATGCAAGGCGCCATCATCGGCGCCTTCGTCCAAGGATTCGCGGTGACCGATAATCAATTCTCCGGAGGGCACTTCGACTGGCTGACGCCGTTTTCGACGGTCACAGCCGTGGCGGTGCTTTCGGGCTATGTGTTGTTGTCCACGGGCTGGCTCATCATGAAGGCCGACGAGGCTTTGCGCGAATGGGCATATAACATCGCTTATGCCGCGCTGATCGCACTCGCTGCGTTCATCGTGATTTTCAGCCTATGGACGCCGTTCCTCCATCCGGAGATCGCCGCGCGCTGGTTCACGCCGGCCAATATGGTGATGTTCAGCCCGGTACCGCTGGCGACGGCGGCAAGTGTGGCCGCCCTATGGTTGGCCCTCAACAAGCGTCAGCGCTACACGCCGTTCCTGCTCGGCGCGGCCCTGTTCATGCTGTGCTACACGGGGCTCGCGGTCAGTCTGTTCCCTTATATTATTCCTCCTGACATCACCATTTGGCGGGCCGCCGCCGCGCCCGAAAGCCAGCTCTTTATGCTCTATGGCGCAATCCCGCTGCTGCCCATCATCTTGGGTTACACCGCATACTCCTATTATGTGTTATGGGACGCGCCCGAGCACGACGCCTATCACTAGAGCCCTTACCACTTGCCCGGCAGGTCGCCCGCGGCGAGCCTGCGTTTCAGCAGGCGGATCTTGCCGGAGGCGATCTCGATACGAGTCCGGGAAATACGCCCCTCACGCACGGCATTAGCAATAATGGCGTGAAGCTTCGTCCCAAGCTCGGGATCGCGCGATTCCACGTTGGAGACCACCAGCAGATCGGTGCCGGCATTGACGGCCTTCACCACGCGTTCCTCAAGCGAATAGTCGTCGCTGACCGCACCCATCTCCAGATCATCGCTGACCACGACCCCGTGGAAACCGATTGAACTCTTATCGCGGAGCGCGCTGACTGCCCGCCCCGACAGAGAGGCCGGAAGCTTCGCCCCATCGCTGAACCGCGGATGATAAAGATGACCGATCATAACGCCGTCGAGCAGGCCGTCTTCGGCGAGAACGTGATACGGCTCGATCTCGATCTCACGCCAGCTGTCGGAAATGTCGGCGAGCTTTTTGTGACTGTCGACGCGGCTCGAACCGTGACCGGGGAAATGCTTGGCTACCGTCACGATCCCGGCCTGGCGATGGGCGCGGATGAAGGCGCCGGCAAGAGCTGAAACGCTATTGGGATCGGTACCGTAACTTCGCTTCCGCATGCCGATCACCGGATTGTTCGGATTGAGATTGAGATCGACCACGGGACCGAAATTGAGATTGAAGCCCGCCTCGGCCAGCTCCTTGGCCATCGTCGCGTACAGGCGCTCCGCCGACTCGGGCGATGCTAAGCTCGGATTGCGTCCCACGTTGCGCGCCGAAGGAAAATAGCGATAGCCGTTCCGCCGCGTGAGACGCTGAACCATCCCGCCTTCCTGATCGACGGCAAGGAACGGGACCGGCGAGGATTTGGCGTTGCGCAAATAGGCCGTGAGCGCGCGCAGTCTCTGGGGCGATCCGATATTCTCCGGATAGAACACGACGCCACCGATCGTGCCCTCGGCCAGTTGTTTGCGCACGGCCACGACGCCGGCATCGCGCTCGCTGCGCCCGTCGAAGCCGACGAGAATCATCTGCCCGATCATGGCGTCGAGGCGCGCATCTTCGATGCGGGCGGGATAATCCGGTCCGACACCGGTCGGGTAGTTTGGCGTGAGATCGTGGGGAGTCCTAAGTCCGGCCACCGCCAGAGCAAGTGCCGCAAGCCCGGCCGCCAGAAGAAGTCTTCGTGTCAGTGATGTGATCATGGCGACAAGAGGGGGTTAGCGAGGCGCGCTCAGCGCGCCGGCGGCGTCGACGATACCGGCGCCGAACGCCTCGGGGGCACCAGAACTATCGGGTTTTCGTGCGCTTGACGACAAGATTGCCTGTGCGCCGTTCCAATCCAATTTTCCATCGCGCTCGAGCAACAGGGCCACTATGCCGGAAACATGGGCCGCGGCCATCGAGGTGCCCGACGAGACATCGTAACCGCCTTTGAGCACCGGCGCCAGAATATCGACGCCGGGCGCTGCGACCGAGATGTAATCGCCGCGATTGGCCTTTTTGTAGAGTTGATCGCTTTCGTCGGTCGCGGTCACCGCAATCACCTCCGGATAGGCCGCCGGATAGACCGGCTCACCCTTCGGCCCATTATTGCCCGCCGCGGCGATGACGATCACGCCCTTATCCGTTGCCTTCTTGACGATGCGTTCGAGCAGCGGATCCATCGGGCCGGTAAAGCTCATATTCATGACCTTGGCGCCGGCGTCGAACGCCCAGTTGATTCCCTTGAGCAGTTGAAGCGAGGTCGAGGTTGCCGGAGTCTTGCCGCCACCGCGGAAGGCACGAACGCTGAGCAGCTTGGCCTCCGGCGCGACACCAGTCAGCTCCGAGCGCGCCACGAGAATGCCGGCGATTTCGGTGCCGTGCGGCTCAGGCGCCGGGGGACCCTCCCCCACCGCATCGAACACGCCGGCCACCGCGCCGGTAAGCTCAGGGTGAGCGGCATCGATCGCCGTATCGATGACGGCGATCATGATGCCCTGCCCTCGCGCCAGGCGATGGGCTTCGTCGAGACGAAGTTTCTCGCCGGCATATTGCGGCTTGGTGGCGGCAGACGCAGGCTCGCCGCTCGCCTGGTAATCGTAATTCGGCTGAGCGAGCTCGACGTCCGGATCGTTGTCGAGTGCCTGCAGCAGCGATTCAAGCGAGCGGTTGTCCGGAATCGTGAGGCGCACCAGCGCCCCGTCGAGGAGCGGAATAAGCAAGCGCGGTTCGGCGGTGACGCTGTATTCGCTCGCGATCCGCGCCGCGATCTCGCTCGCCCGGTCTGCCGCGACGAGAACCAGAATTTCTTTCGGCCGATGCGGCCGGTCTGCCGTCAACGCGACAATGGCGGGCGAAATCTCTTCAGGCGCGTCAGGCGCTGCAGAAGGCGGCGGCGCTTTGCCGCCCGTGCCGCCGGTCGTCACCTTGACGCAAGTCTCGCCCTTGCGAACCCGTCCGGAGGGACATTCCGTATCATCGTCCTCCGTGACCTCGCTGCAATCGGGCCATTTGCCGGTGGTCCCGCTCGGGCAACGGCGCCGGTCCGGTTCATGGCAGTTCGGCCAGAGTCCGACCAATCCCTTGTCGGCGCAGCTTGCGACCGGCTTCGACTTGCAGTTCGGCCACTTGCCGGTCGTGCCTTTGGGGCAGGCCCTGACGATCTTCTTGCAGTCAGGCCATTTGCCCTTTGTGCCCTTCGGACAAGCCCTCACGATCTTCTTGCAATCGGGCCACTTGCCCGTTGTGCCCTTGGGGCAGCCTTTGACGATCTTCTTGCAGTCGGGCCATTTTCCTTTCGTGCCCTTCGGACAGTCGCGCGAGCCGGTGCCAACGCAATTCGGCCAGATGCCTTGAGTGCCCTTTGGACAAACTTGGCGCGGAGACGGCAGCTCGAAGGTCCGGCCGCCGCGAGGCGACGGGAGATCGAAGGTTCGGCCGCCGGATTGGCCCTGCGGTAGCTGAAAGGTTCGGCCGCCGGAATTGCCGGACGGCAGCGAAAAACCCTTTTGGGTCTGCGCGCGCTGCGCTGCGCTGGGCGTAGCCAGCACCATGAGCAGGGCCAGCAACAGAGAAAGGACTCGCATCGTCGTGTTACCGTCCGGGGAGCACTGTCGTGACGATTCCCGATTGTTTCAGCGCCGTGATCGCGGCCTCCTCATGGCCTTCCTCGGCGCCCGCGAACCGCAAGCGAAAGAGACCGGCCTTGGGCCCGCCGGTGATACTCCCGTCGAGCCGCTTCAACAGATCGGTAATTTCGCCCGCCGTCGCGTCTTGCGAAAACTGAACGAGAAGCTCGAAGCCTTCTTGCGGCGTCTCATCGCCTGCCGCGGTCTGATAGGACGGCGCGGCGCCACGCTCTAACACCAAGGTCCCGATCGCTGCGGCCTGAATCAGGATCAGCAGCGCAGCCGCGGCCCCGGCAAGCGCGAGCCTGGGCGGCGCGAGATCGGCGACCCAATCGGCGAAGCGGTCGGAGAATTCCGTGAGAAGCGCGCCCAAGGGTTTGCGCCGCGGTGAAGCGGCAATGCTTGCGCGCAACCGGTCGAGAGTCTGCGGCCCCGGCGCAGAGATCGCTTCGTTGGAAGCGACCGTGACATCGGCCTCCTCATGCGCCAGCGCCAAATGCGCCTTCACTTCGGGATGCGCTTCCATGTAGCGCTCGACCCGAGCGCGCGAAGCCGCGTCCAGCTTGCCCGTGACGTACCATGGTAGCAGCGCCTCGATCTCGTCGCGCTCGCTCAAGCGCTCTTGTCCTTCGTCTCTCATCACGGCCATCCTCGATCGATCCCGCGCACCAGAAGCAGCTCCGACAATTTCTTTCTCGCGTAAAACATGCGCGTCTTCACCGTGGCCTCAGGGATGCCGAGCACTTCGGCGGCTTCCGCCACCGATTGCTCCTGGTAGTAGACAAGGTCCAGCACGGTGCGATGCTCGGCCGACAGCTCGGCGATGCAGGCTTTGATCTTTGCGGCCTTGTCTTGCTTCTGCGCGGCGATGTCGGGGGTATCGTCCTCGGCTGCCAGACCGGTGGTAGCTTCGTCGGTCAGGCCGGTGACCTCCGTTCGCTTGCGCATGGCGCTAATCGCTTTGTTATGCGCGATCGACAGCATCCAGGTTACCGGCTCGGACCGTCCCTCGTAGCGGTGTGCATTCTTCCACACGGTTAAGAACACCTCGTTCAAGAGTTCCTCAGCGATTGCTTCGTTCCTCACGACGCGCATGAGGAAACGGAACACGCGGGTTTCGGTGCGAGCGAACAGACGTTCCAATGCCCTGGCGTCGCCTGACGCGATGGCCGTCATGAGGGCCCGCTCTTCGGCTTGCGCGTGCATGGCTATGACCGACGCTCACGAAACCTTGGACGCCCCGGCGTACTGAAAGGTTCAATTGAGGCGAGCGGCATGTCGGCGAAAAGATTGCCAGATCGGGCGGCAAAAGAACAGGCAAGGGGCGGGATGCCCGACGGGTTATAATTCCTCATCTTATTCAACGTGTTATGCCTGGCGGCGGCAGTCACGCGTGCGACTTTGAACCTGGCTAGGCTTCACCGCGACAAAGGGACGAGATGATGCAAGCCCTTTCAGAGGAGGAGTCCCTCATGAGCCCTCGCACGCGGATTACCGGAACAAGCAAGTTCAACGCTTCGATCAGCAACGAAAGGACATTTTCCGCGCCTCCTTACGGTACTGCGTGTATAGTGGATGGGAGGGCTGAGCCTCTTCCTCTCGCGTCCCGGCGTGGAGTGAGTGTGACGATGGGCGATTGTACGAATCTCCGGATGCCGCGTTGGGTCGCCGGGCTTTGCGCCGCTTTCCTTTGCTTTGCCGCGATCTTCTCCTTCCCCTTAAAAGCATCAGCGCAAGAAACCGCGATCATGAGCCGTGGCGACGCGGCCGTTACCGCTTTCTCGGGCGCGCGGCAGCTCGGCGAGGTGCCGGCCGATCTTCATCCGCTCGACGTCACCTATATCGACCTTAACGGACCGGTGCTTCAGGTGTTCGATCTTTCGCAGCTGGGCGGCGCGGCTTCCGGCCAAGTGGCCAATGCCCCGATCCTGTTTCAGGTGACGGCGGGCGAGATCGGCCAGGTCTTCGGCGTGACGCTCGACGGCGGCACCGCCAATGACACTCCGAATATTTACGCGACGTCGACCTCGTTGTTCGGTTTGCAGATCGTCGCCGCCGAAGGCGAACGACTGGTCAAAGGCGAGCCCGGCGCACGCTGGATGGCCGGCCAGTTCGGCCTGGAAAAAGGCGGGACACCTGGATCGGTGTGGAAGATTGACGGCAAGACGGGCGTCGTTTCCCTGTTTGCCAATATCACCCATGACGGCAAGGACAATGCCGGTCCCGGTCTTGGCGCCATCACCTATGACCCGAAGACGGAGCAGTTCTTCGTCAGCGATCTCGAAACCGGCCTGATCCACCGGCTCAACCGCGACGGAAAAGACCTGGGTACGTTCGATCACGGCACCGCCGCTCGCCCCAAGGACGAGCTTGAAGCCGTGGCTTACGACCCGGCGCGTCGTATGAGCATCGAAAGCCCCGATTTCAACCTCGAGGATCCCAAGAGCTGGGGGTTCGCCGCCGAAGGCCGCAGCGTGTTCGCCGTCGCGGTGCAAGATGGACGGCTCTATTACTCGGCCGCCGAGGGTCCGCAGATTTGGTCGGTCGGCCTCAAGGACGACGGCAGCTTTGCCGACGACGCCCGGTTCGAAATCGACGTCTCCGAGACGGCAAGCGGCAATGTCGTCACCGATATCGTGTTCGACGGTCCCGACACCATGTATCTCGCGCAGCGCGGCGCGATCGCCGGCAGTTACGATTACGGCGTGTTCGCCAAGCCCGAGGACTCTTCGGTCTTGCGCTATGTGTGGGAGGAAAAAGAAGAGCGCTGGTCGGAAAAGCCCGACGAATTCGCCATCGGGCTGAAGCCGCCGCATCGCTCGACCGAAGGCGGCATCGCGCTCAATTACGGCTACGACTCCGACGGAAATATTGATTACGGCCAGTGCCGCGCGACGTTGTGGACCACGGGCGAGCATTTGCGCGAGGGCGAAGACACCGATCGGGTCTATCAAGGCGGCGCGCCCATCATCCACGGGCTGCAAGGAAACGACAAGAACAGCGTGCGGCCGGAGAATGAGCCGCCATACGAGGCTTGGTATATCGACAATGACGGCCTGTTCCTTGACAGCAACGTCTACGGCCATGTCGGCGACGTCGCGATCTTCGATCCTTGCGATGAGCGGACCATCGACGAGGCAGAGCAGCTGCCTTACCCCTTCGAGGAGCCCTATTACCCGCCGCTGCCTGAGGCTGAGGGGCCTTTCGCCGAAGGCGAAGAGCCTGAGGACTACGGCGTGCCGGGGCTTTATATCGACAAGTTCTGCGAGCCCGGCATTTTCGGCGGCGAGATTCGCTGCGAGATCACCGTCACCAATATCGGAGAGACTTTGTCAGACGCAGTCGATCTGTGGGATGCCGCAACCATCCTGAACGGTCCTGGTGCTGGCGGAGCGGTGGTAATCGACGCCGTCAACCCCGACGGGCCCGATTGGGTCTGCTCGCCGGTACCTACGCCGAATCTGTGGTGCGGCCTGCCGCCTGACGCGCTTGAACCCGGCGAGACGCGTTCGATCGAGGTCGTGATCGATACCGGACCGCTATTCGGCGCCGGCAATTTCGGTTTCCGCAATTGCGCGGAGCTCGAGGCGCCCTGGTTCGACATCGCCTGCGACGACGCAGGAACCAAGATCACCGTGACAAAGACGGCACCGGATGCGTGCAACCCCGGCGCTGGCTGCACCTTTACGGCGACCGTCAAGAATGAGAGCGACCTGCCGTTCAGCGGCGACGTGCAGTTGACCGATGCCATGTTCTTCCCCGACGGCACCGGAATCAATGCGCCCATCGTGACCATCGATCCGCCGGACATCTGCGCGCCGGCGCCTGGCGCGGTCGACTTCTCCTGCACCGCGAACCTCACGCTCGCACCGGGCGCTTCGCAGGAGATCAAGATTCAGGTGCTCATGCCTGCCGCGCCGCCGGCCTATTGGGCGCAGAACTGCTTCGCGGTTTCCGCTTCTGGCGTGGCCCCGCCCGCTCTGCCGCTCGCACCTGGTGACCAGCACGGCATGACGAGCTGCGTCTGGGTGCCGGTCGGTGGACCTGCGCCACTCAGCAATCTCCGCGTCGAGAAGACGGCGCTCAATGGAGGCCAATGCATCAAGCAGCCAGGTGACATCATCGCCTGCGATTACGAGGTGGCGATTATCAATGACGGTCCCTCGCCGTTCTTCTTCCCGATCAGCTTCTCCGACGAAGCTCCGGCGACGGCAGCCATGTCGGCCTTCCCGGGACCGTGGGTGTGCCTGGGAGGTCCTCCCATAACTTGCGACTCGGCCATCGCCATCGGCATCCCGGTCGGCGATTCTTTTACCATGCCGGTGACGGTGACAACGCCACTGGCACCGCTCGAGACGGCCGGCTGTATCATGCCGAACAAGTTCACGCTGACGGCGCCGGTCGGGACGGATCAAAACTTCTTCGCCGGCGACGATTCCGACACGGCCGAAGCCGACGCCTTCCTCGAGTGGCTGCTGCCCGACGGCACCACGCTGGTGACCTGCGATCCCACCAATCTCAAAACCACCAAGGTGGCGGACGGCCCGTGCACCGAGCTCGGCGAAGGCTATCGCTGCAAATACGGCGTTGAGGTGAAAAACCTCGGGCCGGATCCCCACAAGGCCGCTATCAAGCTCGACGAGCAGCTCGGCTTCGCGCCGAATGCCGTCACCTTCTCGGCGCCGTGGGGCTGCACCGGTGGCGGCACCAACTTCAAGTGTACGCATCCATATGTCGAACTTGCCGAGGGCGAGAGCGTCAAGCTCGACGTGACGGTCGATGTCCCGGACGGCAAACATTGCAGTCTCACCAACACGGCCATCATGACCTTCCCGCCTGCGGGCACGCGCTTCAACGGCGACGCAAGTGACGATGCCGCCTCGGCGACGGCCGAGATTCCGTCCAAGGACTGCGTGAGGCCCGACCGGCCGCAATGCAAGCCTGGGACCAATGAACTCCGCAGCGGCAGCGGTGCTTGCGTCTGCGAGACCGGATATTTGCGCGGCGAGAATGGCCAATGCGCGGGTATCACCGAGCCTGAACCCGAGCCCGAGGCTGAGCCTGAATCCGAGCCTGAGCCTGAGCTCTGCCCCGATGGCAACCCGGTGCCTAAGAGCGGCCGCTGCCCCGAGCCGCGGGACGAGTGCGAGCCCGGCCCCAATGAGACGCGTGACGCCAAAGGCCAATGCGTGTGCAAACGAGGCTTTGACCGCGACAATAGGGGCCGCTGTGTCGAGCCAACCGAGCCTGAGGACGAGTGCGAAAACAAGGGCTTGGATTGGGATGAAAAGCAGGAGCGCTGCGTGCCTCCGCCCGAACCCGATGACGATTGCGAGGACCGGGGCTGGGTCTGGAACGAACAGACCGAGACCTGCGTGCCGCCGGTCTATCCCGAGGACGATTGCGAGGACAGGGGCTGGACCTGGAACGAAAGGACCGAGACCTGCGTGCCCCCGGTCTATCCAGAGGATGAATGCGAAGACAGGGGCTGGGCCTGGAACTACAAGCTCGGGATCTGCCTGCCCCCCATCGTCATCTATCCCGAGGACGAGTGCGAGCGGAGAGGCTGGGTCTGGGACCGCAGGACCAAGACCTGTAAGCGGCCGTTCAATCCGGAAAGGGAATGCCGACACAAAGGTTGGATCTGGAACGAGAGGACCAAGACCTGCAAGCCGCCGCTCAATCCAGAGAAGGAATGCAAGCAGAAAGGCTGGGTGTGGGACGATAACGAGTGCTTCGATCCCGCCAGACTCTGCAAGAAGAAGGGCTGGGAGTGGAACAACAAGAGGAAGACTTGCAATCCACCTCGCGACCCGGCCGCGGAATGCAAGGAAAAGGGCTGGGAGTGGAACCCGCGGTACAACATTTGCAATCCGCCGCCTGACCCGGAGAAGGAATGTAAGCAGAAGGGTTGG
>Ga0315534_1000984_pt1 | contig 20016 bp, 20 predicted proteins | sample SalMarSW160240MG_FD_203094 | JGI IMG/M metagenome (GOLD analysis project Ga0315534, IMG submission 203094) | Salt marsh sediment microbial communities from the Plum Island Ecosystem LTER, Massachusetts, United States - Salt Marsh Sediment SW1602-40 ... | reverse complement strand
AGGTGATTCCAACGTATAAATAAGCTCCTTTGGTTGATCGCCCGAGCTGATATCAATTTCGTTGCGATTTACCTTGTAGGCAGCCTGGTTGATATTGGCTATGTTCTTCCCAGAGAAGCCGAGATTAAAGCCACCCCCGTTTTTGTTTTTAACATTAATTAATTCTTGTGGGGGGGCGCTTTTCTCAAGCGCTGATCGATATTGTTTTAATTTAAAACTCTTAATGAGAGGACCAGTCCCAGAAAAGATGGCTATATAAAGGTCCGTTTCGACCGTGATATCCCCAGTGTCACTCCCTGCCCCTAACACGAGATACTGCTTTGGGCCTGTGGGAGTCGATTTATCTTCTAAAACAGGTTGAGGTTTCTCTTTTTGTTGGGCCTGCTCTTGTGTTGGTGTTGACTGTTTATCAGTTGCTGTATCTTTTGGTTTTGGGCCAAATAACATGGACCATACGAGGAAGACGAGGAAAGACAGCCCAAGAGCTAGCAAAGTTCTTTTATCCATAAATAAATTCCTACTTGAAAATATGCTGAATTATAATAACTAATGGTAAAATTATCAACCTGTGCCGATTGATTGATACATGAAACGCTCAATAATGATATTAATACTCAAAAATACTTTCACAGAGGTGTGTTTTCCTCGTTAGTATGTGACCGGGTGAGGACACTTTCCGGAGATACGCTGAGAGGAGAATTGTCCTTCACGTGGGACGTAAAGCTCCACTTATAATTCTAACCGGGCTTATTTGAGAGGATCATAGCCTCCTGGATGAAAGGGGTGGCATTTAAGAATCCTAATGAAAGCGAGGAACCCTCCTTTTATTATACCGTATTTATTGATGGCAAGGGAGGCGTAGGTAGAACAGGTAGGCGTAAAGCGGCAAGAGGATGGCATGAATGGTGATACTATTGCTTGATAAAGTTTAATGAGTAAAACTACGCAGGCTCGAGGCTTAAAAGATAGGACCATCATTTTTTAGCAGTAAGTCTCCTAACTCCTCTTGTACATTAAAAAAATCGAACGTATTATTTCCTTTTAAAGCAGTAATTATAAGATCGTATCCTTTTGGAATCTTTTGTTTATTTAGTCTAAAGAATTCTCTTATCAATCGCTTAATCCTGTTTCTTTTTACTGAATTTCCAATCCTTTTGCTGACCGTTATACCTAACCTGGTAATATCCCCCCTATTTTCTCTTATAATAACGACAAAATTGTTTGTATAATAGCGTCTCCCATGAAGCTTTAAAGAAATAAATTCTTTCTTTTTTAATATTCGCTCCTCTCGTTTAAAAGAAAATAATCCCATCTTCAAAGCTTGTCGCTAAAATATGGGCAAAACCTAACCCTTATAAAATACTGCCACGCTCGATGGTCATACGGATAGCCTTTTTCGGCCTTTTGCCCTCCTTCTCTTTATCACATTTCTGCCGCCTTTACTACTCATTCTGGCTCGAAAGCCGTGCGTACGAGATCTCTTTATGTTGCTTGGCTGAAATGTTCGTTTCATAAATTACTGTGCCTTCGTTAAAAAATTGATCACTTTAATAATCATAGGTTATGTAAGTTGTCAAGATAAAAGAGACATGCAATATTTTATATTTGATAAATTGTGTAAAATTAATTATGTATAGGAGGTTAGAAATTAACATTATGGAAAGGAGACTCAATGCTATTAGATCCTATACTCGGTTTATTCTCCAATGATCTTGCCATCGATTTGGGTACGGCCAATACCTTGGTGTACGTAAAGGGCAAAGGAATAGTCTTAAATGAGCCTTCTGTGGTAGCGATAAGAAAGGGAGACCGGGGAGGAAACAAGATATTAGCTGTAGGAAAAGAGGCAAAAATAATGCTAGGGCGGACACCCGGAGATATTGTGGCAACCAGACCAATGAAGGATGGGGTCATTGCCGATTTTGATATCACAGAAACCATGCTTAGATATTTTATTAGAAGAGTTCATAATAGAAGATCTTTAGTAAGGCCTCGGATTATTATATCTATTCCATCAGGCATAACTCAGGTTGAAAAGAGAGCAGTCCGCGAGTCTGCAGAGTCTGCTGGCGCTAGAGAAGTTTTTTTAATTGAGGAACCTATGGCTGCTGCTATGGGGGCGGATTTACCCATAACTGAACCAACGAGCAATTTAGTTGTTGATATAGGAGCAGGAACGACAGAAGTGGCTGTCATTTCCTTGGCAGGGACTGTCTATTCACGTTCAGTGAGAGTGGCTGGCGACAAGATGGACGAGGCAATCCTGCAGCACATCAAGAGAAAATATAATCTTTTAATTGGCCTTCAAACGGCGGAATTAATCAAGGTCACTGTCGGAAATGCGTATCCAACTGAAGAAGCGGAGTGTATAGAAGTGAAGGGCAGAGATCTTGTTACAGGTATACCAAAGATACTCACTATAGATTCTGAGGAGGTGAGAAAGGCGATATCTGAACAGGTAGATGCAATTATTGAAACAGTGAGAATTGCGTTAGAGCAGACTCCACCTGAACTATCTGCTGATGTGGTAGATAAAGGAATCGTGTTAACTGGGGGCGGTGCACTATTGAAAAATATTGATGTCTTGCTTCGCGAAGAGACACGTCTGCCAATAACTATTACGGATGATCCACTCACCACGGTTGTCATAGGGGCTGGAAAGGTCTTGGATAATCTGTCGATTTTAAGAGAGGTCACAGTCAAATAATCAAAACGTTTAGGTTTACAGTAATTGGCCATTTTTTTAGAGCATAGGGCAAAATGGATTTCATATATTTTTATTCTCTTGTCCCTAATCCTGTTATCTCTCAGCATAGGAAAGGGACGAGAATGGAATCCTGCAGAAAAGCTTGTCATTGAGATTACTGCCCCCTTTCAAAAAATTTTTATCGGGACAATATCCACAGCAAGGAATATATGGAAGAATTATTTTTTCTTAGTCAACACACGTCAAGAGAACTTGCGTCTTAACAAAAAGATACACCTCCTCGAGATAGAAAACAGCAGATATCAAGAACTATTGTTGACTAACCAGCGCCTGCAACAACTTCTAAAATTTCAAGAAAATACCGAAGAGACTTTTTTACCAGCGAGGGTGATTGGGTGGGATACAAGCGTGTTGTTTAAATCTATAATTATCGGCAGAGGGGAAAATGATGGATTGAAGATAAACATGCCGGTGGTTAATTCAAAAGGAGTTGTGGGAAGGACAGTTTCTGTGTCGCCTAATTACGCACAGGTATTATTGGTTACGGATCAAAACAGCGCTGTTGATGGGTTAGTTCAGAGATCAAGATGTAGGGGCATGCTTAAAGGAAGAGGATTAAGTGAATGCTCCTTTGATTACGTAATTAAGGCATGCGATATAGATACAGGTGATGCAATTGTTACCTCAGGACTGGGCAGAGCATTTCCCAAGGGCCTTTACCTGGGTACGGTTAAGAAGATAAGCGATTCCCCTGATAAACTTTTTAAGGATGTCGTGGTAGGTTCAGCCGTAGATTTCTCAAAATTGGAAGAGGTTCTTGTAATTTTGAGATCAGGTTTTATACCAGGAAAACGCATGAATGATTGACGATTTATGGAGCGAACCCATTTACGGAGAAACCTTTAAATCCCGTTCGCTCAAGGATTGGGAATCTAAGATTCACTCCCCTTAAGCATGTCGATACATTAGTTCGATGACACACTAATTTTCTCCATTCGGCCCGAGCTCATGGCCGAGGGCAAAATTGAGTGTTACGTAAGCAATATTGCTAAAACAGGCGGTCAAATACATAAACGTATTTGTGGATTGATGCACTACGATACTGGATTGAAGCTTAGTAAATTTTTAAAGTTATGGAAAGAGGACAGGATATTTTTTTATCCTCTAATCTGGTTGACGTGTGTTTTTTTTGTAATTTTAAGAGGAAGCATTGTACATTTTTTAAGGGTCGCATGGTTAGATCTTGATATTGTTCCTATCTTCCTCGTATTTCTTGTTGCAAAAGATCAAGATTATAAGGCGAGTTGTCTTGCTTTTTTTATAGGGATATTGACAGATATATTTTCTCCCTGTCAACTTGGTTTGTTTGCTTTTACCTATTCCGCTATTCTTCTTGGAGTAAATCTTTGTCGAAGATTTTTAGATCTCAACAATATCAAGACCTCAATGTTATTGGTGGTCTTTTTTCTTTTGGCTAAGTGGTCGTTTCTCCTGATTGTAGTGAGATCTCTCCCAATAAGGCAATTAATCGCCTGGATTCCTTTTATTTTCCTATTAGTTTCTATTGTAATAACGGGCCTGATTACTCCACTTTTATTTTATTTCCTGGATCTGCTAAGGGGCAAAGAGAGCCAAGAAGGCGCCCAAAAAGGATCCCTGGTTTATCTATAGTTATTTGTGAGGGATAATTTATGATATGGCGTTCCAAAATTAATCCTATAGAGGCCGAAATATATCAGAAAAGACTAAAAAAGATAACTCTCTTTGTTGTTATTATAGTTGGCATTTTGTTTGTACGGTTATGGTTTTTACAAATCATTAGCGGAGCCCAATACAGGAAAAAATCAGAGAGCAATAGAATAGATTTGAGAGATATTTTACCTGTGAGGGGGATGATATTTGACAGAAATGACGAGCTCCTGGTCGACAATAGAGCGTCCTTTGCCTTGGGAGTGGTACCGGAGGATATCAAAAACCTTGATGGACTAATAGATGATATAGGAAGTCTGATAGAGATCGATGGCCTGTCTGCTAAAAAAAAGATCAATGAGGGTTTATATCAGAACCCATTTAATTCTGTTTGCATAAAAAGGGACCTCACGAGAGATGAGTTAGCCAGAGTAGAACCCAATATTTTTCACTTGCCAGGTGTGATTATCGAGGTAAAGCCAAAGAGACACTATGTATACGGTCCTCTCGCTGCGCATCTCATTGGCTACCTTGGGGAAATTGACAAAGAACAGCTTAATAAGGCTATATACGAAGAGAATAAGGCAGGGGATTTTGTGGGAAAATTTGGCGTAGAAAAAAAATGGCAGAGATATTTGAATGGCGTAAGGGGAGGACAACAGGTTGAGGTAGATGCGTCTGGCAGACGATTGAGGGTATTGTTTAAAAAGGCTGCAAAACCAGGATTTAATATACATCTTACAATTGACAAGGACCTTCAAATGATAGCAGAGAGGTCTCTGAAGAATGGAGCAGGTGCTATTGTTGCCATGAACCCAGTGACTGGAGAGGTATTAACTATGGCAAGCAGCCCCAGCTTTAATCCTAATGACTTTGCAAAGGGAATAGATGAGAAGGGATGGAAACAATTGATTTCTAACCCTCGTTTTCCGCTGCAAAATAGGGTAACCTCAGGGCAGTATCCGCCAGGCTCCCTTTTCAAGATAGTTGTAGCCATAGCAGGATTAGAAGAAGGAGTTATTGATCCTGATGAAGAAGTGTTTTGTGGAGGGAGTTATAGATTTGGAGGAAGACTATATCGTGATTGGAAAGTAGGGGGGCACGGCTATATCGATTTACACAGGGCATTAGTAGAATCATGCGATGTCTATTTTTATAAAATGGGTGAGAGAATAGGGATCGATACGATCGCCAAATATGCCAAGAGGCTTGGCTTCGGCTCTAAAACGGACCTTCAACTAGGAGACGAAAAAGAAGGGCTTATCCCAAATAGGGCATGGAAGTTGAAACGCTGGCATGTTCCATGGCAGGAAGGAGAGACATTGTCTGTGTCAGTCGGCCAAAGTTTTGTGCTTACGACGCCTATTCAAGTAGCAAGATGTATATCAGCCCTTTTTAATGGGGGTGTTCTTTTTAAACCACAAGTAACCAAATGGATAGAGAGAGAGACTAAGGAGAATATATTTAAATTCAAGCCGCATTCATCACGGCGTTGGAATATAAAAAAAGAAAACATGGAGTTGGTAAAAAGGGCCTTAATTGGGGCTGTGAATGATCCTCATGGAACAGGAGCAAAGGCAAGGCTTGATGACATAAGGGTTGCCGGCAAAACGGGCACCGCTCAAGTAATTGCATTGCCAGAGGAAAGGGAGTTAGCGAGGGAAAATGATATTCCGTATAAATTTAGAGATCATGCGTGGTTTCTGGCTGTTGCTCCTGCAGAAAATCCAACAATAGCATTAGCCATCCTCATAGAGCATAGTGGCACAGGAGGAAGTGTAGCGGCCCCGATCGCAAAAGAAATATTCGAGACTTATTTTAAGAAGGCAAGAATGTTATAGTTGCTCATTTCTTGTAACGAAAACAGGAAATAAGCAAAGGGAAATAAGCATGTTTGATCGTCGATTGATAAATAACTTTGATTGGATACTGTTAGTAATATTAATATTTATAGGATTGTTGAGCGGATTTAATCTTTACAGTGCTACCCATTCAATTGGATCTATAGGTAGCAGCCAAGTGTATATTAAACAAATTTGCTGGTATGCTATAGGTTTTTTTATTCTGCTTTTAATGACAACTTTTGACTATCATGTTTTAGATAGACTTGCATATCCACTATTTATTATTTCCCTGATTTTTCTGTTAGCTGTTCTAAAGTTTGGTAAAGTCACATATGGCTCTCAACGATGGTTAAGCTTAGGTTATTTTTCTATCCAGCCCTCTGAGATGGTTAAAATTTCCATTATTATTGTTCTCGCTAAATATTTTTCTAACTCAGAAAATACGGGAAACTACAGACTTAGAGACCTGTCGAAACCCTTAATATTAATTGCCATTCCTTTCATAATGATAGTTTACCAGCCTGACTTAGGAACGGCACTGATATTGCTCGCAGTGTCCCTCTCGATTGTTATTTTTGTTAATGTTAATTGGAAATCAATAGTAATTTTTTTATCCATGGCCTTTATTTCGGCACCATTTTTTTGGATCACCCTTCAGGAATACCAGAAGAAACGGATAATAACCTTTTTAAGGCCTGACTTGGATCCATTGGGCGCTGCCTATCATGTTACCCAGTCCAAGATTGCTATTGGTTCAGGCCTTCTTTGGGGGAAAGGTTTTCTTAAAGGGACTCAGACAAGACTCCATTTTCTCCCTCAACAACATACTGATTTTTCATTTTCTGTGTTAGCAGAGGAGTGGGGATTTGTAGGCTCCGCAATGATTTTATTCGTTTATCTGTTTTTAATACTATGGTGTCTCAATATAGCCAAAAACAGCAAGGATAAGTTTGGCACACTCATTGTTGTAGGAGTTGCTGCATTAGTTTTCTGGCACCTCATTATAAATGTTAGCATGGTAATTGGCCTTCTCCCGGTAGTCGGTATACCATTAGTCTTGTTTAGCTATGGTGGATCCTCTGTAATTTCAACTATGGCCGCTATGGGGTTGGTAATGAATATAAGTATGCGGAGGTTTATGTTTCATGAATGATTAATAGACAGGCCCAATAGGTAGAGCATTTTTTAAAATCACCCTTATTGAGGAGATATTTTTTCTTGCAATCGTCTATAAGGGCATGGTATTAAGCCGCTGGTAAATAAATGGATAGGACAAGGGAGAGATGAAAAAATCAAAAGATGAGATTAACGCTTTCTTAGGCAGAGGCACGGAATTTGAGGGTAAATTTTCCTTTACTGGTGCCGTCAGGGTAGATGGAAAAATTTCTGGAGAGATTTTTTCAAATGGGACCTTGATAGTAGGGGAAAGTGCAGTAATTAACTCACGAATTCACGTTGCAGATATAATAATAAGCGGAGAGGTTCATGGTGATATATTTGCAGAGAGAAAGATCGAAATAACTGTTCCAGGTAAACTCTTTGGCAATATTAAGACTCCAAAACTCATCTTAGAAGAAGGGGTTATTTTTGAGGGTAACTGCAAGATGAAAAACCTGAAACAAGAGACAGAGGAAGATCCCGCATTATCCCAAAAAAAAACTGAAGGCCTCTCTGTATTAAAATAGTCGGAAATAGTTCCTTTAAAATTATTAGTCAGCATTAGAGGTTAAGAATGATTTTAGAATCCTTACAAAAAATAAAAAAGGCAGAGGCTGAGGTAAAAGAGAGGATAGAAAGTTCTAAAGGAGAGGCGATTCGCATAATAGAGGAAGCCAAGAAAGATGCAGAAAAACTATTAGCTGAAAAGATAAAAAGTTCTCAGAGAAAAGCTGAGAAGATGAGAGAGGATGCGGTAGAGGAGGCGAAAAAAGAGGGTCTGAATATTGCTAATAAATGGACAAAGGAAACCAAAGAACTGAGCGAGAAGGCCCAAGGGAACTTGGACAAGACCAAAGAGTTTATTTTACGTTCATTATTAGGATAGAGATTATGTTACAACCGACTCGAATGAAAAAGATACAAATACTTGCCTTAGAAGCATTGAGATATCAAATAATTAAAAGGCTACAGGCGCTTGGTACTATCCATCTTACAGATTATTCTGAAAAACTTGATGACCCTACCTGGAAGAATTTGCTAAAGCCTCATCTCCCATCTCCAAATATCAGAAAAATAGCGGCACTTAATATAGCAATAAATCGATTTTTAGATCTTTTTGAACGGCATGATCCTAAACAAAAAGAGGGTTTTATAAAAGGGATCTTTGCACCTATGCCGCCGAAAAAGATAGAAACGAAAGAGGTATACGGCAAAGAGCTCATCAATACCGTTGACGATATAATAGAGACAATCGAGCAAGAAACAGAAAAACCGGTAAAAGAATTAGAAAAAATTGAGGAAGAGATTATAGAATCAGAGAAAATTAAAGGACTATTGGATCTGGTTCTAAACTTAGAGATAGACTTACAAGATATTGGTGAATCAGACTTTTTGTCAACCTTTTTAGGTATTATTCCAAAGGAAGAGGCTGAGACTTTACGGGAAAGATTAGAGGAATTGACAACAGGTAACTTTTACCTCGGGGTAAGGGAGGCATCTGAGAATAAGGTTGTAACACTGTTAATCTGTCTCAAGGAACAGGCATCGCTGGTATTGGCCAATCTTCGCCGCATAAACTGGGAGAGGATTGAAATAGTAGGCCAAAAAGGAACACCACACGAGGTCAGAGATTCCTTTAATAAAAAAATTTTGGCATTGGCCGAGGCGAAGACAGAAAAAGAGACAATCGTTGTCGATATAGCGAAAAGATGGCGAAATGAACTCGAAAAGTACCGAGAATTTTTGGGTATGGAGCGACAACGAGAAGAAAGCCAGAATAAGTTTGCGCAAATGGAGCATGTTGTCGCTATTGATGGTTGGGTTCCAGAAAACTCAGCAGACCAAGCCGCTCAGGAGATAGAAAGGGTCAGCGACGGGGCATGTGTTGTAGAGATATCTGATCCTAAAGAGAAGGACGATGTGCCCGTGTTGTTAAAAAATCCTAAATTCATTAGGAGTTTTGAGTTATTGACACGTCTTTATGGCATGCCAACTTATAATGGCGTTGATCCAACCCTATTTATAGTTCCAGGTTTCCTCCTCTTCTTTTCAATCATGTTAACTGATGCGATGTATGGGGTTATTGCTCTTATTTTGGGCTTGTTATTGGTACGAGGGGGAGGCAGATATAATATATTCATTAAGGATGCCGGCATTATTTTATCATCAGCAGGCGTGGCTACTATTATTATTGGTGCCCTTGCCGGGGGCTGGTTAGGCGATTTTGGGCTTAAGGTACCTATACTAAAAGCTATGCAGGTATTTGACCCCATGGTCCAGGTGACAGCATTTTTGCTTATCGCCCTTATTATTGGCCTGACTCACGTTAATGTAGGTGTCGTGATTAATGTTTGGAGCAGGATAAAAAGAAGGGAGATATGGCAAGCTTTAACTGGTAATCTGTGGTTTTTGTTTGCTCAGCCTGGCCTATTTTTCTTTATAATCGGGTATAAGTCGGTGGGGTCAGTATTTTTAGTGATCTCTCTCATACTGCTTTTCCTTGGACATAAGGCCATGGCTATGTTTCAAGTAACTGGATTCATGGGTGATGTTCTTTCTTATGCCAGGCTTATGGCTTTGGGTTTGTGTACGACAGGGATTGCCATGACTGTTAATGTTCTTTCAGATATGCTTTATGCTGGCAGTTCAATCGGAATCTTTTTTGCGATCGTTGTATTTGTTATTGGACATCTCTTCAATTTTGTCATCAATGCAATGGGGAGCTTTGTGCATGGGCTCCGTCTGCATTATGTAGAGTTGTTTACTAAATTTTTTGAAAGTGGAGGGGCTGATTTTACACCCCTTGAGACAAGGTATGAAGTTGTACAGATTAAATAAAAGGGAGGTATTTTTATGGAATTATCATCAGGAATAGTGTTGGCAATCATTGGTGCGGCAATTTCCATGGGTGTAGCAGCTATTAGCTCAGGGATTGGAGTCGGGCTGGCTGGTATTGCCGGAGCAGGTGTTATTTCAGAGGATCCAAAAAAATTTGGACCTGTTTTAGTTCTCCAGGCCCTACCACAAACACAGGGAATATACGGTTTTTTAGGGGCCGTTTTGATTCTCATCGGTGTAGGTGTGCTCGGGGGAGCGGTTAAAGCAATCCCTGTTGGTATGGGTTATGCTGCGCTTGGTGGGGGCATTGTAATTGGCTTGAGTAGTGCCACAGCTATTGCTCAAGGAGCTATTGCTGCCAGTGGAATGGGTGCTGTAGCGAAGAGGCCAGAAACGTTTGGTCAGGCAGTCGTCCTCGCTGTTATGGCAGAGACCTTTGCTATTTTTGGTCTTCTTATAGCTATCCTGATCTTTGTTGGAACCAAGATTATGGGTGGGTAGGACGAAAATAGCGCCTTACAGTATCGATTTTTAAGCAAGACACCCTATCTCACTTTTAACTTTATCTCACTAATATTACGGAAAAAGGAGAATTATGTCAGATAAAGGGGTTGATAAGATAATATCCCATATAGAGACTGAGGCTGAAAAGGAGATATCCAAGACACTTCTAAAGGCTCAAGAAGAGGCAGATACAATTACAAAAGCTGCTCAGGAAAAAGCAAAGAGAGAGACAGAGAAAGTCCTTTCAAACGGTAAAAGAGCTGCTTCCCTTGAAGGGCACAAAATAATTGCCGAAGCTCGAATTAATGTGAGACGAACGAGGATGGATTCCCAGGAAGAGGCAATTGTTGCTTCATTTAACGCTGCTCAAAAAGCTCTAGAAGAATTGGCTGAAAAGGGAAAACGCGATAACCTTAATTATAGAGATATCATGTTTAACCTGATTGTCTCTGCCTCTGAAATTGTTGCTGGAAAGAAGCTTGAGCTAGTTTTTAACAAAAGGGATAGAAAAACCTTCAACAAAGAGACCCTGAAAGAAGCACGTGAATCAATTAAGGAGAAGACAGGGAGAGAGATCTCCCTATCTTTAACTGGAGAAACTATACAGTGCCTTGGAGGTGTCGTTGTGAGGGATTTGGAAAACCAGGTGGAGGTTGATAACACCCTTGAAACTAAATTAAATCAACTTAAAGACAATCTACGGGTAGATGTGGCAAAGATTCTATTTGAGGACAAGATATGATTGGAGACACTCTTTCATACCTTTATGTTAATGCAAAGATAATGGCAAAAGAGGGAAAATTTATTTCCTCATCAAAATGGGAAGACCTATGGGGATGTACATCACCAGGAGAAATAGCCTCTCTTTTGGAAGGAACAGACTATTTTCCTTTCCTCTCAGAAGGAGCAGTGGGTGACTCAAAAGAATTAGAGAAGTCTATTTTAGAAGAGTTTTCTTCTTTAGGGAGGGAGATATCCACAATTATTCCAAAAGGATCATGGCCAATAAAACAGTATCTTCTCAGAAAGTGGGATGTTATCAATTTGAGGGCCGTTATGAGGGGAATCCATGGGGACGGAAGCAAGCAAGATAAAATAGCGGATTCCCTTATTGAGGGAGGTGAATTGGATGTTACTTTTATTAAGACCCTCATGGATGCAGAAAGCATGGATGATTTTGTTGCTCTCCTGACAAAAACCCCTTACCAATCGCTAATAGATGGAATCAGTAAATATAATGAGACTAAGAATCTCTTTTTTTTGGAGGCCCTGTTAGATAGAATTTTCTGGGAAGATATATGGTTCAAGGTTTTGAAGATAAAAGGAATGAGAGAGTTCAGAGAATTTATAGCGGTATGTGTCGAAACACACAACCTAAAAATTATTTTAAGGGCAAAAAATGACAACCTTGTATCAGAAGATATTAATCCTTTTTTAATCCCTGATTGCACAACTCTGAATGCATTGCTTTCTGCTTTTGACGAAGAGGGTTTATCAGACTTCATTCCTCTTCTCGAAGACACAATATATTTTGAACCTCTATTAAGCGCCCAACAAGAGTATGAGAAAACTGGCTCTATTTTAACTTTTGAGCAAACGCTCGATAACTTGGTAGTTAAAAAGGCAGAAGATATTAGGAAGAAAAAGCCCTTTGGTTCAGGACCCCTCGTCGGATTTCTTGTATCAAAGGATGAGGAGGTAAAAAATCTTTTGACTATTGTAAGGAGTACTGAGGTTGATCTGGAGAGGAATGAAATCAGAGAAGCACTTGCGAGGAAATGATGGAAATTGCACTGATCGGAGATAAGCACACAATTTATGGTTTCAGACTGGCAGGCATTAAAAAAACGTTTTTGATTGAGGATAGGAAGCAGGAAGATATTCGAGGGATATTAAAGGATTTATTTGAAGATAGCACCGCCTTGATATTGATTACAGAAAAGATAGCCAATGAAATGGGGAGTTTATTAGAAGAGGCGAATAGATTTAGGAAAGGTATAATGCCTATCATTTTACAGATTCCGGATAGTGGTGGTCCCTTGGCTGCCAAGGTTGACCCTATGCGGGAGCTTATTAAAAGAACTATTGGATTCGAAATAGCATAGCGAGGAAATTATGGCAGATCAAAAGACAGGAAGGATCAAAAGCATCGCTGGCCCGCTCGTAATTGCCAAAGATATACGAGGTTGCGAGATGTACGAGGTTGTGAGAGTTGGTCAGGAGGGTCTCATGGGAGAGACAATAAAGCTCGTAGAGGATTTGGCGTATGTACAAGTTTATGAGGATACCACCGGGCTCAAACCAGGGGAAGAGGTAGTGAGAACTGGCGCCCCTGTCTCAGTGGAGCTTGGCCCGGGAATTATTACCAATTTCTATGATGGGATACAACGCCCTTTGGTTGAAATTAAAGATCAAGTAGGGGATTACATAACGAGAGGAATTAACGTTCCCAGTCTGGATCCAGAAAAAAAATGGGATTTCAATCCACTCATTAAAAAGGGTGACGAGCTCGTTGAAGGTGACTACATTGGGGAGGTTCAGGAATCAAAGGTTATAGTAAATAAGGTAATGGTTCCACCAGGGATAAAAGGAAAGGTGGTGGAAATTAAAAGCGGGAGTTTTACCGTTAATGACATCATTGCAATTCTTGATGAGGATGGAAAAAAGCATGAATTAATGATGAAGCAAAAATGGCCGGTAAGAATAGGAAGGCCCTTAAAAGAAAAACTTGACCCAGAGGTTCCGCTATTAACTGGCCAGAGGATTTATGATACCTTTTTTCCTATTGCCAAGGGTGGCACAGCCGCAATTCCTGGTGGTTTTGGAACTGGTAAAACGGTAAGCCAGCATCAACTGGCAAAATGGGCTGATTCCCAGGTTGTAGTCTATGTCGGCTGCGGAGAGAGAGGGAATGAAATGACAGAGGTGTTGCTGACCTTCCCAGAATTGGATGATCCAAACACCGGTGAGAAACTAATGGAAAGATCCACGTTAATTGCCAATACCTCGAATATGCCAGTGGCAGCCAGGGAGGCATCTATTTATACAGGGGTTACCATTGCTGAGTATTATAGGGATATGGGATATGATGTAGCACTGATGGCCGACTCATCCTCACGATGGGCTGAGGCACTGAGAGAGATTTCAGGAAGGCTTGAGGAGATGCCAGGCGAGGAAGGGTATCCGGCTTATTTAGGTACACGGCTTGCTGATTTCTATGAAAGGGCAGGCAGGGTAGTGACATTAGGGAAAGAAAAGAGGTTTGGATCAGTTTCAATTATTGGCGCTGTTTCTCCACCTGGAGGAGATTTCTCTGAACCTGTTTCGCAAAATACCTTGAGGGTTGTAAGTGCCTTCTGGGCATTAGACACAAACCTGGCAGACCGGAGACATTTTCCTGCTATCAACTGGTTGACGAGTTATTCGCTCTATTTGGGCTTTGTTAAGGATTGGTATGATAATAATATAGATAAGGAATTCCAAATTCTTAGAGGAAACATGATGGCTCTCCTTGAAAAAGAGTCTGAGTTGCAGGAGATTGTGCAGTTAGTTGGTCAGGATGCGTTACCAGAGTCAGATAGAGCCTTTTTAGAGGTAGCAAGGATGATTAGGGAAGATTATCTTCAACAACATGCATACCACGAAATAGATTCGTATTGCTCTAAAGAGAAGCAATTTCTCATGCTTAGAATCATTATGAAATTCTATCAAGAAGTGAATAAGGCAATTGAGACAGGTATTATGGCGAGCAGAATAGCTTCAGTAAAGGTAAAAGATGAGATAGCTCGAATGAAGTACACGCCCAACCAGGATTTTCCAAAGAGATATGAGGAGTTAATTAAATCCATTGAAACTGAATTTGAATCTTTGAGGAATCAATAATGAAAGAGAAAACAAAAGATATAAAATCGAGGGAGTATAGGTCTGTCACCCAGGTTGCAGGGCCTCTGATGATAGTCGAGGGCGTTGAAGAGGTGGCATATGGGGAGGTTGTGTATATCAAGACGCCTGAAGGTGACAATAGAATGGGGCAAGTCTTGGAGTCACAGGAGAATCTGGCCATTGTACAGGTATTTGAAGGCACTAGAGGTCTTGATACAGATAAAACAAGAGTCAGATTTTCTGGGGACATTATGAGGATAGCCCTTTCAAAGGAAATTCTCGGAAGATCCTTTGATGGGTTGGGAAGGCCTATTGACGGTGGCCCAGAGATTATTCCAGAGGCTCGACTACCAATTACAGGTGCGGCTATAAACCCAACTGCGAGGGATTATCCGAATGAATTTATCCAGACTGGTATCTCCACCATTGATGGCATGAATACATTAGTGAGAGGACAAAAACTTCCAATATTTTCAGGCGCTGGCTTACCCCATAATGCCCTTGCCGCGCAAATAGCACGACAGGCTACCGTTTTGGGTTCAGATGAACCATTCTCTGTCATCTTTGCTGCTATGGGGATAACCCATGAAGAAGCAAATTTTTTCATGAATAGCTTTGAATCCACTGGGGCATTGGAGAGGATAGTCTCCTTTATCAATTTGGCCGATGACCCAGCCATCGAGAGGATTATCACGCCAAGAATGGCCCTTACCGCTGCGGAGTTTTTGGCCTTTAATTACGACACTCATGTGTTGGTTATTCTCACTGATATGACCAATTATTGTGAAGCCCTGAGAGAAATTTCATCGGCACGAGAAGAGGTTCCTGGAAGAAGAGGATATCCGGGTTACATGTATACCGATTTAGCAAGCCATTATGAAAGGGCAGGAAGAATCGTAGGAAGAAAAGGCTCTATCACTCAGATGCCAATCCTCTCCATGCCGGATGATGATATAACGCATCCGGTACCTGACCTTACAGGGTATATAACCGAGGGACAATTTGTACTCTCGCGTGAATTACATAGAAAAGGAATCTATCCTCCCGTGGATGTTCTTCCTAGTCTCTCAAGACTCATGAATGAAGGGATTGGAGAAGGCAGGACACGGGCGGATCATTTAGGGGTGTCTGACCAATGTTATTCTGGCTATGCTGAAGGAAGGGACGTGAGGAGTCTTGTTGCAGTTGTAGGAGAGGAGGCATTGAGCGAAAGGGATCGCCTTAATTTAAAATTTGCCGATATTTTTGAAGAGAGGTTTGTCCAACAGGGAGCGGATGAAAATAGAACTATTGAGCAAACACTTACTTTAGGGTGGGATCTTCTCTCAACACTTCCAGAGGGGGAGTTGAAAAGAATAGATGAAAAATACGTGAAACAATATTACAAGAAGGAGCCTGAAGTTAAGGTAGGAGAAGAATTATAGATGGCGGAGATTCTACAAAATGTTAAGCCCACAAGGATGGAATTATTAAAGCTCAGAAAGAGAGTCAAACTGGCTGACAAAGGGCACAGGCTTTTAAAGGAAAAGCGAGATGCATTAATTTCTGAGTTCATGATAGTAGTCAAGGAATATAAGGAAGCACGAAAGAGGGTAGAGGAAAACTTAAGGGTCGCTTTTTATAATCTTTTAATGGCTGAAGTTTTATTAGGAGCGCGGGATTTAGAACAGATTAGTGAGATAACGCTAAGAGATATAAACGTGGATTTTATTACTAAAAACATAATGGGTGTCTCAGTCCCTATTATGAAAGTCAATAATTTAATTCGGCGTGTACATGAAAGAGGCTATGGCTTTTTAAGTACAAATGCGAAGCTTGATGATGCTGCCAAGAATTTTGAGGAATCAATTTTATCGATTGTGAAACTGGCTGAGATAGAAGAGTCGGTCAGGAGAATTGCCGAAGAGGTAGAAAAGACAAAAAGAAGGGTTAATGCATTGGAATACATTGTTATCCCTAGACTCAAGGCAACGATTAAGCATATAGAAATGAGAATGGAAGAGATAGAAAGAGAAAGCTTCTTACGATTGAAGAAGATCAAGGCCGCTCTCGAAGCAAGAAAAAAGTGATTTTAGGAGTGTTAAACCCTCCCTTGCTATATACAATTCCTTAACCAAAAAAATTCAAGCATATTTTATTCTTAAATTACCTTAACAACTACTGATAGCCAACTGCTAACCCCCTATTGCACGCAATATGACTGACGGACTAACAAAAAGAAAAAGGCCATATGAACGGGATAAGAACATTAAGGTTACGTTGTTTTACCTTTTTTTGATCGCCCAGATCTGTGCCTTGTTTGGGTTGGTTGTCGGAATCCTTTTTTTTATTTTGCGGTTTTTTAGAATTATATAACAATACATTTTCCCTCTGCGCTCTATCCTCTTTGTTTATATGCCTACCTTATTTTCTTATCGCTTGACTTTTTTTACAAACAAGATATACTAAAAGCGTCAAAAAATTTATGAGTCTCTATGGGATTTGACCAATTAAATCAATTTGGCCTATTGGAAGAGAAAATTGAGTCGCTCATTTCACTGGTTGGTTCTCTCAACGAGGAAAAGGCTGACTTAGAAAGGAATATACATAGCCAGGAAAAGAAGCTCGGCTCGCTTACCAAGGAGATTGAAACCTTAGGGGTTGATAGAGACGCAATACGGAAAAGAATAACAACACTTTTAGAAAAGATGAACGAATTTTAATAGCAGACTTAATAATGATGTAGCATGGAAGATAAAGTTACAATCAAAATAAAGGATACAGAGTATGCTATAAGAAGTTCTGATGATAGAGAACAGATATTGAAGGCGGCAGAGTATGTGGATAGAAAGCTGAGAGAGATAGATGAGTTTAAAAAGGAACTATCTGAAGACAGAAAGGCTATTTTAACTGCTCTTGATATAGCAGGAGATTATTTTCAGCTTATAAAAGAAAAGGAGGTTCTATTAGCCGAAATCAATAACAGATCCAAAAGATTACTACAACATTTGGATTTAGCATTAAACTAAATTATTCCCCTGCTATGTTCGTGATTGGCGGTAGATTTTTGAGCCAACACTAATGTAAAAGGGAGTTCCCTCTTGTCCTTGTGTGTCCTTTTAGATGGTGAAAAAGACCTAATGGGGTAACGGAATGCCCACCTGCGTGAGCTTAGGTTCAAAAAGAACTGCCGACACGGCATTGCAGCGGGGGAAAATAAAAAGAGTGGATTGATAGGCCTAGGGCTGAGGAATGAATTGTCGCGTGACTTTATAATAGAACAGGTAAAGATATTACAACCGTTGGAAGAAATTGAGTAAAAATGAATTTAGAGATACAAGAAATAAACCTTATGTAGGATACTTGATTCGCAAATTTCTCTATTTTTTAAGAATACCATTTAGCGCTTTGTGTTAGTAAGCTTTGCGTAGCATCCATTATCTATCATTCCGCTAAACCTCTATCAACCCTCTCTTTTTGCCGAAAGAAAAATCTTAATACATAAAAGGCGGTGATGAACATATGTCAGTTACCCCGTTAATTATTGTTGCATTAATAGCAATTATAGCAGGTGCAGGTATAGGTATTGTTGTTCGTAAAAGGATGTTAGAGAATAAGCTCGATTCCGCAGAAGACTATTCGAGAAAGCTTATCCTTGACGCCAGCAAACAAGCAGAAACAATTAGAAAAGAAGCTCAGCTACAGGCAAAAGACAAGCTTTATCAAATGAAACTTGATTTTGAGGATGAAACAAAGTCAAGAAAAAAGGAGCTACAGAGTCAGGAAAGAAGATTGTTCCAAAAAGAGGAAACCTTAGACAAGAGGATAGAACAGCTTGAGCAAAGAGAGGGACTACTTGCCAAAGAAGAAGCAGCCCTAGCGAATAGGGACAATGCTTTAAAAAATAAGGAGGGAGAATTCAATAAGCTGATTGAAGAAGAGAGGCAGAAATTAGAGAGGATTGCCGGTATTTCAGTAAACGAGGCAAAAGAAATGCTCGTTTCTTCTATGGAATCAGAGGCACGCCATGAGGCTTCCAAGCTCATAAAGAAAATAGAGGCTGAGACGAGAGAAATCTCAAATAGAAAGGCACAGGAGATTTTGGCCTTGGCCATTAAAAGATATGCTGGTGATTATGTGGCTGAAGAGAGTGTCTCTGTGGTTAATTTACCAAATGATGAGATGAAAGGAAGGATTATCGGGAGAGAAGGAAGGAACATTAGGGCTTTAGAGGCTGCTACCGGAATAGATCTTATAATTGATGATACGCCTGAAGCCGTAGTCCTGTCAGGTTTTAATCCGATCAGGAGGGAGGTTGCTAAGATGGCCTTGGAGAGGCTCATTGAAGATGGCAGGATTCACCCGGCAAGGATTGAGGAGATCGTAGAAAGAGTGAGCAGAGAAATTGAGGCATACATTAAAGAGGCCGGAGAGCAAGCTACTTTTGATATTGGACTTCACGGTATCCATCCAGAATTGATTAAATTAATCGGGCGCCTGAAATATAGATCAAGTTATGCCCAGAATGTGTTAGAGCATTCTATGGAGGTTGCCTTCCTGTGTGGTATAATGGCATCGGAGTTAAATTTGAATGAGAAACAGGCCAAAAGAATCGGACTTCTCCATGATATCGGAAAGGCAGTAGATCATGAGGTAGAAGGGGCGCATGCAGCCATAGGGGCAGATTTAGCCAAGAAATACGGTGAATCTGAGCAAGTAGTTCACGCTATAGCTGCTCACCATGAGGATATTCAGGCCACGTCTGTTATGGATATCCTTCTTCAAGCAGCCGATACCTTATCTGGCGCTAGACCTGGCGCTCGAAGAGAGATGTACGAGACGTATGTGAAGCGATTGGAGGATATGGAAGAGATAGCCATGTCTTTTAAAGGTGTTAATAAGTCGTATGCCATTCAAGCGGGCAGAGAGATTAGGATAATAGTAGAGAGCGATAAGGTAGATGATTTTGAATCAACAATGATATGCAGTGAGGTAGCAAAAAAAATAGAAAAAGGCCTTGCCTATCCAGGCCAGATTAAGGTGACAGTCATAAGAGAAACCAGGGCTGTTGCATACGCCAAGTAAAATTTTAAAACGTTTAGCTCGCGTATTGGTAACGTGGAACGAGCAAGATTGATATAGTCTTGTGCTAAACAATACATTACTAACCTCGTAATATCCTACCAGTTTTTATAGGTTAGAAGTGATTGACCAGCCTAATTTAATATATCTGAATTTCTACAATTTATTGAAATTGAAAAGTTTTTTAGTCTGTTGAAACATTCTTCCCGCTGTTTCAGTGGGAATGAGAGAAGTGCGTTAATTTCTATTTTCTTTTAAAATGATTCAATTATTTCAGGTGTATAAAAATTTTGGCTCAAAAAACCCAGCATTGTTGGATATAAACCTGACAGT
>Ga0315534_1000983_pt1 | contig 20023 bp, 14 predicted proteins | sample SalMarSW160240MG_FD_203094 | JGI IMG/M metagenome (GOLD analysis project Ga0315534, IMG submission 203094) | Salt marsh sediment microbial communities from the Plum Island Ecosystem LTER, Massachusetts, United States - Salt Marsh Sediment SW1602-40 ... | reverse complement strand
TACGGCCTGGCGGCGACGCCTGGCAAGCCACGCGATCAGGATCAAGGAGAGGATGACGGAAACTGCAACACCCTGGAAAATCCCCACCGCTGAAGTCTTCACTATGTCGGGCAGACGTTGTGTCTCCGGATCCTCCAGATGCGTCCCCCCGTAACTCAGGCGCGGATAGCCGCGTCTGCTTGTCCCGTCGGGCAATTCGATTGTCTCCTTGGCAAAAAGGTGGGTGGCAAACGGTGCGGAATAGGTTTTTTCGACTCCCTCTCTGAGTGGTGTCAGGACGTAATCGAGAAGACTGATCACCTCGGGTGAGTACTGTACATCCCGGGATTCGTTGACATTACTCACAGGCAAATGGTAATGAATCGAGTCCATCAGCCCGATGACCACATAGACAGACAGTGTGACCAGTGACGCCATCGCCAGTCGCCGTCTGAATATCTGCCGCCACGGTGCCCGCAGATGCTCGTGGCTGCGCACATAAAAAAACAACACCACCCCGGCAATAATCAACAGATACACCAAGGCATCTGTTGCAAAGACCTCGATTTTTATATTCCAGGGCATCATGGCTGTATATCGTCTTCCATGTGTTGTTATGCGAGGCGGATACGGGGATCTACCGCGGTGTATGAAATATCCGTCAGCAGCAAGCCAATGATATACAGGACGGAGCCCAGGAAGACCATGGCACGCACGATGGCGAAGTCCTGTGAACGGATGGCATCAATCGTATAACTGCCCAATCCCGGAATGCCAAAGAAGGATTCCATTATCAGACTTCCCATAAACAACAGGGGAATCACCACAACGACACCCGTCAGTATAGGGATCATGGCATTCTTGAGGACGTGCTTGAACAGCACCAGCAATTCGGACAGACCTTTGGCCCGCGCTGTACGCACGTAGTCCTTATTGATTTCCTCAAGAAATATGGTTCGGTACCAGCGGGTACCGGAACCAATACCGCCGATCACACCGATGATAACCGGCAATATCAGGAACTTGATCATATCGATACCATCCGGGTCAAAACCGGATATGGGCACAAGATGCCAATACTTGCTAATGAGAAACTGGCCCCCGATGATGTAAAACAACAATGAAACAGACATCAGCGTGATACCGATGACAACACCTGACAAATCGATATAGGTACCCCTGAAAAACGCCAGCAACATGGACAGCGTGATATTGACCAGCAGCCCGACGATAAAGACCGGGACGGCGATTGCCAGGCTGGGAAACATGCGCTGCCTGATATCATGACCGATGTCGCGGCCATCATCGGATCGGCCGAAATCAAACACAAAAAGCCTGACTGATTTCTCGTAAAAGATAGTATCGGTGAACGCTGCAACACCGGATTCATCAGCATTGTAGACCAACTGCTTGTCATAACCATGGTCGTGTTTCCACTGGTCGATGGATGCTTGGGTGACGTTCTTCACCCCGAGATGCATGCGCGCCATGTTGTCGGGGGTATTGACGATAAAAAACAGTATAAATGTCAGCAGATTGATCCCGATGAGGATCGGTATCGCATAGAAAATTCTGCGTATGATGTAATTGATCATTGATTAGGTCACATTCGCTTGCGGCGCCTGATGTTCCTTGCGTCTGTATGTAACGATGCCGGGCAGGATGATTATGATCAGCAGTGCAAACAGTGCATAAAGAGGCCAAACCACCGGCCTGTTCCACTCCAGGCGCTTCTGTGCCCGTAACGCAGGATTTATGCGTTTGTATTTCATCGTATTATTGGCCATCAGGTTCGGTTTTGAATTGTGATACCAACTATGATAAAGGCTGAGCCCCTTGGGATGCAGTCCCCATAACCATGGTCCATCACGTCGCGCAATCTGCATCATCTGATTGATAATGGCCTGACGTTCAGGTGTGTTGTCCATGTTCTTCATTTTTTCAAACAGTGCGTTGAATTGCGGGTTGTCATAATTGGCAGCGTTCTCACCACCATTGCCGACCTTTTTGTTGGGACCATAGAGCAGAAACAAAAAATTTTCCGGGTCCGGATAATCCGCGTTCCATCCCCACTGGAATATCTGTTCCGTGCCGTTGTTCATCTTGTCCTGGAAACGATTGTAATCCGTGCTGCGAATATTCAACTGGATGTTCAGCTTCTTGAATTGCTTCCGCCACCAGTCAAGTTGTGCCTTTGCATCGGGCCCGCTTGCAGCTGTATCCAGATTCAGCAACAGTGGCTTATCGGTCTTCGCGTCACGGCCTTCCGGATAACCGGCTTCGGCAAGCAACCGTTTTGCCTCCTCGATTGGTTTGCGAACCGGAGCACCATCTCTCCAGTCATAGACGTACGGATTGTGGCCTGCTTTGCCCTCGACATAGCCGAAAATTCCAGGTGGCAGAGGCCCCTGGGCGGGCAGGCCTCTGCCGTTCAAAAAGATCGAGATGAATTCCTCATAGTCCACAGCGATCGCGATGGCACGGCGCAGCTTACTGGCACGCTCGCTATAGCCGCCTATGACGGGGTCCAGCATATTGAAGCCGGTATAAAAGGTCGACGTACCGATTGCGGTAGACAGATGCATGCCCTTGGCCTGCATTTCATCGGTCAGGGTCAGTTCGCCCTGATTGGACATACTGACAGCCTGATCGAAACTATCGGATATCACCGCCGATACATCATAGTAACCTTGCAGGAACTTGTTCCAGTATGGAATATTCTCCTTCTCGAGACTGTAGACCACCTTGTCGATAAACGGCAGTGCTTTTCCTGCATCCTCCAGCAACCCACGTTCCTTGTCACCAGGCTCACCATTTACCGGATATCGCTCACCATGAAAATTCGGATTCCGTTCCAGCACCATCTGGCGATTGGGATTGTTGACCGTGAGCATATAGGGACCAGTACCAACCGGGTACCAGTCCAGCGTGATATTTTTTTTCTCCAGACCTGGTTGCGCATAAAAACGGTCCACCTCGGGCGGCATCGGCGCAAAAAACGGCACTGCCATCCAGTAGAGCAGTTGTGGATATTTACCCTGTATCCTGATGCGATAGGTATAACGATCCACTGTGTTAACCCCCGCAAGTGGAAACCGGCTCAAATCAAGAAATGGTTGCTCATCCGGCGCAAGCTCATCGTAAGCCTGGGTCAGGATTCTCTGATAGTCCGACATCCCAATGATATAGCCGGACATGATGCCGAATATGGGTGAATGCGATTTGGGGTCGGCGAGCCGTTTGATCTGGTAGACATAATCGGCTGCAACCAGTTCCCGGGTGCCGGTCTTCTCAAAATCAGCGAGTGTATAAATATTATCAAGCTGCTCCTGTGTCAGATGATCATAAAGATAATGCCCCTGTTCATCCTGCGCAAAGGCGGGATGCGGCTGATACATGATGCCGGGCTTGATAGTGATGTCATAAATGCTTTCAGCGATCCTGTCGGGAGGTGCGTCCTGCGGTAATTCATTACCCGCTGTATCGAGGAATGTTACACGTGGCATGCTCCTGACCGTTGCCGGAATCAGTGTATAAGGCCTGAGAAGGTAATGGTATTGCAAAGGGGGTTCATAGATCTGTGATATCAATTCATATTCGTTGGAACTGTAGGACCGTACCGGATCCAGATGTTTCGGGCGCTCGGAAAATGCTGTATAGAGAATATTACTGAACTCATCCGAAGCCGGATAAGGATCGTTCCAGGGACGCTCGCCGCATCCAGACAATGGCACCACCACTACGAGCAAGATGCAATATACCCACCAACTCAAACGTAGCCCCATTGCGTTATATGCCGAAATTTCCCTTGTCCATGGATGTAGAGATATTAACAGAATATGTCTTCCTGGTCCTTCTCATGCACCGCCAGCTCCATCCACCAGCTGTACCCTGTGAACACAAAAACAATTGTGATAATTTTCGTACTATTTATAATCTACACATTCAATCAGACCGTGTTTTCCCGCAGAATGTTATATTACACAACAACTATCTGACAACTTATCCGAAAGAAGGGGACATATGGGATTTCTAACAGGTAAAAGGGCGCTGATCGTAGGAGTAGCGAGCAATCGCTCGATCGCCTGGGGCATTGCACAGGCAATGAAACGGGAAGGCGCAGAACTGGCGTTTACATACCAGAATGACAAGCTGAAAACCAGGGTCGAAAAATTCGCTGCAGAATGCGATTCGAACATCACCCTGCCGTGCGACGTCGCCAGTGATAACGAGATAGACGAGGCATTCAAACAGCTGCAAAGCATATGGGATTGTCTCGACATCATCGTCCACTCGGTTGCCTATGCTCCACGCGAAGAACTCGATGGACCTTATCTTGACTGCGTGAGCCGCGAAGGTTTCCGTGTCGCACATGAAATCAGCTCCTACAGCTTTGCCGCACTTGCCAAGGCGGGACGATCAATGCTGCAGGGACGTAATGGCGCCCTTATTACACTCAGTTACCTTGGCGCAGTGCGTACCATCCCCAATTACAATGTAATGGGTCTGGCCAAGGCCAGTCTCGAGGCCAATGTTCGCTATATGGCGCAGACCCTGGGGACGGATAATATCCGCGTCAACGGTATATCCGCCGGTCCAATCAAGACACTGGCATCCTCGGGGATTGGTGACATCCGTAAATTTCTGACCTATGCCGAAGAGGCTTCACCGTTGCAGCGCAATGTCACCATCGATGAAGTTGGTAATGCAGCGGCCTTCCTTTGCTCCGACCTTGCCTCCGGTATCACGGGAGAAATACTGTATGTGGATGCGGGATATAACACAACCGGCATGGGCAGACTGTAAAAGATCGCCTGTTTAATCCATTTGCCGCGCTGCTGCGACATCACGGTACGTCAGCCGTTAGTAGCCAATTTTCTTGTTTCGAAATCATCATCCTGTCTGCATTGAACTGTTACAATTTATTGTGCAATACATGTATGTTTATCTGAATATGTTCATTGAGGGTTTCAGCTATGCCACATAAGCATGCAATGGTACTGCTGGGGTTTATTGTAGTCGGCGTGGTTGCAGGTATCACAGCCGGCTGGATCTGGGGACCGGCCATGCAACAGATTGCATGGCTGGGCACGCTGTTCCTCAATGCCCTCAAGATGATGATCATTCCCCTGATCCTCGCTGCCGTCATCAGCGGCGTCGCATCGCTCGGTGATATCCGCAAGCTGGGCCGTATCGGCGGCGCAACGATACTGTATTATTTTTTTACGACCGCGATAGCCGTACTGATAGGCCTTGTCATGGTCAATATCATCCAACCCGGTGTAGGTTTGCAGCTGAACAATGCCGGGATGCCGGAAAATATCCTTGCCAAGGAAGATACCGGCATAAGCGACATCCTGTTATCCCTGATTTCACCCAACCTGATTGCCTCTGCTGCCGATACCCAGCTATTGCCCATCATCGTATTCGCCATCCTTTTCTCGGCGGCATTGTCCACGCTTGGTGAACGCGGTGCACCTGTCATCAGGTTCTTTGACGGCGTCAACGATGCCATGATGAAACTTGTCGTCTGGCTGATGTATTTCGCGCCGATAGGAATATTTGCGCTGGTTGCGGGCAGGCTGGGCAAGGCAGGCGGTGGTGAAGCGTTTTTGAATGAAATCACCGCGGTCGGCCTGCATGTCGTCACAGTCCTGAGTGGACTTGCCGTTCACTTTATCGTGTTATTTCTCATCTTGTTTTTTATTGCAGGGCGTGGAGTGGACTATCTGGTAACCATGTTACGCGCCCTGTTGACTGCATTCGGTACGGCGAGTTCATCCGCCACCCTGCCGTTGACTATGGAATGCGTAAGGGAAAACGGTGTCGACGAAAGAGCGGTGCGTTTCGTCCTGCCGCTCGGGAGTACCGTCAATATGGACGGGACCGCTCTGTACGAGGCCGCGGCGGTAATGTTTATCGCCCAGGCCTATGGTATTGATCTCGGATTCGGACAACAGGCGATTATCTTTATGACCGCAACCCTGGCGGCCGTCGGGGCGGCGGGCATCCCCGAGGCCGGGCTCGTTACCATGATCATCGTGCTCAAATCAGTGGGCTTGCCACTGGAAGGGATCAGCCTGCTGCTTGCCGTCGACTGGTTCCTGGACCGGTTTCGCACCGCTGTCAATGTGTGGGGCGATTCTGTCGGTGCCGCGGTAATCAACCGCCTGTTACCGAAACCGGTCTCCACCGGCTGATCGTGCTACAATCTGTCGGGATACCTGGTGATGTCGGCCCGTTGTTTCAGCTCTTCGACGATCATATCGCTAAGCAGTTGGCTGTCAGCGCGCAAGGTGCTTGTCTTCAATGTTTCACGCGTCGAGACATCCACAGCGGCGGGATCCCCGTCTCGCACCTCGTAGACTGAAACGATGGCATAATCTCCCGTCGACAGCATAAAACCGTTATTGACCGGCGTGGAACCTGCAGGTTTGGGTAATGTAAATGCGGCACGAACGATTTCGGGTGTTATGGATGCATCAGTGCGTTCGATAAATCCGGTTTTATTCCACTCCAGTTTCATCTCATCTGCCACCAGTTCCACGCTTTCACCGCCGCCGATCCTTTTCAGAATGTCCTGGCCTGCCTTCTCGGCGGCCTGTTTGGCCTTGTCACGTTGCAGCAGGATTATCACCTGATCCTTGATCTCATCGAGAGGGCGTGTCGAAGTCGCCTTGTGTTCCTTGATGCGCAACACTATCAGGTGGTTCTGTTCGATCTCGATCGGCTCACTGTTGTATCCCGATTCGAGTACATCGGTGCTGAATGCCGCCTCCCTGATCTTCGGATCGGCCGCGATACCCTGACCGTTATGGCGTGAAAAAAGTCCGGTTGTAGTCACCGGTAATCTCAGGGCATTTGCAGCTACCGATAAAGTGTCCGGATTCTCGTAGGTCATATCAGCAAGCATATCGGCCTGCTCAAAAAACTGTTCCTGGGCTTTGCGTTGCTTATAGTCACGTTCAAGTGTGGAGCGCAGTTCTTCAAATGTCTTTTTATGTCCCGGTTTGACTCCGGTTAGCTTGATGATATGGAAACCGAACGGCGTCCTGACCGGACCGCTGATTTCATCCACATCCATTGAAAATACCTTGTCTTCAAAAGGCTTGACCATCATGCCACGGCCAAAGTAGCCGAGGTCACCGCCGGCGGGTGCGGATCCCGCATCCTCGGAAAATTCCTTTGCCAGTTCCTTGAAATCCTCTCCGTTACGTATCCTTGCCAACAGATCCTGCGCCTTCGTCCGCGCATCCTCTACCGCCTGCTCATCGGCGTCTTTCTCGACCTTGATCAGGATATGGCTGGCTCGTCGTTCCTCGCCAACAGTAAAATTGGCGGCCTGTTCCTGATACAGCTTGCGTAACGTCTCATCGTCGACCTGGATGTTTTGGGCGAGTGCATCAGCCGATAATTCAAGATATTCGATGCTTACCCGTTCCGGTACGTCAAAACGATCAAGGTGGGACTCGTAATACTCCCTGATCTCATCCTCCGTCACATCGACATCGTCAAGAAAATCATCGGCTTTGAGGGTCATATAGCCGATTTTTCGCTGTTGCTCCTTGATTCGCAGCAGATCATCCAGTTCATAATCCATCACCATGGCTGAATCCGTGAAGCCCTGGAGGACCTGATTTGCGAGCAGTTCCCGCCGTAAGGATGCCTCAAATACATCGGGTGTCATACCGCGCGCATTAAGCAAACGCTGATACAACTCCGTATCGAATTTGCCATTGTTCTGAAATTGCGCCAAGCCGGTGATGGTTTGTCCAAGCTGGTCATCACCGATACGATAGCCCTTGCTGATCGCGGCCTGGGCCAGCACCTCAGTCCTGATCAACCTGTTCAGTGCATCTTTTTTAATAGTGTCCTCGTCCATTAAAGCGGAATTGAAATTATCCCCCATCAGTGACTGTCTGAACGCGCGCTCCTGCTGATAGGCAAGCTGAAAATCGCGTTGTGGTATGCCGTTACCGTTGACCTTGGCAACCGGCTGTTCCGAACCGCCACGAAAATACTGGTTTATCCCCCACAATGCGAACGGAATAATAATGAGTATCACAATGACCCATGCGATCAATCCCTGTGCTCGTTCTCTGATAAATTGAAGCATAATCCTGATGTACCGTTATGGGCAGAATTTATAATAAATACCATTAAACCAATAATCGCATAATACACGTACGGCGATCATCCGCTGCTTGTCTTTATTCTCCAATGCCTGATTGTGCAAAAACCAAAAAGGGCGCACCTGTATTACGGTGCGCCCTGATCAGTTCCTTCAGTGGCGGAGTGGACGGGACTCGAACCCGCGACCCCCGGCGTGACAGGCCGGTATTCTAACCAGCTGAACTACCACTCCTGGAGATGGTGGGTGCTGAGGGGGTCGAACCCCCGACCTTCGCCTTGTAAGGGCGACGCTCTCCCAACTGAGCTAAGCACCCAAGGAAAGCCGCTTATCTTACGGCATCCTTGAGCGCCTTGCCAGCCTTAAAACCTGGTGATTTCGTTGCTTTGATCTTGATAACTTCGCCCGTTTGCGGATTACGTCCTTTGCGTGCTGCGCGCCTACGAACTGTAAATGTGCCGAATCCCACCAATGTAACTGTATCACCTTTTTTTAAGGCTTTGGTTACTGCTTTCGTCATACCATCAACCGCCCGACTTGCGGTTGCCTTGGAAATGTCTGCTGAAGAAGCTACGGCTTCGATTAAGTCTGCTTTATTCACTGTTGTTTACTCCCCATGTCTTATTGATTAGCGGCAATGGAAACCATTATGAATGTTAAAGAAGAAGATTCTGTATTAACCACCGCATTTATACCAATCCGCGCAAAGCCGTGTCAAGCAAGACTTTCAGCCAATTGCATTATTTTTATGGTCACAATTTTGCATGAGCGAGTGATGAAAAAAATAATGCCGTGCATGATATTGAATCACACACGGCAGATTAAATTCGCGGGATAGATCTGTGAAAACAGATTAAGCTTAACTTCTAATGTGGTCTAATATGACTACTTTTTTTCGACTTAGAACTTTTCTTCCGTTCACCCAGAGAGGCCTCTGCCACCTTCTCATCATACGGCACCGGCATATGTTGCAATGCGGTCTTAAGAACATCATCGATCCATTTTACCGGTACGATCTCGATATTCTGTTTGATGTTTTTGGGGATCTCCGCGAGATCACGCAGATTCTCTTCGGGAATCAATACCGTACGAATTCCTCCTCGATGAGCGGCAAGCAGCTTCTCCTTCAGGCCGCCGATCGGTAAAACTTCCCCGCGCAGAGTGATTTCACCCGTCATGGCCACATCCGAACGTACTGGAATACCTGTAAGCACTGATACAAGGGCCGTGCACATGCCTATACCGGCGCTTGGACCGTCTTTCGGAATCGCGCCTTCGGGTACATGGATGTGAATATCATGCTTTTGGTAAAAATCCGGTTCAATGCCGAGCATTGTCGCACGATTCCTGACTATGGTCATTGCAGCCTGTACCGACTCCTGCATGACATCGCCCAATTGTCCTGTAATGGTCAATTTGCCTTTACCGGGAACAAACGCGCTCTCGATGGTCAACAGATCGCCACCGACCTCAGTCCATGCCAGTCCAGTAACCTGCCCGATTTGGTCGTGCTCCTCCGCCAGGCCGTACCGAAAGCGCCTGACACCCAGATACTTCGCAAGATTCCGTGATGACACAACTGTCTTCTTGGACTTTTTGAGCAGGATATCCTTGACGACCTTGCGGCAGATCTTCGATATTTCGCGTTCCACATTACGCACGCCTGCCTCGCGCGTGTAATAGCGGATTATGTCATGGATCGCACCATCGCTAATCTTGATCTCGCTCTCTTTCAGGCCGTTTAATTTCACCTGTTTGGGAATGAGGTATTTTTTCGCTATATTCACCTTTTCATCTTCGGTGTAGCCGGATATACGGATGACTTCCATACGATCGAGCAACGGTGCGGGAATATTCAGGCTGTTGGCGGTGCATACGAACATGATATCCGACAGGTCGTAATCGACCTCCAGGTAGTGATCATTGAATGAATTGTTCTGCTCGGGATCAAGCACTTCCAGCAGCGCCGACGCCGGGTCGCCGCGGAAATCCATCGACATCTTGTCAACCTCGTCCAGCAGGAAAAGCGGGTTGCGCACCTCCGACTTAGCGAGGCTCTGGATGATCTTGCCGGGCATCGAACCGATATAGGTACGTCGGTGTCCCCGAATCTCGGCCTCATCGCGGACGCCGCCCAGTGACATGCGCAGGAATTTACGGTTTGTGGCACGCGCAATCGAGCGGCCCAGCGAGGTCTTGCCGACACCGGGCGGGCCTACCAGACACAGGATCGGACCCTTGAGCTTGTCTACGCGTTGCTGTACGGCGAGATATTCAAGGATGCGTTCCTTGACCTTGTCCAGTCCGTAATGATCTTCCTCGAGAATATCCGAGGCCTTCTTGAGATCGTGACTGATCTTTGTCCGCTTCTTCCACGGTACATTGACTATCCAGTCAATATAATTACGTACCACTGTGGCTTCAGCGGACATCGGTGACATCATTTTGAGTTTATTGAGTTCAGACGTGGCCTTTTTCTTTGCTTCCTTGGACATGCCTGATTTTTCGATCTTCTGTGCCAGTTCCTCGAGTTCATTGGGCACCTCTTCAAGCTCGCCCAGTTCCTTCTGAATGGCCTTCATCTGCTCATTGAGGTAATACTCGCGTTGGCTTTTTTCCATCTGACGTTTCACACGACCGCGGATGCGTTTTTCGACCTGTAACAGGTCGATTTCCGACTCCATCAGGGTCATCAGTCGCTCGAGGCGTTCTCTCACGTCGATGCATTCCAGCAGTTCCTGACGTTCCTCGACCTTGAGGGTCATGTGAGCGGCAATGGTATCCGCAAGCCGGCCCGTATCTTCGATGCTGGCCAGGGAAGAAAGAACTTCCGGTGGTACCTTGTTGTTCAGTTTGACATATTGATCGAACTGGCCGAGGACGGAACGGCCGAGAATGTCTGACTCGCGTTCAATCAGATCGGCTGATTTTAAGGTGGTGACCTGGGCGACGAAGAATTCTTCCGATTCGAGAAAATTTACCGTCCGGGCGCGTTCGTGCCCTTCGACAAGCACCTTGACCGTACCGTCGGGTAATTTCAGTAATTGCAGTATGGTAGCGATGGTCCCGACTTCGTAAATGTCCTCGGTCTTCGGCTCATCCATTGCCGCGCTCTTTTGTGCGACCAGCATGATTTGCTTTTCCCTTTCCATGGCTGCCTCGAGGGCCTTGATGGATTTTTCACGGCCGACGAATAAGGGAATCACCATGTGGGGATAAACAACCACATCCCTGAGCGGTAATACAGGCAATATTGATTGCTGTTGCTGTTCCATTTCCGTAGAAGATTGTTCGTCTTTAGCCATGATGTTACCTTTAGTATCGACTCCTGGTTTGATTTCTTAACAGAATAATTCCGTCACAAAGATGCGAGAGATGATTACTCCATAAAATGGATATGCGCCTTGATGAGGCTGATTTCAAGATACTGTAATTGATTATAGGGATGAAGGCGATTTTGAGGTGATAAAAACACATGTATATCAATGTGTTTTTATCTGCCCGATGTCATTCATCAATCCTTGCTCGCCTTGTAATGCTGGTCAACACCTTCATAGATAAGCAATGGTTCGGAATCGCCCGTAATCGCGCCCTCGTCAACAACCACCTTTGCAACGGTTTCCAGCGATGGTAATTCATACATCGTGTCAAGCATAACCTGTTCGAGAATGGAACGCAGGCCGCGTGCGCCCGTCTTGCGCTCCATCGCCTTGCGCGAAACCGCGCGTAAGGCATCATCGCGAAACTCCAGTTCACACCCTTCCATGTCGAACAACTTGGCGAACTGCTTGGTGATGGCATTTTTCGGTTCGGTGAGAATCCGTACCAAAGAATCCTCATCAAGTTCATCGAGTGTGGCGACGACGGGCAACCGGCCCACAAATTCGGGTATCAAACCGTATTTGATGAGATCCTCCGGTTCAACATTATAAAGGATTTCACCCACGCTTCTCGAATCATTCTTGCTCTTCACCTCGGCGGAGAAACCGATGCCTCCTTTTTCCGAACGATCACGAATAATCTTGTCGAGTCCTGCAAATGCGCCTCCGCAGACAAACAGGATATTGGATGTATCGACCTGCAGGAATTCCTGTTGCGGATGCTTACGGCCACCCTGCGGCGGTACCGACGCGATGGTGCCCTCGATCAGCTTCAATAATGCCTGCTGGACACCTTCTCCCGACACGTCACGCGTAATCGACGGGTTATCGGATTTACGGGAGATCTTGTCGATCTCGTCGATGTAAACGATACCGGTTTGCGCCTTTTCGACGTCGTAATCACATTTCTGCAGGAGTTTCTGGATGATGTTTTCGACATCTTCACCGACGTAACCTGCTTCGGTCAACGTTGTGGCATCCGCGATGGTAAACGGTACATTCAATAATCTCGCCAGTGTCTCCGCAAGCAAGGTTTTGCCGCAGCCCGTCGGGCCGATCAGCAGGATATTGCTCTTGGCCAGTTCAACGTCGTCTTTTGCGGTACCTGCTTCGAGACGTTTATAGTGGTTATAAACAGCAACCGACAGAACCTTCTTTGCCCGGGTCTGGCCGATGACATATTCATCGAGAATCTTGTTGATTTCACGCGGCGTGGGCAGCTTATTGCCATGGAGCGTCGAGGATTTTTCCTGGACTTCCTCACGGATGATGTCATTGCATAATTCGACACATTCATCACAAACGAACACCGACGGCCCGGCAATCAGCTTACGCACTTCATGCTGGCTTTTCCCACAAAAGGAACAGTAAAGTAATTTTTCGTCTTCACCCTTATTGTGTTTGTCGTCGCTCATATCCTACCCCGTAACTTTCAGGTTGGGTTTGCCGTATTCACAATAAAATGTTTTAACTTCCATGTACATGCCAGCCAATAGCTTGGCGTTTCTCTACTTCAGGATTACAATCATTCCGCAACTATTATAACATTTCCGGGCATGTCCCGTCGTGCACGGTTTCATATTGCCCGCTACGCCGTTTTACGATGCGACATGACGCTATCAATCAGGCCGTAATTTACCGCTTCCTCACCGGACATGAATCTGTCGCGGTCCGTATCCGTCTGGACCTTTTCCAGCGGCTGGCCTGTATGTTTGACCAGGATTTCATTCAAGCGATCCCTGACACGGAGAATTTCTTTGGCATGAATATCGATATCCGTCGCTTGTCCCTGGAATCCGCCCAATGGCTGGTGGATCATGATACGGGCATGTGGCAGACAATAGCGTTTGTCCTTTGTTCCACCCGCAAGTAACAGGGCGCCCATGCTTGCCGCCTGACCTATGCACATGGTGCTGACATCGGGTTTAACAAATTGCATGGTGTCATATATAGACAGGCCCGCGCTTACCGATCCTCCCGGAGAATTGATATAGAAATGGATGTCTTTATCGGGGTTTTCGGATTCCAGAAACAGCATCTGCGCAACCACCAGGTTGGCCGACATATCCTCGACGGGGCCCACCATGAAGATCACGCGCTCCTTCAATAACCGCGAATAGATATCGTACGCCCGCTCACCCCGCGAAGACTGTTCGACTACCATCGGAACCAGGTTCAAACCTTTCATGGCGAGTGCCCCTTTCTCATTGCTTGTATCGGACATTTTGTCAGTATCCTTTATATGTATTGTACCCGTATAAATACACTTTGTCTTTATATTTCATAGCCTTACAATGTAGCGAGCGCGGCTTGGTTCAGTCTGTATCTCCTGTCCTGCATGTTGCTGAATAAGGTCTGTATATATTGAATATGTGAGACAGCGCCTGAAATCAAGTATCTGAAATCGAAGCAAAAATTATGCCCGCCTTTGTATCATAATGTCATCAAACGTGGTCGTATTTTCCGTGACGGTGGCATGTTCCAGGATCCAGTCGACGACTTGGTCCTCTAGGACGATAGATTCCATCTGGCTGAGGCGATTACGATCACCATAATACCATTTTATCACTTCCTCGGGCTGATCATAGCTGGCGGCAAGCCATTCGATCTTTTGACGCACACGGGGGGCATCCGCCCTGAATTTCTGTTCCTTGAGGATCTCGGTTACCAACAGACCGATTGCCACTTTGCGCCTGGCGCGTTCTTCGAACATGCCCCGCTCCAGTTTGATCTGATCGGACGTCACTCCCTGTTTAATCAGGTTATTGTGCGTCTGGGTCATCTGGTTGGCGATCTCCGCGTCAACCAGAGCCTGGGGCAGTTCGATAGGATTGGCTTCATGGAGTTTATCCAGCGTCTGTTTCTTGATCAACTCATGCACGGCCAGTTCCATTTCGGTCACCAGGCTCTCGCGGATCTCCTGCCGCAGGGCTTCGATGCCTTTACCCTCGACACCGAAACTATGGAGAAATTCCTCATCAATCTCGGGCAGATGCGGTGTTGCCACGGAATGGACCATGACGTCGAATTGGACCTTTTGACCCGCCAGTTTTTTGTCCCGATAATCATCAGGAAACGTCACTTCAATGATCTTCCTATCACCAGGTTTGGTACCCAACATCTGTTCTTCAAAACCCGCTATAAAGGAACCGGACCCCAGCACCAGGGAAACATCATTCCCCGTATTGCCATCAAAATCCTCGCCGTCAATGGTGCCCTTGAAATCGATCACCACTTGATCCTTCAACTCGGCTGGGCGTTCAGCCGCCCGCCACTCGATACGCTGCTGACGCATCTTCTCCAACATATTATCCACATCGGAATCAGCGATTTCTGCGACCGGCTTTTCAATCTCGATCTTATCTAGCGGGACCAACTCGATGCTGGGATAAACCTCAAAAACAGCTGTATATTCAAAATCTTTTCCAGATTCAGAGGTACGGGATTCTATACGCGGGTTGCCCGCCGGCTGCAATTTTTCCTGCATCACCGCTTCTTGAAAGCTCCGTTGTGTTACCTCATCCAGTACCTCCTGGCGGATTTGAGGGCCGTATTTTGTGGAGATGACCTTCATGGGTACCTTGCCTGGACGAAAGCCCGCGAGTTTCGCCGTTCTCGACAGTGATTTAAGACGGTTTTCCACCTCCTTCTCAACCTGTTCCGCCGGGACGGCGACTTTCATGCGCCGTTCAAGGCCACTGGTTGTTTCAACAGACACCTGCATCTTTGTTACCTCATTCATTTATTAAATTATTTTTGGTGCGAAAGGAGAGACTCGAACTCTCACGGGTTTCCCCACTGGTACCTAAAACCAGCGCGTCTACCAGTTCCGCCACTTTCGCCGGATAACCATCCCTGCATTTCTTATTTCAATCGGATTAATACTGAATAATTATACAAAATCCGGTGAACGATAGTGCGCAAGTTATGTTAAACACTGATATATGGATCAGTATCTTATCTGCAAGGTTGCATATTCACAAACTTATGTGAACCGTGTGAGTTTTTTATAGCTGCGTATTCGTCCTGAAGTCATAATCACGTTCAATCTTGGCAATTCTGCCATTATAGCCCGTATACCATCTTTCACGCCCCGCTTGCAGAACCCTGAGGTATTCGATATCGGCCTTCCATGACCTGATGGATACAAGGTCTCACCAATAGGGCACAGTGATTCCGATGCTATCCCGGACCGACTGTATACCCAGAAAACCTGGTTGCCGGGCTAAAAGCTCTCTAATCCTGGTTGACATTTCCGCATACGCTGCACCGTCATCCAAACGGAGCGAGGTGTCTATCACTGCATAAGAGGGAGGCTGAGGCGTAGCGGCTAAGAATGCCATGTCTGTATATCAAACAATAACGAGAATAATGATATTATTATGAAGTTCCCAGGTAATGCAGCACTGCCCTGTTCCATCAGAGTTTCTGGCGAGCCGTACAGGGATCGAACCAACGACTTACTGATAACGAATCCCGCCATTATTCAAGATCACGATAATATGCAAAGAACGGCAACTACCTGGATCAATGGATTGGTTTTATATCTATAATACTAGTTATTGTGGGTGACTACCGATTTTCTTCTACAACTGACCCAAAAGTACCCCCGTAGACAAACGTATTATTGGCCCGGTTTTTTACATAACAAATTGTCATACAGTATTACTTGGAATTCTGCCTCATTATCCAGGCACATTGCTTTTACACGCTAAACAATTTACAGGACTCATTTGATACGATGTGCAATACTGCCGGTCATTTTCATAGCATCATGATGCTGGCATGCCGTCAATTGTTTACGATATGGTTATTAGCTCTATGAAATATGCTTCAGTATAGGTTATATCACGAGCAAAATCCTTTATGAAAATCATAATTAAAAAAACGATCAAGACTGTTCGAATGGAGTCTGGCTAGATGGGTCGACCGGGCCGCAATGATCCTTGTCCGTGTGGCAGCGGTAAAAAATATAAACAATGCTGCCTGCGCGATGAAACGCGAATCCGGAACACTCCTGCCGCGCAGAGTCGTGAACTACGACAGGCGCTTCAGGCGGCGATAACCTTACACAATGCAGGCAAGCTGGAACAGGCCGAGGTACTCTATCGCCGTGTCCTGCAACAGGAGCCCCGTGAACCTGATGCGCTGCATATGCTCGGGGTGATTGCATACCAGACCGGTAACTACCCGGCTGCACTTGAATTGATAAATAGGGCGATATCGGTCAGGAACACAGACCCCGGAATATTTGTCAACCTGGGAGCTACATATGCAGCAATGCAACATTCCGATGAGGCCGTGTCATGCTACCGCAGGGCGCTAACTATAAATCCCAACAACGCAGAGGCCAACTGCAACCTTGGCGGTATCCTGGCGAAACAGATGATGCTGGATGAAGCGGTTGCCTTGTGTCAGCGTGCGCTCAAGGTCAAGCCAGATTTCGCGGAAGCCTGGAGCAATCTCGGACTTGCATACATGTACCAGGACAAGCTTGATCTCGCCGTTGATAGCCTCAATAAGGCAATACAACGCTTGCCCCATAGTGCCCAGGCTTATCGCAATCTCGGGATCACTTATGGCAGACAGGGCAAACCGGACCAGGCCATCACTTGCCTCGAGAGGGCCTTAGCGCTTAAATCGGATTATATCGAGGTCTATGACAGCCTTTTTTTTGCCTATCTGTACGGGGGCAATGTCAGTTCCAAGAAGGTGCACGAGGCTCACCGCCGCTATGCGGCATTACTCGAAGACCCCTTGAGACCAGAGTGCATAAAGCATACAAACGACTGTGATCCCAACCGACGTTTAAGGATAGGGTATATGTCCCCCGATTTTCGGCAACACTCGGTGGCATTTTTTATCGAGCCGCTGCTTGCGCTCCATGACAGCAACGCATTCGAGGTCTTCGCTTATTATAATCATGGAAAAGATGACGAAGTCACTGCGCGGATCCGTGCGCTTGTAGATCATTGGGTAGTCTGCATAAACCTGTCCGACATTGAGCTTGCCGAACGTATACAGATAGATGGCATCGACATCCTGGTTGATCTTGCCGGCCACAGTGCCAATAACCGGCTACCGGTCTTCGCCCGCAAGCCGGCGCCGGTGCAGGTCACTTACCTCGGCTATCCTGAAACCACAGGGCTTTCTGCCATAAACTACCGCCTCACTACAGCGGAGGTGGACCCACCGGGCAATGACGCATATAACAGCGAGCGACTGTGGCGCCTGCCGCACACGCTGTGGTGTTATCGACCTTCCCCGGATACACCAGCATCGAAACACGGCGCACAGTATGGTGCAAAACCAAAAGATTCTATCTGCTTTGGCTCAACAAATAACTTTACAAAGGTATCACCTGAATCGATTGCGTTGTGGGGCAGGATCCTGCGAGAATTACCTTCATCGCATCTTGTCATGACGCGAGTCCCTGAAGGATCAGCACGACAGCTGTTATTGGATCGCTTTGCATCGCAGGGCATTGGAGCCGATCGCCTGAAGTTGCATAACATACTGCCACTCCCGGAATGGTACGAAATATCAAATGACATTGACATTGCGCTCGATCCGTTTCCGTATAACGGCACGACGACGACCTGCGAATTACTATGGTTGGGAATCCCCGTAGTAACCCTCATCGGCAAAACTTCTGTTTCGCGTTCAGGCTACGCACTGTTAAAATCGGTAGGTCTTGAGATGCTCTGCGCCTGTGACCAGGAAGAATATGTAAAGATAGCTCTGGAGCTTGCCGAAGATCCTGCTCGACTCGCAGTGTTGCATACCGGGATACGGAAACGAATGGAAGACTCTCCGTTGCGCGACGAAGCCGGTTTAACCCATGACATCGAGGCGGCGTATCGTGCCATGTGGCGTCAATGGTGTGAAACTATATAATAAGCTTTAGGCTAAACAGCTTCATTCATCATGGAGAGTTTTGAGCCACCACGTTCACACTGATCGGCACGCCCTTGAACAACATGCAACTCGTGTCTTGAAAAATGCCGAAAGTTCGAACACGTTGAAGATTGACGTAGCCGGCCTCTTGCAGAAAATATGCCAGAAAGTCCTGATTCAATCCCACAAGATGATAGTCGTACTGATCGGTATGCCCGCCGAACATCATACGCATCACCATGAAGCGTTCTTTTAAGGTAAGCCTGTTCTTTTCCAGGAAAAGTCCTGACAAAATGTCCATATCAGGCACACTGATATATGCAGTCCCGCCCGGTACTAGGACCCGGCGCCATCCTATCAGCGTATTGAGCAGCTCGTTATTAGCATAATCAACATGTTCCAGGACATGTGATGCATAAATATCCGTGAATGTGTTAGCCGGAAACTGGGACAGATCCTTGGCATCGCCCACATGATCAACGTGGGGACCAGGGATCGAATTCAGAATTTCCCAGCCCTGGGCTTTCTTGATACCTCCTATATGCAGTTTCCGGGACATTTACTCATACCTCTCGATTAAAAATGATATATCGCCCGCCTCTGCATCAAGGCATGTCCAGGAACATAAATTTTTATAACAAGTTATTTGGTGGGCCGTGTAGGGATCGAACCTACGACCCGCTGATTAAGAGTCAGCTGCTCTACCAACTGAGCTAACGGCCCAAATAATGGGGTGAGCGATGGGGCTCGAACCCACGACAACCGGAATCACAATCCGGGGCTCTACCAACTGAGCTACGCCCACCATACTTTTAAAACAGATAATAACATCCCGTGCAAGATTTATGGCGCGCCCGGCAGGACTCGAACCTGCTACCCTCGGCTTAGAAGGCCGATGCTCTATCCAAGTGAGCTACGGGCGCTTTAGAATGGTCGGGGTAGAGGGATTCGAACCCCCGACATCCAGCTCCCAAAGCTGGCGCGCTACCAGACTGCGCTATACCCCGTTTAACCGTCGAAACCAGGCTCGCCAACCAAATTCGTGCACAAGGGCAGCGATGATACGCCAGCCCCAACATGCCGTCAAACCAATGATTTTCAACAAGATGAATGGCATCGATGCCCTCCCGAGGTTCCATTATATAAGAATCGGGGTTAAAAGCCTCAACCATGTCTAAATCTCATCCACCGCCCTGATGGCGCCCCAGGCGACGACAAAGGCTGTCGCGCTGAGCATGGCCGCGAGGGTGTATGTCAGGGCGGGGCCGATACTCACCCAGGTATAACCGCTATAGAGACTGCCGATCGCGCCGCCGGCACCGAAACTCAGGCTGGAGTAGAGCGCCTGGCCCTTGCCCTGGTGTCTGCCGGTGAAGAACCGGTGAATCAGGGAAATCGCCACGGCGTGATAGATTCCGAAGCTTGCAGCGTGAAAGCTCTGGGCCAACACAATGACCGGGACATCCTGAACAAACCACGCAATTAATAACCATCGCAATGTTGTCAAGGCGAGGCTTGCCAACAATAACTTCCTTACGCCGAAGCGCGGCAACAGGCGGTACATGAACAGGAACACGACGATCTCAGCAATCACACCCAGCGCCCATAACTGACCGATGACCGTGCGTGAATAACC
>Ga0315534_1000982_pt1 | contig 20081 bp, 20 predicted proteins | sample SalMarSW160240MG_FD_203094 | JGI IMG/M metagenome (GOLD analysis project Ga0315534, IMG submission 203094) | Salt marsh sediment microbial communities from the Plum Island Ecosystem LTER, Massachusetts, United States - Salt Marsh Sediment SW1602-40 ... | reverse complement strand
TAAAATATGTTTCAAAGGAATGGTCCGAGAAAAGTAAAGTAGTATTAAAGGATGCCCTGAAGAAATTATCGGATAAGAGCAAGGATATTTTTGATGATGTGTCCGAGAAGAGCAGGGATACCTTTGACAACTTCTCTAAAAAGGGCAAAATAGCAGCAAAGGACCTGTCCGAAAAAAGCAAAGTAACAGCGATGGACTTATCAGATAGGGGCAAAGTGGCACTGAAGGACGCCCTTAATAATTTATCCGAAAAGAGTAAGGCGGCTTCAAAGGACCTGTCCGAAAAGAGTAAAAAAGCATTGAAAGAGGCTCTAATAAATCTGGCTGAAAAAATTAAGTAGGCAGGGTTACTTAAACCTTAAATTTAAATCCCGGCCCGGATTTAATACAATTAAGGAAAATAACAGGTTTACAGAATCGTAGGCCTGTTATTTTTCGTTTTATGTCATAAATTATATAAGATGTTCGATAAGCGTCATTATTACCTGGAATAGTCCAAAAGATAATCCAATTTTTAAGCCATCTGAAATTCTGGGTCTGGATGTTGCATCACCGCTGGCAATTGATACTGCAAAGCAATCCATAGCAAGACCGAATGTGGGGGTTTTAGCGAATAGATTTTATATCAATAGTATGCAGAAAATTACAGGATAGAGGTAGTAGTATTTATTCTTAACTCCTTTTTTGCTAATATCAATAAGAAATATTTATTAACCATTAACATAAATTGAAAATATGAGAAGCAGCCGTAACAGAGATAAACACAGCAGTGTTTCAAGCATCAGGATTGCATTCTTTTTAAATCTTGGCTTTACGGTTATTGAAATAGCAGGAGGGCTGTGGACTGGCAGTCTTGCCATTATTTCCGATGCACTGCACGACCTTGGAGACAGCCTCTCGCTTGGATTATCCTGGTTTTTAGAAAAATACTCCAGAAAGAAAAAGGATGAAAAATATTCATACGGGTACAGAAGATATTCATTGCTGGCGGCGCTGATAAACAGCCTGGTACTGATTCTGGGATCAGTTTATATATTATCCAGGGCAATACCGAATCTGCTTAGCCCCGGGCAGCCCAATGCACGGGGAATGTTACTGTTGGCCGTAGGCGGAATAGTAATAAACGGAATTGCAGTGCTGCGGGTCAGGAAAGGAAGGTCTCTGAATGAAAGAATAGTTACCCTGCATCTTCTTGAAGATGTACTGGGCTGGGCGGCTGTTCTGATTATAAGTGTGGTAATGATTTATAAGAATGTTCCCATACTTGATCCTATATTATCGATAGTGATCACGGTTTATATTTTATATGGAATTTTTATTAACCTGAAAAAGACATTTTCTATTTTTCTGCAGGCAGTCCCCGAGGGAATAAATGTCAAGGAGACGGAAAGCAAAATTCTAAAGATTGAGAAGGTTATAAATATACATCATACCCATATATGGTCCATGGACAGCCTTAACAATGTTCTGACCACCCATATTGTGGTAAGGGATGACACAACTGCGGATGAAATAATTAAAATAAAGAAAAAAGTTAAAAAGATTACCGGATCCCTGGGGCTGGAGCATTCCACCATAGAAATTGAGCTGGAGAGTGAATTCTGCGGGTTAAGGGACAAAGAATGCTTTTGATTAGGCTAGTATTGCTCAATGTTGCAAAGATTCCTCGATATTCCAAAAAGAAGATCACCGGTTCTTTCAAGATGTAATATAATATCCGAAAAGACTACTCCAGAAAGGGGCATACATTCACCATTCTGAAGCCTCTTCAGATGGTTTGTTCTTATTTCTTTTACAATTGAATCTATTTCGGATTCAATCTTTTCACATTGTTTGAGCTGGTTTAAATTGCTATTCTCCATACCCGATATTAAGGAATTAAAAAGCTGATTTACTTTACTGTGTACGTCTTCCAGCTCACTGTATGCAATTTTACTAAAGATCATTTTGTTCTCTTCTTTTACAATTATGAGATACAATATGCTTTCGGCATGGTCACCTGCTCTTTCTGCATCATAAGCTATATGCAGCAGGTTGGTAAGTTTATTGGAAAGTGCCAGGCCCAATGACTTTTGGGATATTTTGGTCAGGTATCTTATTATATCTTCTGTAATGCTGTCTGCGGCTGATTCTCTGTCAAGAACTTTTTTTTCGATGATAATGTCCCTTTTATACATTCTTTCAAATGCAAGATTTAACATGTCCTGAGCTATTTTGGTTACTCTTAGCAGTTCCTTTTGCGCTTGCTCTAATGAAAGAGAGGGAGTCTGAATCAACCTGCTGTCCAGATACAGTGCATTTTTATGTACCGTTATATCCTTGCCGGGGAAGAGCCTTAGCACTATTTTTTCAAATAATTTAATCATGGGGAATAGGATTATGGTAGTAGCTACATTAAAGATAGTATGGATGTTTGCTATTTGATGCGGTATGCTCTTACCGGTCAGGTTGATAATTAAAGGCTGCAGTCTGAAAGCATATAATAGGATAACGAAGAGTGCGGTTCCGAAAATATTAAATAGCAAATGTGAAAAGGCAGTTCTTTTGGCAGTGATGGTTGTACCGATACTTGATATCAGCGCAGTCGAGCAGGTACCGATATTATCTCCTATGAGTATAGGAATAGCAGCTTCTATGGGCAGCAGCCCCTGGGCACCAAGAGCGATAAGCAGCCCTATCGTAGCCGAGCTGCTCTGGAGAAGAGCTGTCAGGCCCAGACCTGCCAGGATCCCGTAGAATGGATTCCTGCTGAAGACCAGGAGAAAATTTTTAAACATTTCATTATCCTTTAACGGATCCAGTGCTCCTTTCATTATAGTCATTCCAAGAAAAATGAGCCCCAATCCGATTATGGTCATTCCGATATTTTTAAATCTTCTTCTCCTGCTCAGGAAATGTATAAGGAACCCGATGATGATTAAGGGGAATGCCAGAATATCTATTTTAAATGATACTATCTGTGCAGTTATGGTGGTACCGATGTTTGCACCCATTATTATCCCTATTGCCTGTCTTAGAGTTATAAGACCGGCGTTTACGAAACCTACTGTCATTACGGATGTTGCGCTGCTGCTCTGGATAAGCATAGTTGTAAAAATACCTACCAGCACAGTGGACCAGTTTTTTTTGGTCAGTGTATTTATTACGGTTTTTAATTTGTTAGAAGTAATTTTTTGGAGACTATTACTGAGTCTGTTGATTCCAAAGATAAAAAGGGCCAGTCCTCCCAGCACCTCTATGACTAATTTGACATACATAAATTAGGGTAAGTATGAATTTTTAATGGTCAACAGTGATTATAATAAAATAAAAAAAATTATTAAATAAGAAATTTAAATGAATTCCTTTTTAAAAAAGCTTATTGAGAAAATGAATGCAGACTGATAAAAAATATATTACCTTTTCACCAGTCTCTGGTATTTTGTTTTAATTAGAATATAATTATTACAAATCAATTTGGTATGGTATTTACTTAAACCGTATGAAGATTTTTAGACTTGTCCTGCATAGTTTTATCCTAGCCGCGGTCAATATAATTTCGGTTATGTTTGGTTTCGGGATACATAGATTTTTAAAGCAGTACAATCAGCTGGCGGTTCAGGTTCCCACCGCAGTTATATTCTCTATTATAGTTTTTACCGCCTGGATCGTAATTATAAAATACAAGAATATATCCAAAATTTTCCCTGAAGGATGGCTGCAGTTCCTGTTAATATTTTTATGGTCGATTATCTGGCTGCCGATAATATTTCTTCCCCTGCACTATATTACCCAGGGATATCTTACTTATTTCGGAAATATATACTGGAACTGGCTCTTTCAGGTACCAGCCAATATGGCAGCAGTCTATTTTGCCTATCTTATAATAGGATCAAAATCAAAGAAGAAATAGAAATACAGGGCTAAAAAAGTTCCGGGTATTAATTTGAAAAGACTATGGCAGCCACTCTTCTGTTTCCCTTGTCAACCGCACCAATGCCTACCCGGCTATAATTGGGATTAAAAATGTTTGCTCTATGGATAGAACCATTCAGCCAGGTGTTGATTATGGTTTCAGGCGTGCCCGCCGATGGAGGTGCGCACTCGAATAAGTTCTCACCCGCAAAAGCATAAATCATCCCGTTTTCTCTAAGGATATCGGTTACACTTTTACCTTCCGGAGTATAATGGCTAAAGTAATTTTTGTTAACCATATCCAGGCTCCTGGAACAGGCAACATTTATCAGGGCCTGGTTGGAGTTCAGTACCTGAAGCCCCTTCTGTGTTCTCATTTTATTAATATAATAGAGTATCCGGGCTTCTATGCAGCCGGGACTTTGATCCTGGCTCTCTTCTGGAGACGAGCCGGCTGTATCAGCAGAAGATTCGGCTGCAGAAGTCTGGTTTTTTCCATCGTTTACAGGATCGTCCTTCGAACTCTCATGGATTTGTTCGATAAGATTATGTATGGATTCGGTCAGCAGTAAATTTATTTTTGTAAAACCGGTTCCGGCATTATCTGCAGTGCCGGAGTTTAAATTAATGTTATTCCCGGCGAATGTACACGAGTATTTTTTTAAAGACATATAAGAACTCTTATTAGAAATGTCACAATTAAGGTTAACGGTACTTCTGGCCTGAGTTAATGATGCTGCGCCGTAGGTAATACCCGATAAAAGTACAACAGTTACAATGAGGGATAGAATAAAGATTTTGTTTCTTTTCAGCCCGAAAATGATAACTCCTGTCAGGTGTATTTTACGAATTGTAATTGTAAAAATTTTAACAGAAAATTTCGGAAAAAAGAATAAAGCATCCCTGGAATATATGATTTTAGGAAGATTTTAAATAAAGAACTGTACGCCTGATTCCTGGGCCTGTTCGATAAAAAAACCAACTCCCACACAGGCTTCAACTTCATCAATCATTTTTTCCCTGGGAATTTCCAGGATTCCCATGCTCATCTGGCAGCCATATAATTTTACTCCCAGATCTATGGCCATCTTCCTGAGATCGGTCAATGTTGAAACATTTTTTGATTTCATCATTTTTCCAAACATCCAGCGACCCAGGCCGCCAAAACTGTATTTGCTGGGTGAAGCTTTGTTTATATCTCCTCTTTCCAGAAAACCTATCATTTTCCCCATAAAACTTTTGCCGGTCAGGATATTCTTCTTTAAAGCTCTAAGTCCCCAGAAAGTAAAGAACATGGTCACTTCCATGTTGGATGCGGCTGCACCGGTTGCTATGATAAAGGCAGCCATTAATTTATCCAGTTCGCCGCTAAAAATTACCATTGCCAGTTTTTTCTTCTTTTTATCAGTCATTTTATAGCTCCTGCTGACTATTTATTGTAATTTAATACGTCTGTTACGGTTTTATTTCTTGATTGTATCGATTCTCTTAGCACTTCGCTTATAAGGTCATATGCTTCTATAATTTTTGGGTTTGCAATCGAATAAAAAACATTGGTGCCTTCTCTTCTGGTATGCACAACTCCTTTTGCTCTTAGAATTGCCAGATGCTGAGAAAGATTTGCCTGAGATATTCCCGTCTTTTTTACCAGAGCGCTAACTGTCATTTCATCTCCCCGTATGGTATCGATAATAGCCTGCCTTCTCGGATTAGAAATGGTTTTGCATATGTCCGCATGCAAGTCGTAAAAGTCCTCTTTTTCCATAGAGACGCTCCTATCTGATTTTAAATCGCGGGTAAAGGTAATATGAATTAAAATAATACTATATATATTCTAATATTACAATATTCACTGTTTAAAGTATTTAAAAAAATATCGAAGGTACAGATGATATTATTTTAATAAAATTGATTTGTAACGTTTTTCCATAAAAAAGATATTAGAATTTGTTAAAATATGGAAAGAATATAAATTGTAGCGGGTTAGGTTAAAGCCTCAATAATAAATCTTATACCCAGGTAAAATAAAAACGCACTGCAGGCAGCCAGTATACAGTTGTATATTTTCTGGTTGAAGAATTTACGCCCCGTGTTTATTAAAAATCCGATAAATAAATACCAGATAAAATCTGCGCTGATGTGTCCGATATAAAAGGAGGAAATACCCGGGGTGTTGAATTTTACACTTTTTATAAGAAAAGCTGCTCCTATGCTGATCCACCAGATATACCAGTATGGATTCATAAGACTTATCAGAATACCTTGAAGTATCACCGTTCCGGTAGATTTTCCGGTAATGGTTCTCTTTTTTGCAATTGATTTGAAATCAATTGCATATTTCTTTTTAAAGATTGAGATTATAATATCGACCCCAATATACAGTAAAAAAACTCCCCCCAGTATCCCTATTATTTTGACAATAACTGGATTTTCCAAATATTTTAATATTCCAAGTAAAAATCCTATTACCACCACCAGCTCCAGCAGAGAATGGCCCACCACAATAAAAAAAGAAGTCCAGAAGCCTTTTTTGGCAACACTGCTGATAACCAGGGTAAGCATGGGGCCGGGCACCATTGCGCCGGAGAAAGCTACAATCATGGAGCCTATAAAGATCTGATAAATATCATTCATTTTTTCTTATTTTAAAAGAGAAATATTTGAAATTTTCCATTAGCCGGATAAAGATTCTGCCAGTCTGTGATTTATCGAGCTGAAACAATTTTATTTTCCAGTTTTCCTATTCCTTCAACTTCACAAATTACCGTATCTCCGGGCCTTAGTAATTTTTTCTCTTTTGTGAAAATCCCCACTCCTGATGGGGTCCCCGTGGATACGAGGTCCCCTGTTTCCAGCGTGATGGACCTGCAGATATATGATAGGAGCTCATAGATTCCAAATATCATATCCGATGTATTTCCGTTCTGTCTTAACTCACCATTCACATAAGATTTAAGATTCAGATTCTGGGGGTGGTGTATTCTGCTTTTTTCAACGATGACCGGTCCCATCGGCCCGAAAGTATCAAAACTTTTACCTCTGTACCACTGAGATTCATTATTCTGGATATCTCTGGCTGTAATATCATTCATTATAGTATAACCGTAAATATGATCCGGTACTTTTTCTGCGGGTATATCCTTCATCCTTTTACCTATTACCACAGCGAGTTCTACTTCGTAATCAAGCTCTTTGACCTCCGGCGGATATACGATGTATTCACCGTTTTTTACTATGCAGCTTTTTGCCTTGGGAAAGAGCACCGGCTTTTCGGGAAAACGGCCATCCTGTTCTCTGACATGTGATTTATAGTTCATTCCCACACATACTATCTTACCCGGAATATAAGTTTTAATATCAGGTTTAAAAAACATATTGTCCTCTTTGCATGTAGTTAAATTTTAATCAGTATCTTATTCTAATTTTTTTATGATTTTTTAGAAAGACTTTTATTTAAATACTCAAAATTTTGAGTTAATTTACTTTTAAGTGGAAAATTTTTCCCTCCTGTAATCAAAATTAAATCCTAATAAAAGAAGAATATATATTAAATCAAATTCTTGACAAAGACGATTTGTTTTGGTATTTTAAGTTTTAAATAATGAAACTAAATATTATTATTTGAAATTTTATATGGTAGAGACACTAATAAGATTTTTTAAAATAATAGATTTATTAGAGAACAGCAGTGAATTAAGGCTTAAAGATATTGCTGATAAACTGGATATAGATAAAAGCACAATTCATAGATTCTTAAAAACATTATTAAAATATAATTTTGTTAGAATGAATCCAGGCAATAAAAAATACAGCCTGGGATTAAAATTCTTAAATATTGCCACAAAAATAATTGATTCCATAGATATAAGAAATATTGCGCACCCATATCTATTGGAACTTGAAAAGTATTCAAACGAAACCATTCACCTGACTACATTTGATGGAAAGAGAGTTGTTTATATAGATAAAATTGAAAGCATAAAGCCTATCAGGATGTATTCAAGAATTGGAAACGTTGCTCCTATTAATTGTACCGCGGCAGGAAAGGCAATTTTGGCTTTTCAAACGGATGAGATTATAAATAGCATAATCGGGAGTCTCGATTTTATACCTCTGACAAAAAAGACAATTACCGATAAAAAAGAGTTTATTAAAGCTATAAAAGATATACAAAGTAAGGGATTTGCAATTGACGATTCAGAACATGAGGAAAATATCTGCTGTATCGCCGCGCCGATTAAAGATTACAGCAGGAGAGTTAGATATGCAGTAAGTATATCTGCGATAAAGACAAGGATGAATTTATCAAAATTAATTACGTTTAAGGATATTTTAATAGATAAAGCGAATAGAATTTCAAAAGAATTAGGGTTTATTGAACAGTAATTTTAAAGCCTTAGCTTAATTTTTAAAGAACAAAAAAGTTTTTCTATCAGGTAAAAGAATAAAACAAAAGTACAAAAAAATAATTAAAAGTGAGGTGATGAATGTTAGAAAAAAAGAGATTTGCTTGTGATGACTGATATAATCCTTATTGGGTTATATTAGAACCACAACACAAACAAATCTCAGGAGAAATTTACCAAAGATGATATGAAAAGTAAAGTGGCAAAGGAGGTGATTTCTAAGAAAAAATATATTAATTTTTTATAGTAAAAAATAACAGGAAGTTTATAAGGAAAGGATATAGAAATGAAAAAATCATTATTATGGATAATAGTGTTGTTGTTAAGTATATCAATTGTTGTAACTTTTTCACTTGCAGGGTGTAAAGAAGAAGCAGCAGTGGAAGAAGCAGCAGCCGAGGAAGAAGTGGAAGAAGCAACAGCTGAAGAAGAAGTAGAAGAAGCAGTAGTTGAAGAGGAAGAAGAAGTAGTGGCACCCGGAACATATACAATGAAGATCGGGCATACACATGGAACTGATATGCCCAGGCATCTGTCTTTGTTATTTTTTGAGCAATTAGTTGAGAAAAATTCAGAGGGTGCAATAGATGTAGAAATATATCCGGGTGGTCAACTTGGAACCGAAACTGAAATGTTGGAATCAGTTAAAACGGGAGCACTGGAAGGCGCTAGAGTAGGTTGCTTTGATTTAGTTACACAACAATTAACACTTTATTTGATGCCCTTCTTATTTGATAAAGCAGATGATTTCGTAAAAATTGCAAGAGGACCTATTGGAGACGAGATTGCTGCAAGTGCTTCGGATCAAGGTCTTGTTGTCCTGGCAACCGGAGATGCAGGCGGATTTAGACAATGGACAAATAATGTAAGGCCAATTGTAGTTCCGGAAGATATCGTAGGACTTAAAATGAGAACTCCTCCAGTAGATGCCATTATTAAAATTATGGAAGCTTTAGGAGCAAACCCGGTTTCCATTGCTTATGTTGAATTATATATGGCACTAAAAACAGGTGTTGCAGATGGTGAGGAGAATCCAGTTGTTAATATTTGTGATAAGAAATTTTACGAAGTCCAAAAATATATTACAATGGCTAATTACCAAATCCATCCGGATCCTTTCATAGTAAATCCTGACTGGCTGAATTCATTGCCTGCTTACCTTAAGGATATTGTTGTCGATGCAGGTAAAGAATCGATGAAGTATAGTGATACCTTAATGCAGACAAAAGAAGCAGCAGGTATACCTATAATAGAAGAAAACATGGAAGTTACCACATTAACAAAAGAGCAGAAACAGGTATTTATTGATATGTGTGCACCTGTTTACGACTACTATATTGATGAAGGATGGTTTACTCAAGATCTTCTGGATAGAGCACGAGCTGAACTAGAATAGAAGATTGACAGAGCAATACTGTAAAAGGAAGATATAAGTAAGAAAGTAAAATATAGGAAAGAGGAAGTGTGTTTACCTTTCTCTTTCCTATATAAAAAGGGGTATTTTACGGAGAAAGATAATGAAAGTACTAAAAAAAATATTTAACGGCTTATTTATTGGTCTTGATAACGGTTTATATTACTGGAATTGCGGACTTATGAGTGCCATGGCATTTTTTATTATAATGACAGTATTTTTAAGATATATTTTCAATATTGCTTTTAATTGGACGGAAGAGTTAATTATTTTATTATTTATTGGAACAACTTACTTTGGTTTGATTTTAGGTATAAAAGATGAAGAACATATTAAGATATCACTTTTAAAAGATAAATTGCCTCCAAAAATTAAAATAATCGTTGATATACTAATAAGTTGTATAAATATTAGTGTTGTAGTAATTATAGGATATCTCAGTTTAGACTGGATTGAAAAAGCAGGAAAGCCGCTGACATTGGGTATTAAAATCCCGTATGGAGCTGCTTACACGATGATGCCCATAGCATTTGCATTAGTTGTAATATATGAGGGTAGGAAAATAGCATTAAAAATTAGCGATTTTAAAAGAAGATCAATGTAACTTAATTATCTTATAATAATATTTAAAAGGAGAATATCGAAATGTCGGTGGCATTATTAGTAGGAACATTTTTTTTACTTGCTGCTGTAGGGGTCCCAATTGCTTTTGCTATAGGTGCGGCAAGTTTACTATACATAGGAATTTATAGTCCGGAATTAGCTGTAATAGCCCCGCAACGTGTTTGGGCAGGTACAAATAGTTTTACAATGATAGCGCTGCCTTTATTCATATTAATGGGAGAGCTGATGAACAGAGGCGGGGTTACAAGAAGGATTATAGATTTTTGTATGTATTTAGTAAGGCCAATTAAAGGTGGACTTGGAGAAGTTAATATAATTGCAAGTATGATTTTTGGCGGTATCTCAGGCTCATCGGTTGCGGATACATCAGCGATTGGTTCGGTACTTATACCGCAGATGATTGAAAAAGGTTATCCTAAAGAAGTAGCTGTCGGTATTACAGTAGCTTCATCTACAATGGGAATGATCATACCACCCAGTGTACCTATGCTTTTGTATGCCATGATATCAGGAGAGTCAGTAGGTGCCTTGTTTTTAGCAGGAGCAATACCAGGATTATTGATTGGAGTTACTCAGTTGGCATTGGTTTACGTTATTTCAAAAAAGAGGCATTACCATCCAGTAATTATCAAGTTTGATATAAAGCATTTTGGCCGTACGATGAGAGATGGATCACTTGCAGTAATGATGCCCGTTCTTGTTGTATTATGTATATCGTTTGGCGTCGCTACACCAACTGAAGTCGCAGGAATTGCTGCTTTATATGCATTGTTATTAGGATTTCTTTTGTATAGAGAATTAAAAGTAAGATCGCTTGGGGAAGTTTTAAAAAAGGTGTTTTTATCATCCAGTAGTATTATGATTATTATTGGATTTTCCATGATTTTTTCATGGATTTTAGCAATTGAACATGTGCCTGACCTTATAGCTAATTTTTTCTTAAGTTTAAACGTTCACAGATTTTTGATTTTATTAATATTAGATATTATTATTTTAATTATAGGAACATTTATTGATGTTACACCGGCATTATTGCTGGTGGTACCAATATTATTGCCGGTAATGAAGGGCCTTGGAGTAAGCGGGCTACAATTTGGTGCCATCATGATAGTTGGAATTGCAATAGGTCTGGTTACACCCCCGGTTGGTATGTGTTTGAATGCGTGTGCCAAGATTTCTAAAATGGAAATTACAGATATATTTAAGGGTGCGTTACCTTATTTAATTTGTAATTTTACAATTTTACTGCTAGTTACGTTTATTCCAGCGCTTTCACTATGGCTGCCGGGTTTGTTTTTTAAATAGTTAAATTAAACTTTATAGGCAGGAAAAGTTTATATAAGTTATCCTTGAAAGATACCGGGAACGAGACATTTAAGTTTTTAGCATTATTTTGATAAACTGTGAGTTTTAAAACTGCTATTTTATAAGAAAAATGTTTAGACAATTAAAAATCAGGAGGAAATAAAAATGGAAATCAGGCAGCCATCAAATTCAAAAGATGCAAAACATTATACAACAGATAGGCTGAGAGAAGAATTTCTGATAGAGGATCTATTCGTAAATGGAGAGATCAAAAGAGTTTATAGCCATATTGATAGGATAATCACAATGGGTGTTGAGCCGGCAGGGAAAGCGATTGAATTGGGACAGGATTTAGACATTATGCATAACCTTGGGACAGACTTCTTTTTAGAGAGAAGAGAATTGGGAGTTATCAATATGGGAGATAAAGGTACTATTACTGTTGACGGTAAGAGGTATGACATGAACGCCAGAGATGGTCTTTATGTTGGAAGGGGAGCAAAAGAGGTGTTGTTTAAAAGTGAGGATCCAAACAAACCAGCGAAATTTTATTCATTAAGTGCCCCGGCGCATAAAAATTGTGAAACTGTTCATATAGATATTAATAAAGCCAAAAAAATTGATATGGGAAGTGATGAAAACTGCAATAAAAGGGTTATAAATCAATATCTCCAGCCGGATGTACTGGAAAGCTGCCAGCTATGTATGGGATTGACACAAATGGCACCGGGAAATGTATGGAACACCATGCCCTGTCATACTCATGAAAGGAGAATGGAAGTATATGCATATTTTGATATACCTGAAGATGCTGTAGTGTTCCATTATATGGGAGAACCCAGCGAGACAAGACATATTGTTGTAAGAAATGAACAGGCAGTGATATCTCCAAGCTGGTCTATACATTCAGGATGCGGCACATGCGCATATTCTTTCATCTGGGGAATGGTAGGAGAGAACCAGACATTTACGGATATGGATGCTGTTGAACTTAAAGGTATGAAATAATTTTATAAAAAATGAAAGGAAGAAGGATATATGACAATTAGTAAATTTAGCTTAGAAGGAAAGGCGGCAATAGTGACAGGCAGCAGCACAGGACTGGGCCAGGGAATGATATTAGGCCTTGCAGAAGCTGGAGCTGACATAACAGGAGTGGATTACGTAGATTCACAAGAAACCAGAGAAATGGTGGAGAAAATAGGAAGAAAATATTTAGAAATAAAGGCAAATTTATCGACTATGGAACCCATTCAAGACATAATAAAACAAACGGTAAAAGAATACGGTAAGGTAAATATTTTAATAAATAATGCCGGAATCATTAGAAGAGAAGATGCCATAGATTTTACTGAAAAAGACTGGGATGATGTTATGGGTATCAATGCAAAGACGGTATTCTTCTTTTCACAGGCTGTTGCCAGACAATTCATAAAACAAAAAACGGGCGGTAAGATAATTAGTGTCGCTTCAATGCTTTCATTCCAGGGTGGGATTAGAGTTCCTTCATATACGGCAAGTAAAAGTGCAGTTATGGGATTAACAAGAGCATTGGCCAATGAATGGGCAAAATATAATATAAATGTTAACGCAATTGCACCGGGATATATGGCAACCAATAATACGAAAGCATTAAGAGCAGATAAAGTTAGAAATAAGGCTATACTGGATAGAATCCCGGCTGGAAGATGGGGATTACCAAAAGATGTGGCGGGGCCCGCAGTATTTTTAGCATCTGAAGCAGCAAATTATATTAACGGATATACAATTGCCGTAGATGGCGGCTGGTTAGCAAGATAAACTTTAAAGATATTAAGTAAAAAATATGACAAAATATAGTTTTTACATGTTTATCTGAGGACGAAATTTAAAGGAGCAAGGCTTTGGATAATTGTTTTTTGTTTTATCGCATGGTTATATGGACATAGAGTATCCGGGGTACGGCAGCTCATATAGAATTAATACACCGGTGAAGGTTTTTTAAATAGCTTAAGGAGCCTTGTTTTTCAAGGTACTTATTTACAGAGAATATAATAAAGATATGTTTGATGGCAGCGAATCTAACTGTTTGATAAATGAATCTTAGGGAGGATTATAATGAATGATGTTCTGAAGAGAATAGGAGATATAGGTTTAGTTCCGGTTGTAGTCATAGATGATGCAGAACTGGCAGTACCTGCAGCAAAAGCATTAATAGACGGCGGCCTTGAGATTATGGAAATTACAATGCGTACAGATCAGGGGATATCTGCGATAGGGAAGGTTAGTAAAGCTTTCCCTGATATGCTTGTAGGGGCAGGTACTGTTCTTTCTATAGAAAAGGCAAAGGAATCTGTAGATGCAGGAGCAAAATTTATTGTATCTCCCGGGTTGAATCCTGAATTGATTGAATGGTGTCAGGATAAAAATGTGGCCATAACACCTGGAGCCGTAACACCGACAGAGATACAGCAGGCTTTAAAGTTCAACCTTACAATACTAAAATTTTTCCCCGGAAATATTTTTGGCGGTATAGAAGGATGTAAAGCGCTATATGGTCCATATAGAATGGTTAAGTTCATACCTACCGGAGGGGTAAATAAAGAAAACCTGGCGGATTTTGCAAGCAAGTCTTATATACATGCAGTAGGTGGAAGCTGGTTGTGTAAAGCTGCAGATATTAATAATAAAAACTTCAACAGAATTACCCGAACCGTAAAGGAATCTATTGATATATTGCTCGGGTTTGAGCTTGCCCATATTGGAATTAATACAGATAGTGAACAGGAATCATTGGATATTGTTGGGATTTTTTCAGGTGCTTTTGGATTTAATCTGAGAAAGGGCAATTCATCTAATTTTTCTGGTACAGGAATAGAAGTAAATAAGTTCAAAGGACCGGGAGCCATGGGACATATTGCAATTAAAACTAATAGTATTGCCAGAGCAGTATATTATCTTGGGGAAAAGGGTTATAAAGTTGATTGGGCCACTAGAAAAGGGACTGAACAAAAAACGATTACAGTATATCTGGAAAATGAAATAGGTGGTTATGCCGTGCACCTTTTACAGAAATAGGGGAGGAAGCAAAAATGAAAATAAAAAGGATAATAACTTTTGGAGAGGTAATGTTAAGGCTAAGGTCACCTGGTTCCGAAAGGCTTTTACAGTCACCTTTGCTTGAAGCAACTTTCGGGGGTGGCGAGGCAAATGTAGCTGTATCCCTTGCAAACTTTGGTTTTGATGTTGCTTTTTGTACGGCCTTACCAAAAAATATAATCGGAGATGCCTGTGAGAGCGAATTGAAAAAATGGGGGGTGGATACTTCTTTAATAATACGTAACCGGGGCAGAATGGGAACATATTATCTGGAGAAAGGGGCAAACCAGCGTTCTTCAATTGTGGTTTACGACAGGAGTTATTCAGCTATGTCAATAGCCAAACCCGGTGACATAGATTGGGAAAAAGTTTTTAATAATGCAGAATGGTTTCATATTACTGGTATAACTCCGGCAATATCTAAAAGCGCCATGGAACTTTCATTTGAGGCGGTAAAGAAGGCTAGAGAAAAAGGAGTAACTATATCCTGTGATTTTAATTTTAGAAGTAAACTATGGAAATATGGAAAAGCGGCAACGGATATAATACCTGAACTTGTAAAATATGTAGATTACGGAATTGCCAATGAAGAAGACTGCCAGAAGTCCCTGGGGATTAAGGTCGATGTAAAAGTGGAGAGCGGGGTACTTGATACGGAGAAATATAAAGCGCTCAGTGAAAAAGTTTTAAGAATTTTTCCAAACCTGAAAGCTATAGCCATTACTTTAAGAGAAAGCGCAAGTGCTGATATAAATGGCTGGTCCGGCTGCATGAATGATAGAGAGAACTTTTATTTAAGCAGGAAATATGAAATCAGGGATATAGTGGATAGAGTAGGCGGAGGAGACGCATTTGCAGCTGGATTAATATATGGCTTGAATACATATAAAGATAAGCAGCAGGCGCTGGAATTTGCAGTCGCGGCAAGCTGCCTGAAACATTCGGTACTGGGAGATTTCAACAGGGTATCGGTTGCGGAGGTTGAGAAATTAAAAGGCGGAGATGTTTCTGGAAGGGTGCAGAGGTAATTTTAGGTAACTTTTTATCTGCCGGATAAATTTAGGTAATTATATATTAAGCAAATGTATGTGGCGGAAGAGTGGTTAGATTAGCCTCCCTTCACTAATCCTGGGCCACCATTTTTAAGAATATTGAAGTGAGCAGTACTTCATTTTCTATTAATTCACCTGCCCCGTCACATACATTCCCTTAAAGTACAGTAATTTAAATCTCTACTACTTTTTGATTTGAAGCCAGGACTGTTACTTGATTATAATGTTAATCGATGTATTATTATAATGCGATATCGTTACATAATGCGAAAACATTAATTTAAGGTGATATATTTGAGGTTTGTAGATTATAAATGTAAAGATTGCAAAGGTATTACGGAAATAATTGTAACCGGGGAGAATAACAAGCAGATAAAATGCAGTAAATGCGGAAGTAAAAATATGGTAAAAGTATTTTCTCCTGTAGGCTTTAAATGCTCCTCTAACGGGGGTAGCTATTCCGCCAGTTCTTCATCCTGCAGTGCCTGCACAAGTGGGAGCTGCAGCACCTGCTCCAGCAGCAGTTAATTATACCGCTATTCTATAAATTATAACGGATTAATCATTTTAATAGTTTGGCGAACTTTTTACGGAATTTTTTGACTTTTGGGGATATAATCAACTGGCAGTAAGGCTGAGAAGGATTACTGTTGAAATATTTTTGGTGATAATCTTCGGCACCCCAGTATTTATCCAGTTCTTTTATTTCAGTTACTATTGGCCCTGAATATATTTTTTTATCTTTTAGTTCGGCAATAAGTTCTTTTGCATCCTTTTCCTGCCGGGAAGAAGTAAATAAAATTATTGACCGGTATTGTTCCCCTACATCATTTCCCTGGCGGTTGAGAGCGGTGGGGTCATGAATATAGAAGAATATTTCAAGCAGTTGCCTGTAGCTTATAACTTCCGGATTAAATTCAATTTTTACCACTTCGGCATGACTGGTTTCTCCCCGGCAAACTTCTCTGTACGAAGGTTTTTCCTTCAGTCCTCCCGCATAACCGGATTCTACATTTTCCACTCCCTTAATCTGTGAGAATATTGCCTCAAGACACCAGAAGCAACCTCCGCCAAAGACTGCAGTTTCAGTATTCATTGTGATCCATTTCGATTCCGAATATTAAATAATAAGTAACTATACAATAAAAGTACAAACAGGAAAAGTTTGCAGCAGGTTAAATATAACTAATGGATAGATAATAATCATACAGTTTTCATATAATTCCTGTGACTTTTTGTATGCAATATGGAGCAAATGATAAATCTTCTTATCCAAAAAATGACCAATAGCCCCGTAATCAGAGGTAGGAGATTTTAATTATTTAATTTTCTTATCTTAGATACAGATATACTTTTATTCAACTTATAAGTTAAATAATTTAAGGTATTGACATAATCTTTATATTTAATATAATATATCGAGTTCAATATATATTTAATTAATATTTAATATGATAAGTTCCGGTAAAAAAGATAAAGACTATAGCAGCAAAGCAAAAAATAACTTGCCTTTTGAAGAGGAAATTAAAAGCCTTTTAAAGGATAAGATAAGCAAGGATCCTGATAAATTTATAGAAAAAATGATGGGGAAGTTTAAAGATCACTGGGTATTTGGTAAAAGAAGCTTTATGCCCTGGCAGGAATGCCCGGATATAAATCCATTTGTAAATATGATTTTAACCAGGAGCGGCCTTCTTCCTCTTTATACCCTGTACCTTCTTGAAGATAAGGAAATGTTTGGTAATGAGATTATAAATGAAATCGAGAAGAGGACTTCGGCGGCATGGAGCCCCAATCCGGGAGCGATATATCCTCTGCTGAAGGAACTGGAAGAAAAGCAGTTTGTAGATGGGCGCTGGGATATGGAAGAAGAACACCCCAGGAGGATTTACAAATTAACCGATAAGGGAAAACAGGAATATAAGGTATTAAAAATTATTCTGGAAAAGCATTTAAAGCAGGCTATTGAAATATTTCAAAATATTTATAATGAATTGTTTTCTAAAGCGAAAAACTAGAGTAAAATCATAAAATAAAAAATTTAGGATAAAAATGAGCGGCGTGGATACAAATAACAATATTATAGAAGTAAAAAATCTTGTAAAGGATTTTAAGAAAGTCAAAGCTGTCGACGGGATAACATTTTCGGTTAAAGAAGATGAGATATTCGGTTTTCTGGGACCCAATGGCGCGGGCAAGACCACAACAATAAATATAATATGTACACTTCTTTCAAAAACTTCAGGCGAGGTAACCCTGTGCGGGTATGATGTAGTCAGGGAAAGAAATAAAATAAGGAACAGTATAGGGATGGTTTTCCAGGATCCCAGCCTTGATGACAGGCTGACCGCTCTGGAGAATCTGTATTTCCACGGCCTGCTTTATAATATTCCCAGAAGCACCCTGAAGGAGAGATCAGAAGAAGTACTGGAAATTGTAAACCTTACCAGCAGGAAAAGTAACCTGGTAAGTACCTATTCTGGAGGCATGAAAAGGAGGCTGGAGATTGCGAGGGGACTTCTCCATTATCCAAGGATCCTATTTTTAGATGAACCAACTCTGGGGCTTGATCCTCAGACAAGAAACAAAATATGGGATTATATAATTAAATTGAAGAAAACCAAGAATATTACCATCTTTCTGACTTCACATTATATGGAAGAAACAGAGATATGTGACCGGATAGCCATAATAGATAAGGGGAAGATCATTGCCCTGGACAGCCCCGAGAATCTTAAAAATATCATAGGCGGGGATATAATCACCATACTTTCGGAAGATAATATTAAGTTAAAAGAATATATAAATGAAATCACCGGCAGTGAGGTGCATGACGCAAAAGAAGGCAAGATCAGATTCGAGGTTAAGGACAGCTCCAGCTTTATTCCTAAATTCATTAAAAACAGCCCTGTAAAAATCCTGTCCATAAGCGCCAGGAAGCCGACTTTAAACGATGTGTTCCTGGATCTGACCGGCAGGGAGATAAGGGAAGAAAATGCCAGCGTTAAGGATAGTATTAGAACAAGAATGATGGGGAGAATGAGACATTGAAAAGGGAATTGATTGGAATATACACCATATGGCTGAGAGATATCAAAAGATATTTCAGGGACAAGCCAAGAATAATCGGCTCCTTTGCCCAGCCTATCCTTTTTTTATTTGTTCTGGGAACCGGAATTGCAAGCTCATTTAGTACTTTTGGCGGCGGAGGCGGTAAAGAATTCCTTAATTTTATGTTCCCTGGTATTGTGGGTATGACTGTTCTTTTTACTTCTTTTTTCAGTGCTATGTCAATTGTATGGGACAGGGAGTTCGGATTTTTAAGGGAGGTACTGGTGGCACCTATTTCCAGGACCTCTATAGTTGTGGGAAAACTGCTTGGCGGTTCCACTATAGCCATGATCCAGGGTTCCATAATATTGCTTTTCAGCCCGCTTCTCGATATACCCATTACTTTTTTAATATTTTTTAAAGTGCTGGGCATTATTTTTTTAATTGCTATGACCATTTCCAGTATGGGAATCATACTGGCATCCGTAATAAAATCCATGCAGGCCTTCCAGGTAATAACCAATTTTTTACTTATGCCCATGTTTTTCCTTTCGGGTGCGCTGTTTCCCCTAAATGATACGGTAAGGTGGATGAATATAGTTTCTAAAGCCAACCCTCTTTCTTACGGGATTGATGCCATGAGGTTTGCTATATTGAACAATCCTGCCCTGCAGTTATATCCGCTGTGGCTTGATGTTACGGTACTTGTATGTTTGATTGTGATATTAAGCGTATTGGGTTCTTTCTTATTCAGCAGACAGGACTGATAATAGGATCTGGCAATTAAGTGAACTAATTGCAATATTTTTATATTTGCCGGGGATCTGTCTTTATATAATAATTCTGGCTTCTTTTAAGATTTTTGATGCTTCGGACTGGCTTACCGAGATCAATCCGGCTAAACTGTCACTGCTGCAGTCTTCAAGCTCCTTAACCAATATAATACCGGAATCAAATAATTTTTCCTTTTGCCTTTCGGTAATGCTAAAAAGAATACTTATTGGGTAAAGTTTTTTTGATTCAATGAAATACTGCAGGTTTTTCCCCCTGGGATAATGCCAGGCCAGGATTTTCAAACCTGTACAGGCGGAATATTTTACGGCATCAGATGTACATTTGGTGTTGGTAACCAGCCAGGCTTCAAGATAAGAGCGGCTGCCATTGGTTTTTTGTTTGTAAGATTTTTCTATATCAAGAAATCTGCTGTGGATATAAAGAGCGGTTTTTATATCGGATTTTGTTCCGGGTGAATTATGG
>Ga0315534_1000981_pt1 | contig 20088 bp, 19 predicted proteins | sample SalMarSW160240MG_FD_203094 | JGI IMG/M metagenome (GOLD analysis project Ga0315534, IMG submission 203094) | Salt marsh sediment microbial communities from the Plum Island Ecosystem LTER, Massachusetts, United States - Salt Marsh Sediment SW1602-40 ... | reverse complement strand
TCGCTTCCGTATGTGACATTGTTGCAACGTTAGCACCGAGAGCGCCGGAAGACGGTGCGGTGAGTGATAGAGGCAACTGCCGTCAACAACCTTACGGGGACCACAACAAAAGCCCGCCCCAAAAAAGGGCGAGCCTCTGACAAAATCATCCTTGTCCCGTGAAGGACCTGGAAATCTTATCCGCTGCAGCTATGCGCGCCGCTGATGCCACAATGATCAGCAGTGATCTGGCTCAATGCCTCACGCTTCACCAGCGTGGGCTTTTCATATGTGCTTCTCATCGTTGTCCCCCTCAGTCACGTCGATCCGATCACGAACAATCAACAGTAAACTGATTCGGCGAAGCACTGAGAACGGGGATCAGCAGCTACCGATGGGCGGCCAACACACGAAAGGAACCCAGCCTCAAGAGCGGGTCTCCTCCCAAGCGCCTCGTGGTCATTCGTGCGATCGAATTTTCACTATACGGGAGTGGCGGCCTTACACACGAGCCCGCTGACGCAATGGCCGTTGGCAGTGATTTGGCTTAACGCCTCGCGCTTCACCAATGCCGGTTTTTGATATGCAAGTTTCATTGCAGCCCCTCAGCAGTATGCATCAGTTCACAAATGATGACTTTAATAGTTGATTCGCTGACGGTCCGACGGAGCGTTTCCGGTTCGCGGACCAAATCGTCAGAGTTGCAAAAGGACTTAATCCCCGCCACCCCACCATCCCTCACGCTCAGCGCACCCGCCCCATTCGGGGACGTGCTGGGGACCATCTCAGGTTGCGGGGGTATCTCATCCCTTTGGGTGCCAAAGCACCACGAGGATGGAGTGGCGTACCTACAAGTCTCAGAAGCACGACTACTTGGGCTTACCACGCTTTCGCGACCAGAACATCGACCGGCGGATGGCTCAACATCTCCGCGGCGATGCTTCCGATCAACGCGTGGCGCAATGTCGGCCGCCCATGCATACCGAGCGCCAGCAGGTTTGGTTTCAATTGAGTGATCTGTTGGTTGAGGACGTTGATGATCTCACCCTTTTCCAAGTGAATGGTATACGTCAGCCCGCCGCCGCCGAGTGCCGTTGCATGCGTGTTGATCTCTTCCTCGAGCTTACGGCGGAAGCGATCCTCCTGCAGTTGGCGGACTTCTTCCTGCGATTGAGAGCCAAGCAGCCCCCTGAACGGAACATGGATGGCGTGGAGAAGATGAATCTCCGCACCGGGCGCAATCGCAATCGCATTCTCAAGCGCGCTGCGCGCGGCGGGAGAGTTGTCGGTCGCAACAAGCACCTTCCCGTAGTTGCGCGCCACCGGGTCCCTGACGAGCAGAACCGGTAGCGCGCCCATGCGAATGACACGCTCGGCCGTCGTGCCGCGAAAGAGCTCGTTTTGCGTATAACGCGTCACGCCGAGGATGATCATCTCGGCTCCAAACTCCACTGCGCGATGAATGATCTCGGCATAACCATGCCCGCGTACAATTTTAACGTTAGGACTCACGTTGATTGCGGCTGGCATCGTCGACAGCAGCTTCTTCGTCATCTCATGAGCGGCATTCTCATACTGAGCGACGATGGTCTCAGGAATGCTGTCATCGATGACGTGGACGATCTGAAGTGCCGCACCAAGCTGATCTGCAAGAGCGATGGCACGTTGGAGTGCGCGGTCGGAGCGCGCGGAGAGATCGGTGGCCATCAGCAGTTTTCTCATCGTTCCACCTCCAAAACGTCTTCGCGGCGAAGACCTCGGTCCTGGAACGACAGCCTAAGTACTTGTCATGTGATTGTGTTGACCCGCATCAATGCTAACACCTTTGGCAATGACGAGGCCTCATTGGGGGGCTCAAATTACTACTGTGAAACGAGAGCAAAGAATGGCGCCAAAAGTCGAGCTGAAGCGGCGACTGACACTCTGGCTCGTGGTCTTCTACGGGCTTGGTACGACGATCGGCGCCGGAATCTATGCTTTGGTTGGCGAGGTCGCCGGCATAGCCGGATTTCACGCGCCTTGGTCTTTTCTCGCGGCGGCCGTGCTGGCCGGATTCACTGCCGCCTCTTACGCGGAAATGGCCAACCGCTTTCCGAGAGCGTCCGGGGCAGCCCTTTACGTCAAGGTGGGGATCGGTTCGGTCAGGCTCTCCACGCTTGTGGGGCTCCTCGTCGTACTCGCAGGTCTGACGTCGGCGGGCGCGTTGACCAACGCCTTTGTCGGTTACGTCAACGAAATGGTCCCCGTCGACCGCGTGACGGTTATCCTGGTGACCATCGCCGTTATGGGCACACTCGCAGCGGTCGGTATTCGTGAATCTGTTTCCGTTGCGGGGCTGATCACATTGATTGAGATTTCGGGCCTCTTGCTCGTTGTAGGCGTGAACTACGAAAGCTTTTCCGAGCTGCCGAACCGCATCGATGCATTTCTGCCGCCCGTCGATTTTCAGGGATGGGGGCTCATCCTGTCGGGTACGGTGTTGGCGTTCTACGCCTTCTTGGGATTTGAGGACATGGTGGTCGTGGCCGAGGAAGTGCGCGACGTGAAGCGCACCTTGCCGCTGGCCATTGGCATGACACTTGTGATCACTGCCGTTCTCTACTTTCTTGTGATGACAGTTGCCATCCTGGCCGTTCCTCCCGAGGAGCTTGCGGCAAGCACTGCCCCCTTAGCGTTGCTCTATCAGAAAGGCACGGGCTCGGCTCCGACGCTCATGAATGGCATCGCGAGCCTGGCCATCATCAATGGCGCTTTGATCCAACTGATCATGGCATCACGCATGCTCTACGGCTTAGCCTCCGCAAGCCAGATTCCGTCGGTCTTTGCCTACGTGCATCCAACTACGCAAACGCCGCTTGTCGCAACGGCAGTCGCGACGGCGATCATGATCATTCTGGCGCTACCCGGAAGCCTGAGAGGGCTGGCCGAGGCAACGTCCGTCCTGATGCTCGTGGTGTTCGCGCTGGTCAATCTCTCGGCATGGCGCATTAAGCTCCGGATGCCGGCGGCCGAGGGTATCCCGCTTATTCCCAACTGGGTGCCGATCGTAGGTTTTGTGACGTCGATTGCTTTTGTGGTGAGCAGGTTTGTGCCTTGACGCGTTCGCTAGATGTCGAGATCAACCCAGACAGGCACATGGTCGGAAGGCTTCTCCCAGGCGCGGGTGAAGCTGTCGACCCCGGCGGCGACAAGCCGATCGGCCGCCTGAGGCGAGAGGAGAAGGTGATCGATCCGGATGCCGTTGTCCTTTTGGAAGGCACCTGCCTGATAGTCCCAGAACGTATAGAGGCCCGGCTCGGGATGACACAGTCGCACCGCGTCCGTCAGTCCCTCGTTGACGATCTGGCGAAATGCAGCGCGGCTTTCTGGCTGAAAGAGCGCATCGTCAGTCCAAGCTTTCGGCTGTTTTGCATCCTCGGGTAACGGGATCACGTTATAGTCGCCTGCAAGGATAAACGGCATTTCCTCTTTCAAAAGGTCGCGCGCATGCTCTTGCAACCGCTTTATCCATGCGAGTTTGTATGAGAACTTCTCGGTTCCAATTGGATTGCCGTTGGGCAGGTAGAGCGAGGCGATCTTAACTGCGCCGCTTGGCACCGAAAGCGTCGCCTCAATGTAGCGCGCTTGTTCATCCGTCTCATCGCCCGGCAGGCGCGAGGCCACGTCATCAAAGGCCAACTTTGAAAGGATGGCGACGCCATTGAAGCCCTTTTGCCCATGCACCGCGACGTTGTAGCCAAGCTCCTCAAAGGGGCCGGCCGGAAAGCCCTCGTCGACGCTCTTGATTTCCTGCAGACAGATGACGTCGGGCAATTCCTGGCGCAGGTATGTAAGCGCAGAGTCGATCCGCGCTTTGACGCCGTTGATGTTCCACGTTGTGACTTTCATGCCGACGTCTCAGGGCGCGTTGATAAGACGTCCACACGTAGTTGAAAATGCAGGGTGTGACCAGCAATGAGAGGACGGGGCGTTCAAATCGAAAAGCTGGTGCCGCAACCGCACGACTGCGTAGCTTTCGGATTGTTGATCCGGAAGGATGCGCCGATGAGGTCATCGACAAAATCGATCTCGGAGCCGGCCAAAAAGCCAAGCGACACAGGATCAATGAGAACCTTGGCTCCCGATTGCTCGATCACAAGATCGTCTGCATCGGCTTCAGGGACCAGATCGAATTTGTACTGGAAGCCCGAGCAGCCGCCACCCTCGACGCTGACGCGCAACAACCGGGCCGAATTTTCGCCGGCAACGATCTCGCCAATTCGCTTTGCGGCGCGTTCTGTCACGGTTACGGCTTCAGTCATGGCTTAACGATGCTCTTCAATCAGTGGGGTCCGGGTTGCCGGAAGCAGCCCACACACACTAGGAAGATAAGCGCGCTTGGGCGCATGTCAAAGCCCCGGCAAAAAGCGACCAAACAAGGCAGGAGCTTTTGACATCGGTGGAAACGAAGGGCCCAACCCTGGAATCAGCGGGTTACGGAGAGCAGTTGTCGGCTGGCGCTCGGGCGCCTGGGCCCTATGCAGCGAGCGCCATCGCGAGCCACGGACGCCAGCACACTGAGCCTGATTGTCCCACGCGTAGTCCGTTCCAGCGTGACCGCGATCGTATCGTCCATTCGACGGCGTTCCGCCGCCTCACCCACAAGACCCAGGTGTTCGTCTTTCACGAAGGCGATCACTATCGCACCCGTCTGACCCACAGTCTCGAGGTTGCGCAGATTGCGCGCACCGTCGCACGCCAGCTTCGTCTTGATGAGGACCTGGCAGAAGCCATCGCGCTTGCCCACGACCTGGGACATCCGCCGTTCGGACATGCAGGAGAGCGTGCCCTTGATCAAGTCATGGCGAAATTCGGGGGCTTTGACCACAACGCCCAGAGTTTGCGTGTCGTTACGCTGTTGGAGCGCAAATACGCGGCCTTCGATGGGCTCAATCTCACTTGGGAGACGCTTGAAGGCTTGGCCAAACACAATGGCCCTATCCCACTTGGCCGTGCCGACGCGATCGAGAAGGTATCCCGCACCCTTGAACGTTGGCAAAGCCTCGATCTGACATCGTGGGCCTCTGCTGAAGCGCAAGTTGCGGCGCTAGCGGATGACATTGCCTACGTATCCCATGACGTTGATGATGGCCTGCGCGCAGGCCTCATCGCATTTGCCGATCTCGATGCGAAACCGCTCGCGGGACCTGCATTGGCTCAAGCAAAGAGCGCCGTCCATGACTCAGACGAAACGCGCCTCACGTATGAAGTGACACGGCGGATGATCACAGTGATGGTCAGTGATGTTATTGGCGAGACACGCGCACGTCTTAGAGCGCTGGCCCCGACGTCGCCGGATGACGTCCGACGCGCACCGGCGGCCACTGTCGCCTTCACGGGTCAGATGGGCCAGAGCATCGCCACGCTGAAGGGTTTCTTGTTCGAGCGCGTCTACCGCCATTCTCGTGTCATGCAAATCATGACGGGTGCCGAGCAGATTGTGGGCGATCTGTTCGCGCGCTATCTGGCCGCGCCGGACGCCATGCCGGAGGCCTGGCGCGCAGCCTCGGCCAGTCAGACTGCGCGCCGGCGAGCCCGCGTCATCGCCGATTTTGTCGCGGGAATGACGGATCGATACGCAATTGCCGAGCATCGTCGCCTGTTTGACGCCACCCCGGATTTGCGTTAGGCGGGCGACGTTTCTTGCGGTGCCGCTTGCCATGGTGCAGGGGCGGTCCGCTCATCCATCTGCCGGGAACCGACTGCATGAACGTGTTCACGCACGTGGAGGATCGCGTTGCGGCGGCGCTCGAGTCCTTGAAGCGCGAAGGAGCGCTTCCCGAAGACCTCGTGATCTCGGGTGTCGAGGTCGAAACGCCGCGCGATCCCACACACGGTGATTTGTCCACGAACGCTGCGCTCGTGCTGGCCAAGTCGGCTCGCATGAAGCCGCGCGACATTGCCGAGAGTTTGAAAGCAAAGCTTGCAGACGATCCCGATATCGCGACGGTGGATGTCGCCGGTCCCGGCTTTTTGAACCTGACATTGAAACCCATCTTCTGGCAGGGGCTGGTGCGTCACGTCCTGGACGAGGGGGTCGGGTATGGTCGAACCAACGTCGGCAAGGGGGAGACGATCAACGTCGAGTACGTCTCCGCCAATCCAACCGGTCCCATGCACGTCGGCCACTGTCGCGGCGCGGTTTTTGGAGATGCGTTGTGCAATCTCCTGGACTTTGCCGGCTACACCGTGACGCGGGAGTACTACGTCAATGACGCCGGTGGCCAAGTCGACCAACTCGCGCGGTCGGCTTACCTGCGCTATCGCGAAGCGCTGGGCGAAGACATCGGAGAAATCCCCGAAGGTCTCTATCCGGGCGATTATCTCAAACCAATCGGCGAAGCGCTTGCCAAGGAGCATGGCAGAGCTCTGCTTCAGAAACCTGAGGAAGATTGGGTGCCCATCGTCAGGGCGGCTGCCATCAAGCCGCTGCTGGAGGAGATCAAGAAGGATCTCGCCTCGCTAAATATCATGCACGACGTTTTCTTCTCCGAGGCTTCACTGATTTCGGACCAGAAAGACAAGGTCAGAGAAGCAATTGAAGCCCTGCGCGCCAAGGACCTCATTTATGAGGGCAGGCTTCCACGCCCCAAGGGTCACGAGGACGAGGAATGGGAGGATCGCGAGCAGACGCTTTTCCGCTCAACCGCCTTTGGAGATGATGTCGATCGTGCGCTCATGAAGTCGGATGGCAGCTACACCTATTTCGCTGGCGATGTTGCCTACCATTACGACAAGCTACAGCGCGGTTTCGATCACTACCGCAACGTTTTTGGTGCCGATCACATCGGTTACATTCCGCGCATCAAGGCGGCCGTCAATGCGCTCTCCGGCGGCAAGGCCGATTTCGAGATCCTGGTCTGTCAGCTCGTTAAGGTTTTGCGTGCTGGTGAGCCCGTGCGCATGTCGAAGCGTGCCGGCACTTTTGTGGCCTTGAGCGATGTCGTGGAGGAGGTCGGCAGCGATCCGGTCCGCTTCATGATGGTCATGCGCAAGAACGATGCACCGATCGACTTCGACCTCGCAAAGGTAATGGAGCAGTCCAAGGATAACCCGGTTTTCTATGTTCAATACGCCCACGCGCGCGCCGCCTCCGTCTTCCGCAACGCCAAGGAGGCGTTTCCAGAATTCGACAAGGAGAGCGCGGCCATACGTGAAGCCGATCTGTCGTGCCTCACCGATTCCGGGGAACTCGACTGGATCAAACGACTGGCGTTTTTCCCGCGGCTCATTGCTGGTGCGGCGCGTGCCGAGGAGCCACACCGCCTGGCTTTCTACCTCTATGATTTAGCGTCTGTTTTTCATACGCAGTGGACGCGAGGCAACGATTCGCCACATTTGCGATTTATTCAGCCAAAAGACGGGATTGCGACTGCCGCACGCTTAGCGCTCATCGCCGCCACGCAACAGGTGATATCCTCGGGGCTTTCGGTCCTGGGCGTCGAGGCTCCGGAGTCTATGCGCTAGACTTCGATTCGGTCGGCATTAGTCGCAGAAGCTGATTCGAAGGGGTTCTTATAGATGTCTCGCTCCCACGGTCCCGCGCCAAACAATCGATGGCAGGCGCCCCGCCAGCTGTCGCCCGGCCAGGAATCGGACCGTTTACGCGCCCAGCAACAGCAGCCCTTGGGCCCGGGCCAGATGAATCCGCCACAGCCCCCTCAACAAGATCCCTATGGGCAGAATGGGTATCCTCAGCAGCAGCCGCCCGGATACCATTATCCGCAAGCGCCCGCGGCTCCGGAATACGAGCCATACCCGACGACGCACGCCCCATACCCTGAGCAGCCGGACTATGGTGACCCTGGCAGCGTAGCTGATCCTTATGCAGGCCAGGAGCCCTCATTCGGACATCCAGAGAGCGCGCAGTATGCTCACCCAGCTGAGCCTCATCTGGAACCGCAAGGCATCCCCCAGACTGACCATTGGCAGGCCCCACCTACTTCGCAGGACACACGCGGATATGATCTGGGCAGCTACATGCCCGCCGGTACATCGCGCGAAGAAGCCCACGCTTACCACGGTGAGCCGCCACAGCCGCCGCAAATGGACTGGTCGCACCAACTTGTGCCAGCCGGACACGGCGATATGCCGCCAGAGCAGGCCTATCACGGTTACGACGCCCAACAGGGGTTTGAGCAGCCTCATGCCGGTGCTCTGGACCAGGTCGATCCGAACTACCCGCACGAAGAGGGCGGCGAGTACGAAGTTGAGGAGCCTCGGCGCGGCAGTTGGACGATGCGCATTGCCGGCGCTGTCGTCGTCGCTATTGGCCTCGGCTATGGGCTCGCACAGGGATACAAACTGATCGTGGGATCGTCGCCTGAGGGTGCGACTCCGGTCATCAGAGGCAGTGCTGAACCGGCAAGGGTCAAGCCGACGGATCCCGGTGGCAAACAATTTGCGCACACCGACAGCAAGGTTATGGGGCGCTTGGGCCAAGGCGGCGCAGGAAGCCAATCCGACGCTGCAACGGAGGCGGATGGTACGCGCAAGGTGACGACGCTAACCGTGGGGCGTGATGGATCGATTGTGCCTCCGGCGGCACCTGCTGCTGCCGATACCGGGGAGCCGGGTATCTCCGTTCCGGGGATGACGGTCGTTGGCGGATTTGGCGGTCCCTCGCCGACGTCCGGCGGAACCCGTTCCGATGTCAATCCGCTACTTTCGTCTGCAACCCAGCAGGCGTCCGCACCGGCTGCCTCAAGCACGCCGTCAAAACCTGTCGTCGTCAATTCGCCCGATGCGGCGCAGAAGCCGGTCGTGATTGCCAAGACCACGCCCGTCCAGAAACCCTCGCCGGCTGCTGCGAAGCCAGCAGCGCCAAAGAAACCTGCACCAGCACCGACCAGCACGGCTCGCGCCAGCACAGGCAGCAATGGATACGTTGCAGTGCTGGCTTCTGTACCTGTTTCCGCTCAAAGCCGCCTTTCTGCTCTCCAACGGTTTGCAGACATGCAACAGCAATACGGGAGCGTCCTTCTAAACAAGACGCCGGATATCAGAGAGGCAAATCTTGGCGCGAAGGGCACCTATCATCGCCTCCTTGTCGGCCCACCAGGTTCACGCGCTCAGGCGAGCGCGCTATGCAGTCAGCTCAAGAGCGCCGGCTACACCGATTGCTGGGTCACCGCATACTGAGCCGGCGGCAGACCGCAGGACACCGCTTGCCCAAATTGTTGGCTGGCGGTGGTCTGGTCGCAAAAATCTCCTGTTGGGAACGTAATGCGCACGGCATTGATCACTGGCCTTGCAGGCACGGTCCTGTCGCCTCGAGAATCCGACTTCCTGCGGGATGTACGCCCCGCCGGCATCATCCTTTTTGGGCGAAATCTTGAGGCCCTGCCGCAGATCCGCGCCCTCACCGCGGCCGCGTTCGAGGCTGTCGGAACACAGGACTTGCTCGTTCTGATTGATCAAGAAGGCGGTCGCGTTCAGCGATTGCGCCCGCCTTTGGGGCGCGCACTGCCACCTGCAGCAGCCTACGGGACAGTCTTTTCGCAAGACCCAGACGCCGCAAAACGGGCGGTCTTCGCGGTTTCCCGCCTCTTGGCAGACGACTTGCGCGCGCTGGGCATCAATACCGATTGTGCCCCGGTCCTAGATGTTCCCGTCCCGGGTGCGCATGGCATCATCGGGGATCGCGCCTACGGCACGGATCCCGACCAGGTGGCCGCGCTTGGCAGGGCGGTGGCCGAGGGGTTCATGGCGGGCGGCGTTGTTCCGGTGATTAAGCACATCCCAGGCCACGGTCGCGCGACGATGGACAGCCATCTCGCCCTTCCCACTGTGAATGCCAGCCGCGCGGAACTTGCGGCAACTGACTTCGCCCCCTTCAAGGCCCTGAACGACATGCCGGCCGCCATGACCGCTCATGTCGTCTTTGGGGCCGTCGACGCCCACGCTCCAGCGAGTACGTCCAAGGCCGTCACGCGTGAGGTCATCCGTGTGGAGATCGGATTTGACGGACTTTTGATGAGTGACGACCTATCGATGAAGGCGCTTTGCGGCCCCATGCGTCAACGCGCCGAGGCGGTTATCAGCGCTGGCGCTGATCTTGCCCTTTACTGCAAGGGTGACTTTGGCGAGATGGAGCAAGCCGCCGCCGGCGTTCCCATGCTTGAGGGCCGCTCCATCCAACGATTCGAGACGTCCTTGAGAATACTTAACGAGCCCAGGCCATTCGATGCAGCCGCAGCTGAGGCCGAACTGGTTCGCGTCCTTGCGACAGCGGCACGCAGTGCTGAATCAGTGTAAGCTCAACCTCATATGGGGACTGGTTTGGATCTCAGTTTCCGCTTCCTCGGCGGATCAAGGGTGAGGCATGGAGCCGGAACAAGGGCACGAGAGCGATACGGCGAGCACGGAATGGGATGCCCCGGCGCCCGATGGCTTTGGTGATTCGGGTGACGCTCTGATCGTCGATGTGGCGGGCTACGAGGGACCGCTAGACCTCTTGTTGGCGCTTGCCCGCACCCAGAAGGTTGATCTCACCAAGATCTCCATCGTCGGCCTCGTCGATCAGTATCTGGTGTTTATCACCGAGGCCCAACGCCTTCGTCTTGAACTCGCTGCCGACTATCTCGTGATGGCCGCCTGGCTTGCTTATCTCAAGTCGCGCCTACTGCTGCCGCGCGAGGACGAAAACGCCGAGGACGTGAGCGCGGAGGATCTTGCCCGGCGCCTGTCCTTCCGACTGATGCGGCTGGAAGCCATGCGCAACAGCGCAGCCCAACTGATGACGCGCATGCGGCTTGGCCGCGACGTTTTCGCCCGCGGCATGCCCGAAGGCGCCAAGACCATTCGCGACACGACCTATACGGCGAGCATCTACGACCTGCTCAAGTCTTATGCGGATCAGCGCCGGCGCACGATCAAGGTCGGGCACGTCGTCAAGCCACGTACCGTTTGGTCGATCAAGGAGGCCCGCGTGCGCCTGGAACGCCTCATTGGTGATGACGCCACCGGAACGGATTGGGTAGATTTCAGCCGCTTTCTTGAGCGGCTCATTACCGCTGCTGAGGACGGTAAGACGATCCTTGCAAGTTCCTTCGGCGCGACACTGGAAATGGCTCGCGAGGGGCATGTCGAGATCCGGCAGGACGGTCCCTTCGCACCAATCTATTTGAGGTCACGCCGCGCCGGAGCGGATTGGGAGCGCGTGGCCTGAAGTGAACCGCGTCAGTCGTAGAACCAAGAGATAAGAGAGACACATGGTGCCGCCTCGCCTGACATTGGTGCCGCCGAGCCAGGACGTGAACGACAATGCGCCCGATGAGGGCGCAGGGCCGGCGTTGCCCGGCAACGTCGCGGCCTTGCCGTTTGCCGACCACCGCGAAAAGCTGAGGATCCTCGAGGCCTTGTTGTTTGCCGCTTCCGAGCCCCTCGATGAAGCGAAGCTTAAGAGCCATCTAACGGACGAGGACGACATCGGCGCGCTCATGAACGAGCTGCAGAGCTTTTATGCCGGGCGTGGCGTCAACCTCGTCCGGGTGGCCGGAAAGTGGTCGTTCCGAACGGCGAATGATCTCGCCTATCTTTTGGAACGTTATGCGGAGGAAGAACGGCGCTTGTCGAAAGCGGCGCTCGAGACGCTCGCAATCATTGCCTACCATCAGCCTGTAACGCGCGCAGAGATCGAGGAGATCCGCGGCGTTTCGTCTTCGGCTGGAACGCTCGACATACTGTTGGAAACCGGTTGGGTTCGTCTGCGCGGGCGCCGTCGCGCGCCGGGCCGGCCCGTCACGTACGGAACCACCGACGGCTTCTTGAGCCACTTCGGGCTCGAAAACATCAGGGATCTGCCGGGCCTTGCAGAGCTGAGGGCGTCGGGTCTTCTCGACGGCAATCTGCCGCCGGATTTCGCTGTGCCTGAGCCAACGGACGTGGTCGCACTAATGCCCGATGAACTTCCTCTCGATGCAACTGACGAGGATGAGCCGGATGAGGACCCGAACGACGAGGAGGAGCTATTCGCGCCCTTGTCGAATGAGGCAGAGACCGATAAGTCCTGAGCGGGGCACGCCACGCGCTTAAGGTACCCGCAAGTTTGGATTCACGATCAGCCAAGCCCGTCACGCGTCAGGGATCGCCCGCAGGCTCAGCCCCTGCAAGCGGTCGCGCAGCCGCCGCCTTCGCGGCACGGCTGACCTTCGACAATGTCTCACGCCGCTACGGTGATGTTTACGCTATGCGCGAGTTCAGTCTCGACGTTGCGCCGGGCGAGGTCGTCTGTTTGCTGGGACCTTCGGGTTGCGGAAAGACGACTTTGTTGCGGGTGGCATCCGGTATTGAGAAACCGACAGCCGGGCGCGTCCTGATCAACGACTGGGAAGTGGCTGGACCTCAGCGATTTGTGCCGCCGGAGAGCCGCAGCATCGGCCTTATGTTCCAGGACTTTGCGCTGTTTCCCCACCTGACTGTGCTCGGCAACGTCGCCTTCGGATTGAAGGCGTTGCCGAAGGCGGAGGCGCAACACGAAGCGCTTCTCGCCCTCAAGCGCGTTGGCTTGGAACACATGGCCAATGAATATCCTCATATCCTGTCCGGCGGACAGCAGCAGCGCGTAGCCCTTGCGCGTGCGATCGTGCCGAGACCGGCCGTCATGTTGATGGATGAACCGTTTTCCGGGCTGGACGTCCAACTGCGTGAGTCTATGCAGGAGGAGACGCTTGCGCTGCTGCGCGAGACCCGCGCGACGTCGGTCGTCGTGACCCACAACCCGGAAGAAGCCATGCGCCTTGGCGATCGAATCGTCGTCATGCGGGCAGGGCGGCTAATCCAGGCAGGCCAGGCCGAGGATCTTTATCACCAACCCGCCGATCTCTTCGTGGCTCGCTTGTTTTCCGAAATCAACGAGCTGGTCTATCCTGTTACGGACGGTCACATTGCATCTCCTATTGGGAAAGTGCCAGCTCCTGGACTGCACGAAGGGCAAAGTGCCGTCATGTGCATCCGCGAACGCAGCATCACGCTTTCCGCACCCAACGGCCATCTCGCTGGGCGGGTGCTAGATGTGAAGTTCTTGGGCGATGTTGCCCGCGTCGAGGTCGGCGTTGAAGGCTTTGACAAGCCTCTAAAAGCGCGCGTTCCTGCTTTGGAGGGTTGGGCACGAGGTGCAGAGGTTCACGTGGAGATTGATCTAGATCGGATCTTGGTCTTCCCCGCCGAAACACAAGAAAATGACGATTCCGTAATGAGTTAGGAGTAAGTCAACGGGGGCCTCGACTTGCGGCAAGTGCCGCTTTCTGCGATATTTTAAGAAATGTGGGCGGTGCCCCTAGGAGAATGAGTCCAATGGGTTTGAGTGCTTGGCATTTGCTAATTCTCGCGCTTGTCGCCCTCCTTGTGTTCGGCGGCAGCGGGCGCATCTCCTCCATCATGGGCGACATGGCCAAGGGCATTAAGAGCTTCAAGAAGGGCTTGTCCGAGGACGAAGTAGAGGAAAAGCCCGATACGCCGAAGGTCATCGATCAAACGGCCACTAAGACGCCCGAGAACGACCGCAACAAGACGAGCTGAGCCTGCGGGCCCCGTTCTCCCTGTCCTTCGCGATCTTGATGTTGGCCCTTGATTGCGCCGGGCGCATCGCCAATTGGAACGGCGTATGTTCGACATAACCTCAAGCAAGCTTCTCATTCTCGCGATCGTGGCGCTCCTCGTCGTGGGCCCCAAGGACTTGCCGCTGTTGCTGCGCACGGTGGGCAAGTATTTGGGCGTGATGCGGCGTCACGCATCTGAGTTTCGCGCGCAATTCGACGAAGCCGTTCGCGAGGCCGAGCTGGACGCGCTCAAGAAGGATGTCGAAAGCGTTGGACGTGAGATGCAACAAACGGTTCAGGACGGCGCCAGCGCCATTGAGCAGAACGTCGAGACGGCAAGCCGTGATGTCAATGACGCGCTTGAGGATGCGCCCCGAGAGGCGAGGGTGGCGGAAGGTGAGGGTACACCACCCGCTGCCGACAACTCCGTGTCTGAGAAGACTGGGACATGAGCGCAACCAACGACGACTCAGAGCGTCCAGGACACGACGAAATCGAAGATTCGAAAGCCCCGCTGCTTGAGCATCTAATCGAGCTTCGTCAGCGTCTGGTCTGGGCATTGGTCGCGCTGGGTATCGCGTTTGTCATCTGCTTCGCCTTCGCAAAGCAGATCTACAACATTCTGGTGCTGCCCTATCAGTGGGCAACCGGCGGTTCCGAGCCGATCGAGATGATCTACACTGCGCCGCAGGAATTCCTGTTCACTCAGATGAAGCTGGCGTTGTTCGGAGCATTTTTCATTTCGTTCCCGATCATCGCCAATCAGATCTACAAGTTCGTGGCGCCTGGCCTGTATAAGAACGAGCGCAAGGCCTTCCTGCCTTATCTGATCGCCACGCCGGTTTTGTTCCTTCTGGGGACGTTGCTCGTCTATTTCGTCGTGATGCCGACGGCGATGAGCTTCTTCCTCTCGATGCAGCAGACGGGTGGTCCCGTCGAAATCACGCTGCATGCACGTGTCTCCGAATATCTCGCTTTGATCATGACATTGATCATCGGTTTCGGGATTTGCTTTCAGCTCCCCGTAGCGTTGACGCTTCTGGCGCGCGCGGGGATGGTCACGGCGGAAACCCTGAAGAAGGGCCGTCGATATGCTATCTTGGGCATAGCGGCGGTTGCGGCCGTTTTGTCGCCGCCCGATCCCTTCAGCATGGTTGCCATGATGCTGCCGACGATCGGACTGTATGAGCTTTCGATCTGGGCGGTGGATAGGGTCGCTAAAAAGCAGGCGGCCGCGCAGGCGTCGTCCTCGGCGACGTGATGCCGTCTGGACCATGGTTGTCCGCCGCCCTATAGCACCGCCAATCTTTCAGCGCGCAACAAGGGGCCGCCGCACGTGTTCGACATCAAGTGGATCCGAGAGAACCCAGAAGCCTTCGACGCAGGCTTGAAAAAGCGCGGGCTTGAGCCGATGTCGCGGAAGCTCTTGGAGCTTGATGAGGCGCGCCGTGGTCATTTGACCAAACTTCAGGACGTGCAGGCTCGGCGCAATGCGGCGTCGAAGGAAATCGGCAAGGCCAAGGCGGCGAAAGACGAGGCTTTGGCGCAAAAGCTGATGGCCGAGGTCGCTGACCTGAAAGAGGTCACTCAGCAGGGCGAGGAGGAGGAACGGCAACTCGATGCCAAGTTGCGCGACGAGCTGTCGGTGATTCCGAACCTGCCGCTCGAAGACGTTCCGCTCGGCAAGGACGAGAACGACAACAAGGAAGTTCGCAAGGTCGGCACGCCGCCCAAATTCGATTTCAAACCCAAGGCGCATTTCGAGATTGGCGAGGCGCTGGGGCTGATGGACTTTGAGACAGCGGCCAAAATATCGGGTGCACGCTTCGTCGTTTTGAAGGGTGCTTTGGCGCGTCTCGAACGCGCACTGGCGGCCTTCATGCTCGACCTGCATACGAGCGAATTTGGCTACACGGAGAATTTGCCGCCTTTTCTCGTTCGCGATGACGCCGCTTATGGGACAGGAAACCTTCCAAAATTTTCCGAGGATCTCTTCCAAACAACAAATGGATTTTGGCTCATCCCCACGGCCGAAGTCTCTCTCACAAACTTTGTGCGCGAGTCGACGCTTGATGAAGACCAGTTGCCAATGCGGTTGACTGCATGGACACCCTGTTTCCGCTCGGAAGCCGGGGCCGCCGGCAAAGACACGCGCGGCATGATCCGCCAGCACCAGTTCTCCAAGGTCGAGCTCGTCTCCATCACCACGCCGGAGGAAGGCTTGGCTGAGCACGAGCGCATGACAGCGTGCGCGGAAGAAGTCTTGAAGCGTCTGGGGCTCGCCTACCGCACCATGCTTTTGTGCACCGGCGACATGGGCTTTGCCTCGCGCAAGACATACGACATCGAGGTGTGGCTGCCGGGCGAAAACACCTACCGCGAGATTTCGTCGTGCTCGGTGTGCGGGGACTTCCAGGCCCGGCGCATGGGCGCGCGCTATCGCCCGAAGGAGTCCAAAGAGCTGCGCTACGTGCACACGCTCAACGGGTCCGGTCTTGCGGTGGGCCGCACGCTCATCGCCGTTCTGGAAAACTATCAACAGGCCGATGGCTCCGTCACAATTCCTGAGGCGTTGCGGCCCTACATGGGTAGGCTGGAAGTTATCGAGAAAGCAGATTGACCGCGGATATGCGCATCCTTGTCACCAACGACGACGGCATCAACGCCCATGGCCTCGAAGTGCTGCGCCAGATCGCCGAGACCTTGTCCTCGGACGTGTGGGTGATTGCGCCGGAGCGAAACCAGAGTGGCGCCTCGCACTCCATGACGCTGCATGAGCCACTGCGCTGCCGCCAGACGGACGAGCGCACCTACATCATTCGTGGCACGCCGACCGACTGTGTGATGATGGCCGTTCGCCACATCCTTCTCGATCATCCGCCAGATCTCGTTTTGTCAGGCGTCAACCACGGCTCAAACCTGGCCGAGGACGTGACCTACTCGGGCACGATTGCGGCGGCGATCGAGGGCACCCTGCTGGGGATCAAATCGATCGCGATGAGCCAGTCGGGCGGTTCGGCCGAAGAGGACCGCAAGATGTTTTGGGAGAACCCACTCCAGCACGGCCCCGGCATCATCGACACGCTGCTCAGCAAGGGGTGGCCGACCGGAATCGTCATCAACGTGAACTTCCCGCCGTGCGGGCCCGAGAAGGTTCGCGGCGTTGCGGTAACGGAGCAGGGGCGGCGCGATCAGGCCTATCTGAATATCGACAAGCGCAATGATCCCTGGGGCATGCCGTATTTCTGGTTCGGTTTTGAGCGCCCGCCTTCGACCCGCATCGAGGGGACTGATCTGACGGCGATTGACACCGACCACATTTCGGTGACGCCGCTTTGTCTCAACCTGACCGATCATGAGACGCGCGACGCATTACAGGGCGCCTTCGCGCATACCATTCCGGAGCGTGCCGTAAAGCGGGGTTAGTATTGCCTTTTTCCGCCGCGGAGTTGTCCCGCTCTGGCCGTGTTCCCTGCACAATCACTGCGTAAACCAATAGTCCGAAGGCGGTGAATCGTTTGCGCGATTGAGCGCATGTGGTTTTCCGGATTGAGCTTCAACGGATGCGATCCTGCCGCCCGTTAAGGCCTCGTTAACCCCTTAACGGTTAATCAATGGTGGCAGTAAGGGTGCGTATCATGATGCAAATTGTGCGTTCTTGGCGCGGCAGCAAGCCCACTTCTCTCGCCGCAAACCGTTTTGGGATCGTCCTCCTCGCCGCCTTGGCTGGTGGCTGTAGCGCGGACATTACCCGCTTCGATTACCCCGCCTTCGACCTGTCCGGCGACAAAAAGGAGACGACGACGGCGTCGCTCGCGCCGATCCCGTCGGAGCCTGTCAATCGGGGGCCAAACTATCTCGGCAACGAAACGAACTATGCCCCGCCGAGCTCGTGGGACAACGGTGGCTACACTACCCCGACCGCGAATTCGCAAGGTGGCGTTCAACAGACGGCACTCGATGCGCCGGTCTCGTTGCGCTCGTCTGGAGGCCCGACAGGCGGCTACAACTCTCAGCCTTCATACAATGTTGCGCCTTCGTATGCGCCGCCGGTGGCAAACACCTCCAACTCCGTTGATCGCGGCGACAGCATTCAGGTTCAGTCCGGCGACACGCTCTATGGTCTGTCGCGCCGCTATCAGGTCTCCGTTGCAGAGCTGATGCAGGTCAACAGCCTGAGCAGCCCAACCATCCGACCGGGCCAGACCCTCTATCTTCCCGCCGGCATCTCCGCGCAAAGCGCGCCACCACGTTATGAGAGCTCGCCGCGACAAACGGTGAACGTCTCACCGGCCGCGTCCGCGCGCTACAATGGTTCCTACACGATGCAGCCTGGCGACTCGATTTATGCAATTGCGCGGTCTCATGGTGTGACGGCAGCCGAGATGCAGCGGGTCAACGGCATCTCCGATCCGCGGTCCGTGCGGGTTGGGACGGTGCTTAAGGTTCCAACGGGCTCGTCGGGCAGCTACGAAACGACACAAGAGACCGCGCAGCAATCGATCACCGTGGCTCCTCCGCCTGCGTCGACATCAGAGCCTACCTCGACGTCATATTCGGGCTCATCCGCCCAACCGACGGTGATCAACCGCCGCGAGGTCAAGGTCGCCACGCGTGCAGTGGATGTTTCGACGGGTGAGGTGAAGGCCTCAGGCAGTGCAGCTTCCGCGAGTGACAGACTTCGTTGGCCCGTGCAGGGGCGGATAATCACCAGCTTCGGTCAACGCAGTGACGGGACTCATAGCGACGGCATCAACGTCTCGGTGCCGGTGGGTACGCCGGTGCATGCCTCCGAAGGCGGTGTGGTCGCGTATGCGGGTTCCGAGCTGAAAGGGTACGGAAAGCTCGTGCTCCTGCGCCATGATAACGGCTGGGTCACAGCATATGCACATGCTGAAGAGCTGAAGGTCCAGCGCGGCGATCGCGTTCGCCGCGGGCAGGTGATCGCCACAGCCGGGCGCAGCGGTGCCGTTGACAGGCCCCAGCTCCACTTCGAGCTGCGTCAGGGCTCAAAGCCGGTCGACCCAGTTCCGTATCTCGAGCCACTGTAAGCGCCGCTACCCAGTTCAGCGCGAGGGCTCAAGTTTGCGACCCTGGCGTCCTGCGAGATCCTGAATGAATTGCCAGGCGACCCGGCCAGAGCGCGCGCCTCGCGTTATGCTCCACTCGAGCGCCGACCGCGTCAGGTCCTCATCCTTGATGTCGAGCCCAAAGTGCGCCGCATAAGCGCGCACCATCTCGAGGAACTCATCCTGCGAGCAGTTGTGAAACCCAAGCCAAAGGCCGAAGCGGTCGGACAGGGACACCTTCTCTTCCACCGCTTCGGACGGATTGATGGCGGTCGAACGCTCGTTCTCAACCATCTCGCGCGGCATCAGGTGCCGGCGGTTTGACGTCGCATAAAAAATGACGTTGTCGGGCCGTCCTTCGATGCCGCCCTCCAGAACCGCCTTCAGAGACTTGTAGCTCGTGTCCTCCTTGTCGAAGGAGAGATCGTCGCAGAAGACAATAAAGCGATGCCCGCTGTTGCGCATGAAGGTTAGGCAACGCGGCAGCGAGGCGATGTCCTCGCGGTGGATCTCAACGAGTTTCAGGTCGCAGCCGGCCGCCTTCAAATCCGCAGCATGACGGTTGCGAACATCTGCGTGAACGGCCTTGACCAGGGAAGACTTGCCCATGCCGCGTGCGCCCCAGAGGAGCGCGTTGTTGGCAGGTAGGCCAAGCGCAAAGCGTATCGTGTTCTGCGAGAGCTGAGGGGCCACGTGGTCAAGGCCCTTCAAAAGGATGAGCGGTACACGGTTGACTTGCAGGACCGGGTCGAACGTTTCCTGATCGGCATGCCAGATGAAGGCCTCCGCGCCCTCAAAGTCAGGCTCTGCCGGTTGGGGGCCTGCCAGTCGCTCCAGCGCTGCGGTAAGGCGCTCGATGCGTTGCAGCAGGGCAGTCTGGTCGTTCATGCTCACTTCTCGTAACCCGCGCTCTGAGCGCGCTTTTTTAACTTGCTGGCGCCTGTTGCAGCATCTATAGCGCCGCAGACGCCCAAGTCACTCTGCTTGTTCTGGGGGCGGTTGCAAAGCGTCTCGGCGGAACTATAGTCACGGCACTTTTCAGGCAGGGCAGGCGCTGGACGGCTTCGCTCGGGCGAGCTTTGCCTCCGGTTGTCTGCAATCCAAGAAGGGACGAAACGCATGTTTATCTCACCGGCCTTTGCTCAAACAGGAGGCGATCCGTTTGGCGGAGCAGGAGGTCTTTTTATCCCGATGCTGGTGATGATCGCCATTTTCTACTTCTTGGTCATTCGCCCGCAACAGCAACGCGCAAAGCAACACCGTGAGCTTGTGGCGAAGGTTCGACGCGGTGACACGGTCGTCACCTCAGGGGGTTTTATCGGCAAGGTCACGAAGGCTGCCGAATCCTCCGATGAGATCGAAGTTGAGCTCAGCGACACAATGCGTGTGCGGGTCGTCAAGTCGACGCTGATGGACGTGCGCTCGAAGGGCGAGCCGGTCAAAGAGGGAAGCTGAGACGC
>Ga0315534_1000978_pt1 | contig 20122 bp, 20 predicted proteins | sample SalMarSW160240MG_FD_203094 | JGI IMG/M metagenome (GOLD analysis project Ga0315534, IMG submission 203094) | Salt marsh sediment microbial communities from the Plum Island Ecosystem LTER, Massachusetts, United States - Salt Marsh Sediment SW1602-40 ... | reverse complement strand
TTATGGTTTAAAAATAGGTGAAGTGACGGAGATTAATGAAATCAGCGCCGGTGTTTTTAAAGAGGTGTTTTTGAAAATGCCCTTTAGCGTGAATGAACTGAGGGAAATTAACGTTATAAAATGATTTAATGCTTAAGTTGTTTTTTTTAATTTTAGCCGTGGGCTCGTTGACTTTTTGTCAGGCCCTTGGCTTTTCTATTTTAAGCATAAAGCCGAACATTGCCTTGGTGGCAATAATCACCGTTTCGTTCTTTGCGACTAATCTATGGCATAGAATTTTTTTAGTCGTTCTATCCGCCATGATTTTAAAATTCGCCCCCGGCTTTGAAAAAGAAATTTTAATTTTTTCTCTGATTGGAGCTGCAATGGTAATAAGCAGAGATTACCTTCCCTGGCATCATTTTTTGAATAATTTGTTTTTGGTTGCAGTTGGAACACTTGTTTTTTATTTACTTTTGGCGCCCAATTTGATTTTATCCGCCGTTTTTTTGGCAGAGCTGTTTTTAAACCTGGTTTTTGGAGTGTTAATTTTTGCCTTGTTGAAATATTTATGGCAAAATAAGAAGATATGAAATTTTCTTTTCCCTTAATTAAAAAATTAGTTCCAACGGCGAAAAATAAAAGAGAATTAATTAAAAAATTAAACGCCCATTTTTTTGAAGCAGAGGAGGCAGGCGGAAATGCGCTTGAAATTTCAATTCCGCCCAACAGATTTTCGGACGCGGCTTCGCATTGGGGAATAGCAAAAGAAATTTCTGCCATTTATAGCAGAAATTTCCGAACTCAAAACCCAAAACCCAAAACTCAAAATTTAGGAAGCGCTAAAGCGCCGTTTAAAATTGAAATTCAGAATAAAAAGCTTTGCCCCCGTTATATGGCTCAATATTTCGAAAAGGTAAAAATTGGGCCATCGCCGAAATGGATGAAGGGCGTTTTAATTGATTGTGGTCTGCGGCCCATAAATAGCGTGGTTGATATTATGAACTATGCGATGCTGGAGACGGGACAGCCATTACACGCTTTTGACTATGATAAATTGACGCAAAGCGCGGATCGCAAAGCGCAAATCATAGTTAGGCGGGCGAAGAAGGGAGAAAAAATTACCACGCTTGATGACAAAATTTATCAATTGGATGAAAACATTTTAGTAATTGCGGGCGGATTCAAGATGGATTCGAGAAAAAAATTAGAGAAGGATTCGGGAGCCGTCCTGGCCATTGCCGGTATTAAAGGTGGAAAAAATGCCGAAGTTGATAAGAATACCAAAAGAATCATTGTTGAATCGGCAAATTTCAATGGGGCTAATATTTATCGGGCCTCAAAAATATTAAAACTTTCCACGGATGCTTCTTTGCGTTTTTCGCATAACATCAGTCCTGAATTAACCGCCATGGGTTTAAACCGGGCGGCGCAATTGCTTCTTGAAATTGCCGGAGCCAGAGCCGGACAAATTGCGGACGTCAATTTTGTTAAGGCCCGCAAAAAATTCATTAAATTTGATTTGGATAAATTTAATGAATTTATCGGCTTGAGATTGGACATTAAGAGCTGTCGAAAATATCTTGAACTGCTCGGATTTAAAATCAGCCGTCCGCCGTCCATAATACGCAACCAATCTTCATTTTTAGTTGAAGTACCGGCCATACGTTGCGATATAGAAGTTTTTGAAGATTTAGCAGAAGAAATAATGCGTCTTTACGGCTATGACCGCCTTGAATCGTCACCGCCGCGCATTCATCTTACCCCTTCGGGCTTTGAAGACAGAATTATTTTAAAAGACAAAGCGAGAAAAATATTGATTGGTACCGGCCTGAATGAAGTTTCCAATTACGCTTTCATCGGCGAAGCGGATTTGGCTTTTGGCAAAGAGTGGAAAAATACGACAGTTGAACTGGCTAATCCAATAAGCAGTCAGTTTAAATATCTTAGGCCTTCTTTGACTGTCGGGCTTTTGAAAAACATTGAAAGCAACTTACGATTTTTTGACGAAGTGAAAATTTTTGAAATCGGAAACGTATTTTTTAAGAAAAAAGATGATAAATTAGCCGAGAAATTGACTTTGGGCATTGTTTTGGCTTCTAAAAACAAAAAGCACGCATTTTTTGAACTCAAGGGCATTATTAAGGAATTTTTTGGCAAAGTCGGATTGTCTGATTATTTAATGCCCGAAATTGATAAAGGCGATAATTTTCTTCAACCGGGCGAAATTTTAAAGATTGAGTCAGGCAGAGTGGTTATTGGTTATCTTGGCGGCATTAATAAAGATTTTATTAAAGACAATGCGGCTTTGGCGGAAATAGATTTGGGTAGACTTTTGAAATTGGTTTCCGAAGAGCACGAGTACCGGCCACTGTCAAAATATCCGTCTATGATGCGGGACGTTTCAATTTTAGTTGAGCCGGGGGCGCGGGTTGGAGAAATAATACAGGCGATACAGGAAAGCGATTTGAAATACATTGAGGATGTTGATTTGATTGATGAATTTGAACTTGAGTTAAAGAGAAGTTTGACGTTCCGTGTAATTTTTCAGGCGGAAAACCGGACTTTAACGGAGCAGGAAGTCAACCGGGAAATGGAAAAAATCGTTAAAATGCTCAAATCCCGTTTTAAAGCCGGAATTCGTTAGTTATCAACTTTTTAATTTTCAAAAATTTGATATCATAATATATGATGAACTCCAGTAAATTATTCTTCTTTCTTAATATTGCCATTGTTTTCCTTATTGTTATTATAGGCGTGGCTCTTGCCTGGACCAATCCGACCGGCAATCCTCCTTCGGGTAGCGGCTCTGGCTTTGTTAAGTTTTTAACCACCCCAGTTAGCAAAATTAATTGGACAGCGGCTACGGGTTGGACAGATGTGGATATTAGTTCTGATACAGGAACAGATACGGCGAAGGCAGCTATTCTTGCTGTACAACTTAGTGTAAGCAGACCTATTTCAGGAGCTGGGGGGCGATATATTGAAGGGTTGGGTAAGTTCAGAAAAAATGGGATGAGCGAGACAGATATGCTTCCAAGAATTTCAGGTTCGTCGGATTATGGCGCCTCCTCTGTTCAGATCTATATTCGTGGTGCAGCAGCGGGTGTAATAATTGTTGAGCTTGATAATAGTGAAAAATTTGAGGCTACATTTGTAGATACTGGGCCAATAGCTTTTTCAACTGCTAGTTTTAAAGTTGATTTAATAGGATACATTTTACAATAGACGGATACATAATAAACAACTTTTTTCCAAAAGTTAATCCGAAACGAGTTGATTGAGCTTCAATAATTTATTCAGCGCTGTGCACTCTATCAATACTTTTGAAAGAAACTTTTTCCTGGTCAAATTTGAGTCGAACCGAAGCCAAAGGGCCGTTTCTATGTTTGGCAATAATAATTTCGGCGGTATTTTGTTCTTCCTCCGATGACTCCATCTTATCTCTGTCTTTTCTGTAAATAAACATTACCACGTCGGCGTCTTGCTCTAATGAGCCGGATTCGCGCAAGTCAGACAAACGCGGGATTCTTACATCCCGTTGTTCTACTGCCCGCGAAAGCTGGGCGGCAGCCAAAACTGGAACTTCCAATTCTCTAGCCAGGCCTTTTAAGCCGCGACTGACCTCGGTCATTGCCTGAACCATATTTTCAATATTATTTCTTGGGTGGATTAATTGAAGATAGTCAACGACCAATAGACCCAGGCCGTGTTCGGCTTGAAGCCGACGCGCCATTGAACGGATTTGAATAATGTTGGCCGACGGGGTGTCGTCAATAAAAATCGGTGTTCGGGAAAGACGGTCTAGCGCTTCCCTAATCATTTCAAATTCAATTTCGTCCTCCTTGGAAAGCCGGCCGGTTCTCAATTTCCATAAAGCCACTTGGGCTTCAGCCGCAATCAAACGGTCAATTACTTGGTCGCGAGACATTTCTAGAGAAAAGATGCCTACCGGTATTTGGGTTTTGATGGCCGCATTTCTGGCGATATCAAGACACAAAGCAGTTTTACCCAAAGATGGTCTGGCACCCAAAATTATTAAATCGGAACGTTGCAGTCCGGAAAGATAATTGTCCAGTTCATCAAAGCCGGTGGTGATTCCTCGCAAACCCCTTTCACCCTGGTGAAGTTTTTCAATTCTTTCATAAGCGGCGTTTAATTCGTCTTTAAGCGGCACGAAATTTTGCGGTCGTGATTTCTGGCTGATGGAAAAGATTTTTTGCTCCACGTCGTCTAAAAGCTCCTCGGGGTCTTCTGAAGAGTCAAAGGCCCGCTCAGTAATTTCCGAGGAAGCACCGACAAGATCGCGGAGTACTTTTTTCTGTCGGACAACTTTGGCGTAATAAGAAATGTGTGCCGCCGTCGGCACCAAATTAATTAATTCTGTCAGGTAGGCTGAACCGCCAACTTCGCTCAAAAGATTTTTATCTTTCAATTTTTTATTGACGCTTAAAATGTCAATCGGTTCGTTTTTTTCAAAAAGTTCAATAATGGCGTCAAAGATTTTGGCGTGCGCCGGGTTGTAAAAATCCTTTGAAGTGATTAAATCCGCCACCCGAATAATGGCGTCTTTGTCCAGCATGAGCGCTCCCAAAACAGAACGCTCGGCATCAATGTCTTGAGGGGGTAACTTTATGTCCATAGGCAGTGTCTTCTATTTTGTATCCTAATCGTTCCACTTTTTTTCGCAAGGCATCTGCCTGAATAAATTGTTTATTAACTCTTAATTTCTCGCGTTTTGCCGCCATTTGTTTGATTTTTGGCGGAATTTCGAACGGTTTTATCTTATCTAAACCCAAACCTAAAATTTTATCGAAATTAAGCAACAGCTTTTTTTTGCTTTCCGGCGAAAGCTGATTGTCTTTAACCAGTTGCCAAACAATAGAAAGAGCTTTTGGGGTGTCTAAATCGTCGTTAATGGCAGCTAAAAATCTTTTTTTGTAATTTATAATTTTTCTGCCGTTGGTTTTCGTCTGGTCGTTTGTCATCAGCTGTATATTATCGGTCAAATTGCCCAATGCATTTTGTGCTGCCGCGATTGATTTCCAGGTAAAATTCAATTTTGAGCGATAATGCGACGTTAAAACCAGATAACGAAAGGCAAGGGGATTAAACTTTTTATTTTCCAAATCGCGCAGAGTGTAAAAATTATTTAAAGATTTCGCCATCTTCTTCCCGTCAACTGAAAGATGTTCGCCTTCAACCCAGTAATTAACGAATTTTTTGCCGCTGGCGGCTTCTGACTGGGCGATTTCATTCTCATGGTGGGGGAAGATTAAATCCACGGCGCCGGCGTGAATATCCAATGTGTTGCTCAGATACTTCATCGCCATCGCCGAACATTCAATATGCCAGCCGGGGCGGCCATCGCCGAAAGGACTGGGCCAAAAAGCCTCTCCTCGCTTTTTGGATTTCCAAAGCACGAAATCCTGCGCCTGGTTTTTATTATATTCGTCAGCTTCAATTCTGGCTCCGATTTTTAACTCTCTTTTTTTCAGCCCGGAAAGCCGGCCGTAATTTTTGAACTTTGAGATTTTAAAATAAATGGATTTGTCTTTGCCCTGATAAGCAAAACCTTTTTTAAGAAGAATTTGAATCAGCTTGATAATTTCTTTAATGTGAGCGGTGGCGCGGGGATATACCTCGGCTTTTTCAACGTTAAGTTTTTTGAGGTCGCTAAAAAATATTTTGGTCAGCGGTCTGGTAATTTGATAAATATTCTTTTTTTCTTTTTGGCTGCGCTTGATAATTTTATCGTCAACGTCAGTGATGTTCATTACCTGCCTGACTTTATAGCCGTTATATTTCAATGCCCGGCGCAGTACGTCTTCAAAAATATAAGTTCTTAGATTGCCGATGTGGGCAAAATCATAAACCGTCGGCCCGCAGGTGTACAAGCTGACTTGCCCTGGGTTTTGCTGAAGGGCTTTTTTGTGGAGCGGTCGAAAAACTTGTTTTTTACGGGTTAAAACATTATAGAGTTTAAGCATTATCTTGATTTTATTATAAAACACCCGGTCCTTGCAACAATTGACACTTTGCAACAATTGACACTTTAACTCCCCGGGTATAACATTTATTCACGATCGTGAGCATTTGTTATATTTATTACTAATGAATAAAAAACAATTAAAAGAAAAAATTAAAGATTTACCGACAAGCGCCGGCATAGCTGGTTTGGCTTTGCTTCTGGGCCTGGCTGAAAGAGGAACAGTTGCTATTTCAGAGATTCTTGAAGGACCTGGTAGAGGAATGAGGCGAAGTTTAAAAAAAATTGAAGAGACGAAACATTTTTGGGATTATTATGATGAACTGAAAAATATGAAAGAAAACAGTGCCCGAACAATTTTATGGCGACTTGAGAAAAAAGGATTAGTAAAAAAAGAACAAAATAAATATCAACTGACGTTTAAAGGAGTAAAAATTGTCAAGAATTTTCAGGCAAAAAAAATAAAAGAAGATGTATGGGACGGCAGATGGCGATTAATAATGTTTGATATTCCGGAAAAAAAGCGCCAGTCGCGGGACTGGTTGCGTTGGCAACTTCTAATTTGGGATTACAAACCGCTTCAAAAGAGTGTTTTTATAGGCAAACATCCGATTGAAAGGGATGTTTATTTAGAATGCGTTGAAAGGAGATTGAAACAATTTATTAGATTAATGACCATAGGAGATATAGACGATGAAGATTTTTTGAATTTTTAATCTATAACAAACGTTCACGATCGTGAGTATTTGTTATGGCTTGACAAGAGTTTTTTTGGCAAATATAATAATAGGTGATTATTATGGTTGAAGAAAATATTCAGAAAAATAATAAAGAAGAGAATAAAAAGGAAGATACCCAAAAAGAACAAAGAGAGATAGAGGGAATTGATGGATTGTCAAAGTGCCAGAAAGAACGTGATGAATACCTTGATGGCTGGAAGCGGGCGAAAGCAGATTTGATAAATTACAAAAAAGACGAGGCCAAAAGATTTGAAAAGATAGTTATGTTTTCCAACGAATCTCTGATTAGGGAATTGATTAATATTTTGGACAGCTTTGATTTAGCCCTTGCCGCCTTGGGGCGGCCGCAGAACGACGCAGAGCATACTCAGAATAACGCAGAAATTCCGCGTGAATCCGCGTCGAGCCACTATGCCGCGCCTTATGAAAAAGGGCTTTATCTTATAAGACAGCAACTTGAAGACATTTTGAAGCGGGTCGGTTTGGAAAGAATTATTGTTTCAGTTGGCCAACCATTTGATCCTGGTCTTCAAGAGGCGATTGCTTCAATAGAGTCGGATAAGCCGTCTGGTACAATAATAGAAGAAGTTGAGAAAGGATATCTTTTAAATGGAAAACTAATCAGGCCCGCGAGAGTAAAAGTGGCAAAACAAAATCACTAATCAATTCCTAATTTCTTCCCGAATTATCTTGAATACGTAAATTATTTATTAGGGATTATTAGAGATATAATTCGCGATTTATTAGGGATTAAACAATTATGGCAAAAATTTTAGGTATTGACCTCGGCACGACCAACTCAGCGATGGCAATCGTTGAGGGAGGCGAGCCAAAAATTTTGGAAAATCACGAAGGTAACCGCACTACGCCTTCGGTGACGGCTTTAAGTAAATCAGGTGAGCGCTTAGTCGGGCTTTTGGCTAAGCGACAAGCAGTGGTTAATCCAAAGAACACCATTTTTTCGGTCAAACGATTAATTGGCCGCAATTTTGACGACCCGGAAGTTCAGCGCGACAAAAACTGGCTGCCTTTTGACCTTCAAAAATCGTCCACTGGAGGCGTGGAAATTAAAATGGGAGACCCTTCAACGAGTTCAGGGCAGGTTAAATGGTATAAGCCGGAAGAAATCTCAGCGATGGTTTTGGGGAAGTTAAAAGCCGATGCCGAAGCGAAACTGGGTGAAAAAATTGAAGAAGCGGTAATCACCGTACCGGCTTATTTTGATGATTCCCAAAGACAAGCCACCAAAAACGCAGGGGAGATAGCCGGCTTAAAGGTAAAAAGAATTATTAATGAACCAACGGCGGCGGCTTTGGCTTACGGTCTTAACAAAAAGAAGAACGAACAAATCGTGGTTTACGATTTCGGGGGCGGCACTTTTGATATTTCGGTTTTGGAAGTGAGCGAAGATACGGTTGAAGTTAAAGGCACTGGCGGTGATACCCATTTGGGCGGCGATGATTTTGACAGAAAAATCATTGAATACTTGGTGGAAGGATATAAAAAACAGGAAGGGATTGACATTTCCAAGGACCCCTTGGCGCTTCAAAGATTAAAGGAGGCAGCCGAACGCGCCAAGCACGAACTTTCCACGGTCGTTGAAACGGAAATTAATTTGCCTTACGTTACTTCTGATTCATCAGGCCCTAAACATTTTCTATTCAAACTTACGCGTGCCAAACTGGAAGAATTGGTTAAACCGGAAATTGAAAAATCCATTGAGTTGGTCAAGAAAACAATCAGCGAAGCCGGCTTCAAAATATCGGACATTGATGAAGTGGTTTTGGTCGGCGGTCAGACCAGAATGCCCGTCGTTCAAGAAGCGGTTAAAAATCTTTTCGGCAAAGAAGCGCATAAGGGGATTAATCCCGATGAAGTGGTGGCTATTGGCGCCGCCATTCAGGCAGGTATTTTTCAGGGAGACGTCAAAGACGTTTTACTTTTGGACGTGGTGCCTTTAACTTTGGGTATTGAAACATTGGGTGGAGTATCAACGCCGATTATTGAAAAAAATACCACTATTCCTACGGCAAAGTCTCAGGTTTTTTCAACCGCCGCCGACAATCAGACATCGGTGGAAATTCATATTTTGCAAGGCGAACGCTCAATGGCCCACGATAACAAAACCCTGGCGAAATTCATTTTAGACGGCATTCCGCCCTCACCGAGAGGCGTTCCGCAAGTTGAAGTAACGTTTGACATTGATGCCAACGGTATCTTGAACGTTTCGGCTAAAGACAAAGCCAGCGGTAAAAGTCAGTCAGTCCGCATTGAAGCGACAACCCAGCTTTCCAAAGAAGAAGTGGAGAAATTGAAGCAGGACGCGGCGGCTCACGCCGAGGAAGACAGAAAGAACAAGGAATTAGCAGAGGCTCGCAATCAGGCCGAACAAATAATTTATCTGGCTGAAAAATCGCTGAAAGACGCCGGTGAAAAAGTTTCTCAGGAAGTTAAAGACAGCGTCAATAAAAAAATTGAGGCGCTGAAATCGGTCAAAGACACCGGCGACGTAGAGGCCGTTAAATCAGCCATGGCGGAATTATCAGCGGAACTTCAAAAAATAGGCCAATCAATGTATAATAAAGGAGATGAAGGAAAACAGCAGCAAGGGCCTACTCAATAAGGAAAATACCGAAGTAGAAGTTGACAAATCAGTTGCTAAAATTGTCATCTTGGGGATTGTTTCGGTCGTTTTTTCATTTCTGTTCAGTTATTTCTTGAAGCAATTCATTCTCAGCGGCCGGTTCAACTTTTTACTCTTTTCGTTTTTGGCCGCTTTGGTATTTTTATCGGTTTTTTTACTGATGGCATTGTTCATTAAGAGCGCTTGGAGAACTAACCTGATTATTTTTTTTAACGTTTTGGTTTTAGCAGTGCCCTTTTACAACCAATTTTCAAAGATTACCAATCTTGGCCTTTTTATTAGTTTTTTGATTTTTATTTGGGCTAATTACGCCGGTCGACAGGGGCTTAAGAATATGGTGAAAATAAAGTTTTGGAGAATCAGCAAGAAGACTATTCCAAAAGCCGTTGTCGCCCTGGCAATATTCGTCAGTGTAATTTACATGGGGCACATTACCTCGGGAACAAAAGGGTTTTTTATTTCACAGACAGCTTTTGAGAAAATCCTTTCGCCGTTAAGTAAAAGCGGATTAGTCCAGAAATTTTTCCCCGGATTTGACCTTTCACTGCCGACGGAAGAATTAATTCAAAACTTAGCCGTTAATCAACTAAAGGAGAATTCACAGCTTAACTTTTTGCCTGAGTCCGCAAAGGAACAATTAATTGATGAAAGCGTAAAAGCTTTTAAGGATGACATTAGCGATTTAATCGGAACAACGCTGAATTTAAAAAGCAAAGCATCGGACGAACTTTATAAAATAATGGTTGAGAAATTCAGTACTCTTTCGTCAGGCGTTACTTCCGTCATTCCAATAGTAGCCGCTGTCTTGATTTTTTTTGTTATTATTGGCTTGTCGTTTCCAATTCGTCTGTTGGTCAGTGTTTTGGCTTTTTTGCTTTACGAAATTTGCCTGGCCCTTGGTTTTGGTGTAATAATGGCGGAAGGCACAAGCAGGGAAATAATAATTCTTAAATAATTCAAAATTCAAAAATCAAAGTGTAAAATTTAGGTGTTTGCCTACGGCAAAATAATCCAAATAACTTTTTCATTTTACATTGTCATTTTTCATTTTGATATTTACATTTTAAATTTTTATGGTGGATTATTATAAAATTCTCGGCATTAATAAGGGTGCTTCGGAGGATGAGATTAAAAAAGCATTTCGGAAATTAGCGCATAAGTATCATCCGGATAAAGGCGGTGATGAAAAAAAATTTAAAGAAGTTAACGAAGCTTATCAGGTTTTATCAAACAAAGAAAAGCGGGCGCAATATGACCGGTTCGGTCGGGTTTTTGATGGGCAGTCGGGCGCTGGTTTTGGCGGGGGATGGCCATTTGGATTTTCCCAAGGTGGACCCTTTAATGCCCAAGGGCCTTTTGGCGAAGTTAAATTTGATTTTGGAGGAGATTTTGGCGACATCGGCGATATTTTTGACGCTTTTTTTGAGGGATTAGGCGTGAGACAGAAACGCCGGACTTATCAGCGGGGAACGGACATCCAGGTTATTCAGGAAATTTCTTTGGAAGAGGCGTTTCACGGCTTAGAAAAAGAAATTAGTTTTCAGACATTGGTTCGTTGTGAAAAGTGCCAGGGCGTCGGTCACGACCCAAAAGCTGGTTTCAATAAATGCGAGACCTGCGGCGGCCGCGGCGAAATCAGAGAAACACGCAGAAGCTTTTTCGGCGATTTTGTCCAAGTTAAATCCTGCGATAAATGTTTTGGCACGGGCCAAATTCCTAAAAAAGTTTGCGAAACTTGCCGCGGTTTGGGCAGAATTAAAGGCAACCGTTCAATTAAAATAGAAATCAGGCCTGGCGTGCAAGAGGGACAAATTATTAAGATTAAATCAGCCGGTGAAGCAGGGGAGCGCGGCGCAACCGAAGGCGACCTTTACGTCAGAATCAGAATCAAGCCTCACTCTGTTTTCAGGCGTCAGGCAGATGATTTGATAATTAAAAAAGAAGTCAATATAATTGATTTGCTTTTAGAAAAGAAACTTGAAACTCCGACTATTTCGGGTAATAAGTTGAAGGTTGGTATTCCGAGCGATTTTAATCTAAAAGAAAACCTCAAAATTCCCGGAGAAGGAATGCCGCATTTTAACGGCTTCGGTCGCGGCGATTTAATTGTTGAATTGGAAGTTAAAACTCCGAAAAAATTAAGCGCTAAAGCAAAAAAGATTTTAGAAGAGTTGGATAAGGAAATGGATTAATTTAAGTTTTCCGCCCATAGCTCAACTAGGTAGAGCAGCTCCCTTTTAAGGAGAAGGTTCCAGGTTCGATTCCTGGTGGGCGGACAAAGGAAATTATTAACAAGTTCATTGCTAAAATAAATTTAGGACGTTAAAATGAGAAACATCCAAGTATTATCACAATTCCCATTAGTTTAGGAGAGGGACTGGATACGATAAAGAAAAAGATTTTAGATATTATAAATAATGGTGGAGACGGCCATAAACATAATTAAGGGCTCCTACTCTTTACAAGGAGCCCTTTTAAATTTAAAATGAGGTTATTCCGCGGTAGCTCAATGGTAGAGCGGCTCCCTGTCAAATGGCAGCTTCCAGTGGAAACGTTGGAATGAAAATCTTGGGATAACGGTGAACCCTTTAATTTGAGGCAACACCGTGGGAACTCTGATATAAAATTGGAGAACTCCGTAGAGACTAAATACCAGGATGCCTAAAGCTTTTTGTGCTATGGCAATGATATAGTCCACGCCCATTAGAAATATTGGGATAAGTGTAAGGAGATGGTTGCAGGTTCGAGTCCTGCCCGCGGAGCAAAGGCATTTTAAGAGAATTGACGGAATATTCAATACACTCAGGACAGGTAAATGCGTCCAATAAGGGGAGTTGAGTAAGACTAAAAATCGCCAATCGGGCGGTTTTTTGGTAGAATAAAACAATGAATATAAGGCCTCAAAAAATAGATCAAGAAATGGAGAGGGCCATAATAATGTTGACTGATTGTATAAGCAAAGGCTGCCGTAACCCGAAGCCGATAATTTTACATTCAATAAGGGTAGGACTAAAACTTTTTGAATTAAGGCAGCCGAAAGAAGTTGTGCTTGCCGGTATATTGCATGATTTAGTGGAAGACACAGATTGCACTATAGGGCAGATAAAAAAAACATTTGGCGCAAAAGTTGCCAAGCTCGTTACCGCTGTCACCCAAGAGAAAGTGGCGGATTACAAAAAAAGATGGCACATTCTGATGGAAAAAATAAAAAAGGTAGGCAAACCGGCAATGATATTAAAGTTAGTGGATATGAATGAAAATTTAGCCTATATACTGTTAGTTAAGAATCGCAAAGAATTAGAAGCGATTCGTTGGAAACATAATTTTGCTATGAGCCAATTAAAACCATATCTCGGGCACCTCAAAATTTTTCAGGAGTGTAAAAATGGCTATAAAGAAACTTTCAAAAAATTAGGAATAAAATAAATTCTAAAGTCGTCCAACTCTTTTCTCATTGAACTTCACTTCAAAGTTCTCCTTCAATGGATTCAGGACAGGTAAATACGTCCAATAGGGGGAGTTGGGATTTGACAGAATAAAACATATGTTTTATTCTGTTTTTAGTTTCCGGAACAAATCGGATTTGAAATAATAAATATGGAAAGGAGATGGCCAAATGGCGAAACCAAACGCGTTTGTAAAGGTTTCGGGCAATCTAATAGAAAAAGACGAAGTTCTTGAATGGCTTAAGGGAGTTACTAGGGAATATTACACCGTAGTTTGTATTGGTGGCGGCGAACAGATTAACGAAGCTTTTAAGCAACAAGGCTTCAATATTAAATTCGGACCCTTGGGTAGGATAACCGAAACGCTTGAACAGAAACAGTTAGCCAGAGATGTTTTGGAAAACAACCAGGCAGTTATTCAGGATTTACTTGACGATAAAGGAATCAGCGCTCGCGTTATAATTCCCGTTGATGATGTAGCCACTGTGTTGTGTCATGTAAATGGCGATGTGAAAATCCTATCAGCCTACAACACTTTTGATAAACTCTATGTGCTTACTTCGAAGGATAGAGTGGAAAAAAAGAGAATCTGGCTAGAACAAATTGCTAGGTGTTTCGAATCAATAGAGAAAGGAAAACTGGATAAAATTGAGGTGATTGGATTCTAATAAAGGCCGGTGTAGTAGGAAACTAAAAGAAAGGGGGGAGAAAAATGTTTATTTATAAAATCCCATATTCTCTAGTTTCGAAAGAATTAAATTTGCGTTTTTCAGATGAAGTATTAATCAATGGCGAAAATCAAGCAGACGCCGGGAGAAACCTCCAAGAGCTGTTTAATAAGCTTAAGGAAAGAGAAAAAGATGAACTAGTTTTATTCATCGAAATCGGAAATGCTGAGCTGGTTTCAACCTTACCTCCCCTCATCCCTATCCCTTGTTGATTCTCACCGAGGCACCATATTTGAACAAGGATCGTAGCGATACGGTCCTTTTATTTATATTATAAAACTTAACTCATTCAACTCGGTCTTAATTAAACTCCAATCAAAAGTTCTCCTTCAATGGATTCAGGACAAGTAAATGCGTCCAATAGGGGGAGCCGATTATTGACAGGATAGATGAAATATGCTATTCTGTTTTAAGTTGTTCAAATTAAAAATCTTTTTAGGAGGTGATGGTGAATGGAAGAAAAAATGCTACGAATAATCATAGTAAAAAAGAATGAAATTTGGTCTAAATTGAATGTAGATATCGATCCGTTTGTTATAATTCTAGATACTGATGGAAAAATATTAGTTGCGGAAAAAGGTAATAATCTTGCTGAGTGGAAAGGTGGTTCTTTCAGAAAATCATACGATTCGGCCAAGAGAGCGCTCATGGGGAAAAGACCAAAAGAAGGATCAAGAATTTATTGGAAATCAGGAAAATATCCCAGATACAAGAGAGTTCTTGTTGGCGCCATAGGTATCTCCGGATTGGGCAAAGACAGGGAGCATGCTTTTGTAAGAAAATTTGCAGGTTTCAGGAGCAATCTTCATCTAAAAGAACCACTTTTATTTACAGGAGATTTAGATAAGTTGATACAAGTTGATGTCAATGAATTAAAATAAGCCGTCAGTGGACTTTATAAGCACCACGGGCTTTTTCTTTTATGCAAAACCCGGAATCAATTCTAGGCTTTGCTTAACCTCAACCCACTCAAAAGTTCTCCTTCAATGGATTCAGGACAAGTAAATGCGTCCAATAAGGGGAGCAAGGATAAAACCGCCAAGGAAGCTTTTGATTAAGATTGATTGTTTCCACCTTATATTATATAGTTCTAAACAAGGAGCCAAATTGAATAATATTAATAAAATATCTATATGGCAAAAAGAAATACAGGAGTCGGAAAGCATAAGAAATCGCATTCTCATAAAACCAAGAAGCGATTGGAAATAAAGATGCTTATGCTCGAAGCCAAGGCGAGCAAAAGAAAGCATAAATAAAATTTATAACAAGATTTTAAGCAACCTATCTTTTTGGTGGGTTGTTTTTTATTTCCAAACAATAGTGAGTAATGCCGTGGATAAGTTTATGCGTTTGCGTATTCTCTTAAATCAAGTATGTAAATATACTCATTTTGCCGCTGAATGACGGCTCTAACGTCGTCCAGCCACCGGAGTTAGATATTTTGACAGAATAGCTTTTATAGGCTATTCTGTTTTTAGTTCATAAAAAACAAAAAATAACAAAATAACTAGGAATATAAAGATAGGGAGGTGAGTTATGCAAAAGCCATTTGGGATAGAACAGAGTTGGTTGGTTTGTATTGGGTGCGGTTACAGGACCGATTTATTAGACGAGAGGAAGTTTCGTTGTCCAAAATGCGGAGGTCTTTATGACATCGACCATAATTTTGGTCTCTTGAAAAAAAGTTTATACGATTACATCAGGGTTTTCGAAGCCAACGTTAATTTAAGTGCCCGCAGGTCTGAAAATCCAGCAATTCGTTCTGGCGTCTGGCGGTTTAAGGATTGGGTAATGCCATTCATGCCAGACGATTTAATTGTCACCCTAAACGAAGGAATTGTTCCCATTATTCGGGCTGGTAAGCATCTTCAAGATTGGGTGGGCGATGTTGAACTCTACATTATCATGGAGGGGATGACTCCCACCGGCTCATTTAAGGATTTCGGCGGCACCGTAATGATGTCTGTCGCAAATGCCGCTGGCATCAAAGCAGTCGGTTGCGCGTCAACAGGCGATACGTCTGCGATGGCCGCAGCCTATGCAGCAGCCGCAGGGATTCAATGTGCGGTAATTTTGCCGAAAGATAAGGTAACGGCCGTGCAGTTAGCTCAACCATTGGTATACGGAGCAAAAATTATTACCTTGCCCGGAGATTTCGATGACTGCATGCAAGTCATGCAGGAATTGGTCGCAAACTACGGAGTATATCCTGCAAATAGTTTGAATCCTGCCCGTATCGAAGGACATCAGGCTACAGTGTTCCAGATTGCTCAATATTTCGGTTGGCAATTACCAGAATGGATTGCGGTTCCCGTCGGCAACGGCAGTAATTGTTCATCCGTTGGTAAGGCCATGAGATTAATGGAACGACTTGGGATGGAACGATTTGGATTAAAAAAGATTTCTCGAATTCTCGGCTGTCAATCGGAAGCTGCAAATCCGTTAGGAAAATCTTGGAATCTGGCGCAGAAAGATGACGAAGTGGCATTAGAAACATGGAAGGCTAAATACGAACCAGTAAAAGTTGGTGAGACAGCTGCCACAGCGGCTCGTATTGGCAATCCCGTTTCTCGAGATAAGGTAATGAGAGAAATAGTTCATTCCCGTGGCGCTATGGAAATTGCTACTGAACACGACCTAAGCGAAGCTGTTTCTATATGCGGAAAAGATGGTCACTTTGTTTGTCCGCAAACCGGTATTGCCTTGGCGGGAGTGCGCAACGCAGTAAAAAAGAGATTGATTGAAAAAGAAGAAAAGGTTGTTGTGGTTTCTACGGCGACTGGGTTAAAATTCACAGAAACCGCAGCGGCTCATTTGAAACATAACATAATCTCTGCAAACGATTGCAAAACTGAAACGGTAGCTAAAATTTTGCAGGGATAAAGGTTTTTATAATGTATTTAAATATGGGGTAGTTCATAACGAGCTACCTCATTTTATTTCGCAAAAACTCAATGCACTTAATTCCGTCTCAATTAACCCCCACTCAAAAGTTCTCCTTCAATGGATTCAGGACAAGTAAATGCGTCCAATAAGGGGAGCCGATTATTGACAGGATAGATGAAATATGCTATCTTGTTTTTAGCTTTAAAATAATTATTAAAAATCAAATAAGGAGGGTAAATTATGAATATCATTCCGTTTGGTTCTTTGGTGCGCGACAGAGTTACTGGTTTCAAAGGATTTGTGGTGGCCCGCATTGAACACATGAACGACTGTATACGTTATGAGGTTCAACCTAGCGTAGATAAGGCGGGACAACTTCCCGAGAGCAAATGTCTTGAAGGGCCAAATCTTGAGATTGCAGCTCTTCCCAAACATAAACTGCCCCCAGCATTTCAAACTCCAGATGTTTTTAATCTTGGGATTAAGGCGAGGGATGTCGTGACTGGATTCACGGGTGTCTTGGTATTGCGTATCAAAAATATGTATGCAGGCGATCGCTACGGGCTTCAGCCTAAGATGAACAAAGAAGGCGAGATCCCTAAGATTGAAGTTTTCGACGAAGGGGACCTCGAGCAGATTGATCCGCCTCTCGTGAAGAAAGAAGATAAGAAAAAAAAGAAGAAACCGCCTGCTGGACCGCACGATCCTAATAGCGTCATAGCTAGGTAATCTTAAGATAGGTTATTGTAAACGAGGCGGCATGATGCAACTAATCATGCCGCTCTTTTTTATTTCCCAAAACTCAACTTATTAAACTCGGCCCTTATCAATCCCCACTCAAAAGTTCTCCTTCAATGGATTCAATTCCATTCACCACAAGTAAATTCAGGACAGGTAAATGCGTCCAATAAGGGGAGCCGATTATTGACAGGATAGATGAAATATGCTATTCTGTTTTTAGAACAATTTTACATAGATTTTCGGGGTGTGAAAATATTATAAAAGGAGGAATCGTTATGGACGAGCAGAGAAAAGGGGAAATCGCTTTAGCTATTTATAGAGCTAGAGCAAGAGATGAAGGAATCAGAATAATACCAAAAGCCATAAAGAGAGCGTTTGGAGATATTTCAAAGCAGACCGGTATTCCCAAAGAAGAGCTTAAGGAATTTTCAAAAGAAGAAGCAGAAGCCTTGCTTAAAGAAACTTTTAGGGAATAAAGCCAAGGTTGTCGCCAGGGGCGACCTAAAAGGGTAATTGTTCCTCTCCTATTAATTTATAGGACAATGGGCAGAATAAGAACCTCTCCTCGCTTTTAACCCTAAACATACACCCCGAACCAACGAGGATGGATTGCCCCAAAAAGGTTTCCATCCTCTTTTTTTATTTAAGCATTCGTAATTAACAAATTTTGCTTTCGGCTCATAAAATCAATAAAAGGCTCTAATTCCTGCTTAATAATACCCCAATTAATAGTTCTGAATGCGTTCTGTAAGGGGAGTTGGACATTGACTAAATAGATATTTATATGCTATAATTATTCAAAATTAAATCAGAACGAATTTATGAAATCATTTGAATCTGGATCTAGCCCAGAACAAATAAAACCCGAGGAAGAGATAGCGCCAGAACTTCTCGGAAAAAAAGAGAATGAGGCGGAATTAAAACCAGAAAAATTTCTAGTTCAAGAACGTGGCGTTTTAAAAAGATTTAAAGGTAAAGCCAAGGAGGTGGCTGGCGTTTTACTTTTTGTTTCTGCACTCTCGGTTGCTCCCGGTATGGTCAGCGAAGCATACACACAAGAAACCAAGCAAAATACTCGAACGGAACAAGCGCAAAAACAAATTGAAGGACAAAAAAATATTCATGTTGGAGGCGGCAGAATTGTAGATGTTGAAACTGGTAGGATTATATCCGTTGAGGGTGATAAAGGTGTGGGAGTTGAGAAAACCAAAAATGAGACAACGCCAATTACTAAACAAGAAAAAATTAAAGAACAAACATTAACAACCCAGAAAAAACAAGAAGAGAAAATTAATAAAGCCAATCTTACTGAGTCCAGTAGGTGGTCGCAAAGTGTCATTGAATCTACGCGCGCTGATATGAAGAAGATAAAAACCGCCGAAGACGCTGAATGGTTAGTGCGAACGTATTTCAACCAACTTGTTTCGGAATATTACATGCCGACCAAAGGTAATTTGAAAGAAGGACCATACGGAATTAAAATGAGGAATTATACAGAAGATGACTCAGGGTTATTGCTCCGAAACGCCCAAGAGATGAAAAAAATCATACAAGAACTTAATGCTAAGTTTGGAATTGAGGCATACGAAAAACGAATAGAACAAATAGACGACATGATTATGAAGCTAGAAAGACAATCATCATACTCTGGGCAGAAACAAAAAGAAGCGCTGGAAAGAATGGAGAAATTATTACAACAGCGATAATCGCTTAATATTTTTATGGACACCAACTTCCAAAAAATCAAAGAGCTAATTCAAAAATCCGATATTCCTCTTTCTGAGCAGGAGGGTTTAATCCTGCTTTTTGCTAAAGCTGACGATAAAGATCTAGAGTCAACACTTAAGCTGTTTACAGAAGATTCCTCATGGATTCATAAGATCAACGAAAACTATAAAGCTAAACAAGCTGCGTTGGCTACCGGAAACCAAGAATTATGGCAGAAGATCGTTCAAGAGGAAAAAGCCCAACTCAAAGAACTGGAACGATAATAATTTCCCACAAAAGAAAAACTTGAAATTATTAAAACGCCCATCGCTGGGCGGTTTTTGTTTATTTGAATACTTACCAAACAGGTTCTAGCTCTTCGGCTTTGCTCAGGACAGGCATCGTCCAGCCACCGGAGTTGGGCATTGACAGGATAGATGAAATATGCTATTCTGCTTTTAGTTGTTTTCTAAGTAGTAGAAGATGAACTACAGAATAAAAAGGAGGTATGGATAAAATGTTAATCGGATGCCCAGAATGCAATATGAGAATAAGCAGCGCGGCAGCGAGATGTCCTCATTGTGATTTTCCAGAACCCGGAACAAAATCTCCAGAAGTAATAAAAGCGATAGAAATAAAGAAAAAGAATCAGAAACCTGTGGAATGCACAAACTGTGGTTTTAAAAACAAACCAGATTTTCCGCGCTCCCAATGGATGTTTCATGTTGGCGAAGGTGTATTATATATTGAGACATATGAAGAATGTAAAAAATGTGGTGATACCCATATTTATACAATTCACATTGAATAACAAAACATGAACGATTATTAAATTTTCTTATTTTATCGGCAAGAATTTAATTCTTGCCGATTTTTATTTAAAAAATAAACTATGAAATAGTGTTTTTAAATTAGATTCCTTCTGATCACCTATTTCTTGCGGTGCCCAAACAGGTTCTAACATCGTACCAGACCCCCACCGGAGTTGGGCATTGACAGGATAGCTGAAATAGGCTATTCTGTTTTTATATCGTAAAAATAGAAGGAGACAGCACCTTACAAAGAAAGGAGACGAGCTATGGCAACCGTTGATACCTGTAGCACTCCGGAGGAGGGATGGGGATTAGTTCATCATTTCCTCGGGAACATTCTTCTTGTTATCCGTCTGGCGCTGAACGATAAAGAGACTGGATGGGAATCAGTTGTTGCTGAAAAAAAGGCAGAATTGGTTTCACATCTCAAGAAAATAACAGAGAGAATGT
>Ga0315534_1000977_pt1 | contig 20130 bp, 17 predicted proteins | sample SalMarSW160240MG_FD_203094 | JGI IMG/M metagenome (GOLD analysis project Ga0315534, IMG submission 203094) | Salt marsh sediment microbial communities from the Plum Island Ecosystem LTER, Massachusetts, United States - Salt Marsh Sediment SW1602-40 ... | reverse complement strand
GAATAATTGTTGTACGGTGGTGATCACCCGCGTGCCGCCTCGGTAATGGGTCGACGCGAGAATCAACTCGATCAGATTTTGTCCGATATCGGTATTGGAAAGCTCAACGGCGCCGGCGGTCAGTTGGCCGACCCCCTGCGCTCCGGGATTGGCTTCGATGGGCAGTCCCGAGTTTTCACCCGTGGAGAACAGGTTGTCTCCACGTTGTTCCAGACCTGTCGCGTTGGCAAAGCGCACCAGGCGAACCTGGCCCAGGTCGCGGACCGCCCCGTTGGTGAAGGTGCCCCTCACGACACCCGTTTCCGTAACAGCAAAACTGGTGAGCGTGCCGGCCGGGAAGCCATCCTGCCGGGAAGCGTTGATGCCCGGGTCGTTGGTTGCCAACCCGGAGATCTTCGAGAAATCGAGCTCGAACTGCAGAGGCGAAATCGAGGGGATGTTACGGCGATCGATCGACACCGTCGCTTCGCTGACCGACACCAGGCTGCCTTGGCCGTCGAACGTGAGGACCCCCGTTCCCACGGAGGTGTCGACGCCGGTCAGCGGATCGTTGTCGGGCGAGTCGGCGAACCAGCGGTACGTGGTCAAGTCCCCGTCGCGTGACTCCAGCACGGTGCTTACGCGAACTTTCAACGGGATGCCCAGACTGTCGTAAACGACGAAATCGGCGGCTTCACCCACGCCATTGGCTTCCTGCGTCACGGCGAACGGCAGGGTTACAGCGCCGGTCACACCGGCATTGTTCGTCAGGTTGAACACAGCCGGCGCGTCCACCGCGTTCAGTTTGCCCATGTTGGAGATGAACTGCATGCGGCTGTCGGATGTAATCGTGCCGCCCGGCGTGCCTGGAATCGGGAAGTTCGGGTCGGGGCTCACTTCCTGGATTCCCATGGCGTCTTCCATGAAATTGATCAGTTCCTGGACGGTCGTCGTGGACGTGATCGCGAGATCCTTCTCCGCCAACTGCTTGCCGCCCTTTTTCCCGGCAAACTTCAACGTACCTTCTTCGAACACGTTTTCGTAATTGGTGCCGTCGAAGTGCACAATGTCCACCAGGTTCAAACCAAACGAAATCGGTGGCCCATCCAGGTTCAGTTCGTTCCCCGGCACGTTGATTGCCGAATCGCTGGATCCGTCGATGAACGACGTTTCACCTCCGGTGAGTTCCGCGACGCGAAAGACACTGTTCGGGTCGGTGCCCAGACTGCGGTACACGCGGACGCCGTTGAATTCCGGCGACGTCGGTTGAGGAATGTCTTCGATGCGGACGCGGCGATCGGTGACCGTGATCGGCACGGGACCAATTTGTGCCGAGGGGCGGCTCTCCAGGCCGCTGGCGGAATTGAAGAACGTGACGTAGTAGCTGTAGTTGCCCGGATCAAGCGCGTCCTCGTTGAGCGTCGCGCCGAGCGATGCGTCGGCCAGCGTATCCTGGAACGTGGTGGTGGCGGCATCGCCAATGTTGCCGACCAGTTGATACGCGCCCGATCCGCTGGAGTCGGTCCGATAGATTTGCCGGTCGACGAAGATGGATCCGTCGGCCGCGGGAATATTGGACAGATTGACCGTGTCGTTCGGTCCGACGACAGACACGGGGCCCACATCGGCGGAAACAGGTCCTTCGTTACCACCCGCATCGACGAACACCACTTTGTACTGGTAGTTGCCGGGGCCCACCGAGCCGCCCGTTGCCGCGGCGGCGGCGGTCGACGCGCTGACGTCCGGCGGATCCACCGCGGTGACATCGCCGCCGGCCAGGTCGGGGGGAACTTCCAGCGACCCATCGCTGAGCACCGCGCTCTGAACGACGCCGGGCGTATCCCCGACGTCCCCCTCGGGTGTCAAGGCTCCTTCCAGGAATACGTTTTCCGTCGCCTGTGCGACGGCCGTGGCGCCCAACGGAATCGTGATGGGTCGCAGTTGGGTGCTATCGATCTGAAAGTTTTCGTCGGCCAGCCAGCCCATCAGCCGCAGCCCGTTGGGCGTAGTGATCTCATTGGCGGCATTGGTCTTCATCTGCCCGTTGCGCGTATAGAACACCTCACCCTGAGCGCCCTGCACGATGAAGAAGCCGTCGCCTTGAATGGCGAGGTCCAGTGGATTGGAACTGATTTCGATCGTTCCCTGGGTGAAGTCGGGACGAATCTCCGCGACCTTCGTACCCAAGCCGATCTGACGGGGATTTGTGCCGCCACTGTCGGCCGTCGGCGCGGAACCCAGGCTCAATGTTTGCAGCAGCTGAGTTTCAAATACCGCGTCGGATGATTTGAAACCCACCGTCTGGGCATTCGCCAGGTTGTTGCCCACGATGTCGATCGTGGTTTCCGCGGCGTTCAGGCCCGTAAGTGACGTGCTGAGTGCTGAGGCGAGTCCCATGGTTTACCTCCTCGGTGTTTTTGAGCCAGGCACATTCCCGCTCGCGCCGGCGTTCGTGCCGGCGAGCGGGTGGCGTTGCCCGGTTGCTGCCTGTTCCTGTCCCCACGTTTTCGTCGCGCCGTGCCGCCGCGTCAGAATTCGGCCTCCTCGGCGTCGCGGTCCGGCCGGCGAATCTGCGTGATCTTGTTCAGTTCCACGACGGAGCGCCGCCCGCCCGCGTGCGGAAGGGTGGTGCCCGTCAAGGTTCCGCTAAGCAGATCGTCTGCGGTCGTATCCAGAAACGATTCCTGGCTGCCGTCGTCGAGCTGTGCAACCAAGTGATAGTCGCCTTGACCATTGGCCTTCGTGCGGTAGATCGCCTTGGGCCCGTCGGTTGCCGGAAGGTTGCGCAACAGAATGGCCCGATCACGCTGTGGAGTGCCCGTCGTTTCCAGCGGCCCAACATCGACGTGATACAGAGACGTCCCCCCTAGTTCATTGGCGGCTTCGAACACGACGCGATAGCGGTACGTACCGGCTTCGATGGATCCATTCTCCGCGCCGGCCGGTTGGGCAACGGTCTTGCCATCGACGAACAGTTGCGGAGTGCCGTCGATGATGCTGACGCGGTCCACGATGCCGCGCGCCGCCGAGCCCGCATCGGTACGGCCCTCGACATGCTGACCGATCAGCGAGGTTGCGCTGGCCACATTTTGACGCAGGAGAAGGGTGTCCAGCGTCTCGGTCAGCCGTTCGGTAGCGCCCACTTCGCGGATCTGGCTGATTTGCTGGAGCATCTGGCTGTTGTCCAGCGGATTCAGCGGGTCCTGATTCTGCAGCTCCGCGATCATCAGATCAAGAAAATGGTCGAGTTCCAGATTATTGATGGCGTCGACTTGGCGGCGATCGCCATCGTTGGGCAGTGGCAGTCCGCCCACGCTAGGCAGTTGGGTCATCTCGCGATCCCTTTAAATGACGACGTTCAAGTTTCCATTGTCGTAGTCCACAAAGCCGGTAGTTTGCCTGCCGCCGTCCGACGTCTCATCGTCCTGCGGCGCGCGGCCCGGTGCCGCCGGCTGGCGATCCGGCCGGGCGTCTTCGGCTGCCCGCTGGCCCGTGCCGCCGTCCGACTGCGGCATCACGTCCACATTCACGCGATCGAGCCGGATGTCCTGCTGGGCAAGCCGTTCACGGAGGGCCGGCAGGTTGTCCAACAGCACGGATTTTGCCGTTGCGGTTTCCGTTTCCATCCGCGCCTGCAAGGCACCGTCCTCGACGCGCACCTCCAAACGCAGGTGCCCCAACTCGGGAGGGTGCAAACGCAGCCGGATTTCGCCTGGTCCGTTCCGCGCCGCGTGGAAGGCACGGGCGACACGCTGCACGAACCGGACATGGTCGACCGCATTTGAATTCGTCCCGCGCGAAGTGCCCGTATTGCCGGCCAGCCGACCGGGAGTGATACGCAGTCGCGTCTCGGAAGCCGCCGGCGACTCGGACGGCGTCGACCCGCTCCCGCGAACCGGCTCGGCGGACTCCCATCGAGGAGACTCGACTCTGGGGCGGGACGCGTCGGGGCGCGGGCCGGAGTCGCGCGGGGGCACTTCGGTGTTCGGTTCGCCATCGGCGGTCTTTGGCTGCGGACGCACGTCCTGGTTTCGGGCGTTCTCGGCACGGGGCAAGTCCCGCGGTTGCTGCGGCTCATCGGATAACGTCTCGTCGACCTGCGGCGTGGGTACTGTCTTGGCCTCCGCCTGCGGTTCGGCCGCGGCATCTGGCTCCGCCTCGTCTGCCGACCGGTCGCCGTCGCGGACCGACCCGGTATCGACCTCCGCGGCAACTTCGTCCGCCGCGGACACAACGATATTCCGTTCCGAGCGCTCGCCGGCCCGGGAGTCACCCTCTGCTGCCGACCGGTCGCTTTCCGACGCGAATGCCGTTTCGCCTGGCTCTTCCGCGCCGGCAGACTCCGAGTCCGCGCGTTCACCCTCTTCGCTCCGCACGGTGTGATCGACGGCAACTGCGAGCGGTGACTCGGTTGAGGACACGGCGGCTTCAGAAAGCTCGAGTTCGTCCTGGGGTTGTTCGTCCGCCGCGGTATCCTCCTCAGGGGACGGTCCGTCCCCGCGGACCTCGGCGTGCCCTTCCGCCTGCTCCGCACCGTCCGCCGCGTTCTGCTCCGATTCCGCGTCGGTCGGCGAAGACGAGGAAGGTTCGCTGTGCGTGACGTCGTCGGGTTCGTTTGTTGGTTTCGCGTCGGGCGCCTGGCGGGGCGCGTGTTCGGCGATCTCCAGGTGATCGCTGAACGATGGACCTTCCTCAGGCGCATGCTTGGCCGATGACGCGGCCGAAGGGGGCGTGGAAAGATGCAGCATAGGATCGACGGAAAAAGAAACCATCGGTCAGCACTCCCTTGCTTTTCCGGAACGGCCGGCGGATCATCTCCGATCCAACTCGTTGAGTGTTTCGTCCACAATCGCGGTCGTGGGTATTCCTCTCCGCATCAATCGCAGGATCCTGTCAAGCGCATCGGTTTCCTCTTCGTTGCCGTCCTGACCGGCCCCGAATGCGCTGACAATCTTGGCTTGGGTGGTGGCCGGCATTTCGCCGAGAATCAACACCACGTTATCAATTTCACCGGCCTCGACCATGGACATGATCTGGTCCTTGGCGAGCGCGGGTTTGACCTTGGTCCAAATCTGGCGCTGCCGCTCAATACCGACTTCCTGGGCCCGTTCTTGAGCTGCTTCCAGTTGCTGATCAAAGTCGGCCATGAGTCTCTTCAGCTGTTCGCGGTCCTCATCGACAAGCTGCCGCTCCGTGCGAACTTCTTCGAGATCTTTCTGCAAGTTGTTCATTTTGAATTCCAAGTGGCGGGCTTCGATGGCGCGCCGCTTTTCGATCGCCTCGTATGAATGTTGTTCGGCGAACTGGTCGTCATCCTTGGATTGGCCCGCTGCCCAAATCATTGCCAGGTCAACGTTGTGGACGATCGCCATCATTTGAAACAGGTTCTCCTTCGAGAGCCGCCCCTGCACAAACAGGTGGGCCACACCCAGCAACAGCGCCAGCACCGTCGCAACGCATGTGTATCCGATCAGTTGGAACATCAGGCGGAACATCGTTTTTCCCGCTGTCTTCGCACGGCTTCGCGTTGTCCCGCGGTTTCGTCATGCTGCTGCATTTCTTTCTGAAGCTGCTCGTGCCGGTGTTTTTCCCGCAGCCGGTCGCGGTGCTTTTCCAAAGTGCGCACGTCGCGGCTGGCTGCTACCAGCGCCTCGTGTCGCCGGTCGCGTTCCGTCCGTATCAGAGCGATCTGTTGTTCCAGAGCGCGGCACTGTACTTGCAGCACGGACTCGTACCGTTGGGCTTGCACGAGGAGGTCCACGTTCAGCGGACCCGGAGCCGCCAGTTGCCGTGTGTCCTGCTGCAAGGCGATTTGATGTTTCCGCAAGTCTTCGTATTGCATGGCCAATCGACGGATGGCTTCTTCCGCTTCCGAGAGCCGGCGTTGGCGATCGTGCTGTTCGGAGCGACGCAACTTCAAGAGTGTTTCGAGTCGAAATTGAAATCGGGCCATGGCATTTATCCGTATGCCCCGCGGCGGCGATGCGCCGCGGGCTAGTGTTGCGGATTCTCCACGGGCTGTTGCGGCAGGCGCGGTGGCCGGTTTTGGGCGGACGTCGGCGGTGGAGTCGCGGCCGGGCCGCCGCGGTGCCGCCGGCACTGGTCGCCGAGTTTGAGCAGGGCGGTTCGTACGGAATTCGGGTCCGCCGGTTCGTCTATGCGTTGTTTCAGGAAGGCCTGGATTGCCGGCAACAGGTCGACCGCGGCGTCCACGACGGGATTACTGCCGGCGCGGTAAGCGCCGATCGACAGCAGGTCTTCGTGGTTCCGATACGCAGCCAGCAGCTCGCGAATGGCCGTGGCGGCCTGCAGTTGCTCTTCTTCCGCGACGTCGACCATCAGCCGGCTGATGCTGTCCAGCACATCGATTGCGGGATATTGGCCCCGCATCGCGATCGGACGGGAAAGCCACGTATGCCCGTCGAGCAGTCCGCGCACGGCATCGGCAACGGGTTCGTTCGCGTCGTCCCCTTCGACCAGTACGGAATAGAACGCCGTAATGCTGCCGTGCGGGGTCCGCCCGGTCCGTTCCACCAGTCGAGGCAGCAGGGAAAAGACCGACGGCGGATAGCCGCGTGTCGTCGGGGGTTCGCCGGCCGCCAGCCCGATCTCACGCTGGGCCATGGCAAACCGCGTCAGCGAGTCCATCAGAAGCAATACGTCTTGTCCCCGGGACCGAAAATATTCCGCGATAGCCGTGGCGGCATACGCCGCGTTGATCCGCAGCAAGGCAGGTTCGTCGCTGGTGGCCACCACCACGATGCTGCGCTGGAGACCTTCGGCTCCCAGATCGCGATGCAGGAACTCGTTTACCTCGCGTCCGCGTTCGCCCACCAGAGCGATTACATTGACGTCCGCATTGGTGTAGCGTGCCATCATGCCCAGCAGGACGCTTTTGCCGACGCCCGATCCGGCAAAGATTCCCATCCGCTGTCCGCGGCCGCAGGTCAGCAGGCCGTCGATGGCCCGGATGCCGGTTGCCAACGGCGTATCGATGCGCGGCCGATCGACGGGCGGCGGCGAGCGACGATCGAGCGGGGCGCGATCGGGCAGCAACGGCTGTGGTTTTCCGTCGATGGCGACTCCCCTGGCGTTGATCGTCCGGCCCAGCAAACCCGGCCCCACGGCCACGGTTCGCATGGTTCTGAGCAGCGATACCCGGCTACCCCGCTGGACGCCTTCCAGTCCGCTGAGCGGAACGACAAGCGTCAAATGATCGCGAAACCCGATCACTTCGGCCTGGACCGGTTCCCGCGCGGCGCGGTCGATGGTGGCCACCGAGCCCACCGGCGCGGGAAAATCGGCCACCGCGCACGTGGTGCCGGCCGTTTCCACGACGCTTCCGATCATGGCCGTCGGCAGCACGTTATCCAGTTGTTGCTGCAGCGTAAGCATCAGGTCAGTTCCGCTTCAATTCTCGCCAGCTGTGCTTCAAACTGCTGGTCGACGGCGCCGAATCGCGTCTCGACGCGGCAGCCGCCGCGGCTGATGTTCGGGTCGGCGACGACACGCGCCGGTGCGAGTTCTTCTAACTCGTCGGCCAAGGTTCGGGCCTGGTCGCCGAGCACTTCGTAGTCGTCGGGATTCATGCGCACGACGATATCCGCGCTGCCAGCCGACAACTCCAGCGCTTCGCGGACGAGCGTCAGCGTAATTTCCGGACGCCGCGCGACTTCGCCGCGAAGCACGCGGGCAGCGATCGCGCAGGCGAAATGCACGGCCGACGTATGCCAGTGGTTCATCCAGTCCTGTTTGGCGTCGTGAAGGCCCTCTAGGAGTTTCTGCAGGGCGGGCGACAATGTCTCGACATGGCGCGCTACCTGCTCGTCGACCATCGCCTGCACGGACTTCAATCCAGCCTCGCGTCCCTGTTCTTCAGCCTGATGGAGGATTTCTTTGGCCTGTTGCTGGGCCTGCTGAATCATCCCGGTCGCACGCTTGCGCACTTGTTCAAGGTACTGGTGCGCCTGGTCGGCCATGTCGCCGAAGTCGAAGGCCACATGCTGCACGATCTTTCCCGAAGCCTGTTCACGGGAGTCGGTGGCTTTGATGATCGTCGACATAAATGCTTCTCGGTCGCGTGATGCGCAGCCGTGATCAGGCGGCCACGGCCAACGAAGATTTCTCTACCTGCCGTGCGATGTTCTGCTCGATTTGCTCGGCCAATCTCGCCAGTTCTCGCTGTGCGGCCTCGACGTCGCTCAGCCGGATGGGTCCCAAACGTTCCATGGCGCGCCGGATGCGTGCCGCGTCGGTCTCGGACAACCGCGCCATGAATTTTTCGAAGACGGGCCGTTCGGCGCCGGCCAGCGCCAGCACGAGCAGTTCGGATTCACACGCCGCGACGAGCCGCGCGATGCGCGCCGCATCCATGTCGGCTAGTTCGTCGAATGTCCGGTGGACCACGGGCGCGGGCCTTGGTGGCTCGCGCGGCGGTTGCCGCTCGACAACCGGTTCGGCGGTTCGTAGACGTTCGGCCAAACGGTCGTCGTGTCGCTGAAGGTTGGCCACGATGTTGTGGTACGCGCCGGGCGAGGCGGCTGCGAGGATGGTTTCCACGGCCTCCAAACCGGCCGACCGTCGTTGGTTGCGACGCGCGGCCTGATCCATCCACGCTTGCAGTTGGCTTTCCACCGCGCGGATACTCTCTTTGTCCGAATCGTCCGTGTCGGCCAGCGACTGAATGACCTGTACCTGCTTGCTTTCGGGCAACCGTGCCAACACACTGGCGGATTTTTCGGCAGGAAGAAAGGAAAGCACGACGGCGATGATTTGAGGGCGCTCGCCAGCGATGTACGACACCAGCAGTTGAGGATCGGCGTCGTTGAGAAAATGGAACGGACGTTCGGCGGCACCACGTGGGCTGGCGGCAGAGCCGGGGGCGGTGGATTCCTGGAGTTTCCGGGCCAGCCGCGCGTCGAGTTCCACTGCGGCGCGCCCCGATTCAACCGCGTGCCGCAACCGCACGAATTCGCGCAGCACGCTGCGCTGTTCCGGCACGGCAATCGTGCCCAGCGAGTGGATTTCGCTCTCCAGGCGCGCCCGTTGCGCAGGCGACAACCGGCCCAGCAAATGATTCCTCATGGATGCATCGAGGCTGGCCACAAAAACGGCCGCCTTGCGTAGATCTGCCGTCGATTCGGACCTCTCAGCCATGGTCTTATCCTGCGTGCGCTATCCAATTTCGGAGAATACTGGCGGCTGTGTCGGGGTCCTCCCTGACCATGGCTGCCAGTTCGTCTTTTACGGAGGGACCTTTGACAAAGTGTCGCCGGGGACCGTCTTCCGCGGCATCGGAATCCGCATCTTCGGCGGGCGCCGGTTCGGATTTCGCGGCGGGAAGTTCGGGCATGGGCAGGCTCGGAGCCGGTTCGGCCGGCGGCACGGACTTGACCATGGAGCGGACCATCAACAGACCGAACAGCGCCATGCCGAACATGGCCAAGGTGCTCCAGGACGTGCTGATCCATGCCACGGCTTGCTCGACCGTGGAAGGACCGCTCACGGGCTTCGGGGTCAGGGCGTCGAACGATGCGACGTGCACCAGCTCCAGCGGATCGACACCTTCGGGTCGCGGTTCCAGGAGCGGCAGGATGGCGACGCGAATTTGCTGTTCCACGCCCTCGGCAATTCGTTGCAGTTCTGCGGCATCGGGCGTGCCTGTCGGCTCTTGCCCATCGGCGGCCCTCTTGCGTTCGTTCCACACGTCGCGGTAGTGACTCGTGGGAACGGCCACCGAGACGCGGATCTGTTTGGGAACAAGGCCTTTGAGTTCGCGCAACGTCGTTTGGGTCTGGAGCGTGAGGCTCTTGGCTTCTTCTTCGTCCTGGGCCTCGGTCGACTCGGTGGTCTGGCTCGAGGCCAGGGTTACCGCGCCGGCTCCCGGTCCGCCCTGGGCGTTGATGCCCGGCACGCCGGCTGGTTGACCGCCGGTGCGGGACTGCGTTTTTGACGTTGTCTTGCGCGCCACATCCACCGTTTTGGGGTCGTGTTTGACCGTTTTTTCCTCGTGTCGCAGTTCGCGATCGAGCTCCGCGTTGACTTGCACACGTGCACCGCGTACGAAGCCGATTTGTCCGCTAATTTTTTCGCTCAGCAACTTCTCGTACCGGGTCTTCAGGGCCAGGTAGGGGTCCTCCAGCGCATCGATCATGCCGTCGGCCCCGGGTTGGTACGTATTGCCGTTGGCGTCGGCCACCGTCACGTTTTCGGAGGAGAGTCCCAAAATCGCTCCGGCGACCGCCTTGCGTATGTTTCGGACGCGGCTTGTCGTTAAGGGTTCTCCGGTGCCGGTCGCCAGTGCGACGGTCGCCGTAGCGATGAAATCCTTCTGGAAACCTTTGGGCGCCTGGGTTTCGAAGAACACGGACACACTTTCCGGGGCGATGCCCTCCATTTCACCGATCATCCGCGCCAATTCTTTCTGTTTGGCCGACTTTAATCGCTCTTTGCGGGCGGTGGGCCCTTCCAGCAGGCTTCCATTGCGGAATGCCTGGTCCATGTACGTTCCGAACTGGGGCGGCAGAGCACCGGCATCGGCCAAAGCGGCCATGTACTTGGCCTGCTTGCCCTTCGGCACCCGTATCTGCCCGCTGGTGGTGACATCGTAATCGGCAAGATTTGCATCGCCGAAGGCTGCCTGCATGGATTGCAGTTGTTTCATCGAGAATGGCGTTCCACCCATGAGATAGCCGTCCGGCCCGGTCACCTGATAATGGAACAAGTATCCCAGGCTGATGACCACGACCGCCAGCAACAGCCCGGCCGTCACCCGCGCACCGGGTGTCATCGACCCGAACAAATCGCGGAGTTGTGCTGCTGCCCTGTTGAGAAATTCCATCCCTGGACCTCAAGTATCGAATACGGACTGATGCGCGATGCCGCTGGCACGCCTAAATCTGGATGTCCTTGATTTCCTGGTACACCTGGATCAGCTTGTTGCGGACCTGCATCATCATCCGAAAGGCGAGGTCGGCTTTCTGGACCGCCGTCAACACCTCTGCCGGGTTGACGTCGTCCCCCGTGAACAAACCCTCCACAGCCCGGTCCGCATCGTGCTGCATGGAATTGACCTGGTTGATGGAATCGAGCAGGAAGTCCTTGAAGGAGTCACCGGCCGTATCCTGCGGCGTTGCTTGTGTCGCGCCGGTCGGCAGGCCGTGCGGGTAATGGACACCGGAAAGTGGATTCATGGTCTTGCCCACGGACGGTGGTGGAATTGCCAATACGCTCGGCTGAAAACCGCACTCTTTTTCTGGTTCATCTCTTTTCTTTTCGGTCGTTTTTGTTCCGGCGACTGCCGGTTGCCGTGCCTTACGCGACGATCCGCAGTGATTGGCGCCCCAGATCCTTGGTCGTTTCTATGACACCGATGTTCGCTTCGTAGGCACGCGTCGCCTCCATGGCGTCAACGAACTCTGTCACCATATTGATATTGGGGAAGGCAACGTAACCTTCTTCATTGGCATCGGGGTGGCCTGGCATGTATTTCAGTTTCGGAGCCACGTCGGCGATCTGCACGGAACGGACCTTGACTCCGGATCCTCCATCGGGCGTGGAAACCGAATCGTCCGTTTGGAAGACGACATGCCGGGGCTGATAGGGCGACAGTTCGCCGGCTTCGTTACGCGTGGTGGACATATTGGCCAGATTGGATGAAATCGCGTTGAGGCGGGCGCGCTGCGCCACGAGCCCACTCGTACTGACATCGAATGCAGAGAACACGATGGAGTTTCTCCGGTGGTTCGCTGGATGGAAGGTTAGACGACCTGTTCGCTAATGGCGGCCTGCAACAGGCGAAACTGGCTGACCATGACGCTCAGAGCCATGTTATGCGTCGCGTGATTCTTGCTGATGTTCGCAATCTGGTGCTCCAGACTGACGTCGCTGTTGTCGTGGTACAGAATACTGCGCGTGGAATCTTCGACGTGTTTCAACGCCTCGTAGCGGGACGACGACGACGGGATGGGAGGAGACGCGGGTGGCGAATCTTCCAGGGCCTCGCGCAACGTTTCCTGGAATCGTTCGGGCGAAAGGTCGCGCACGCGGTATCCCGGCGTGTCGAGGTTCGCCAGATTGCCGGCCAACACACCGTGCCGGGCCTGCGTGAAGTTCACGACTTGCTCCAGGACGGGGATCGTCGTGTTGTCAAACAGATGTGCTGTCATGGTCTTGGTATCCTGGGCGCGTTTGCTGAGCAATTCGCGTGCCCGCCGGCCGGAGGCAGGGCACGGGAGGGCCGGTTTCCGGCCCGGCATCTGGTTGTCCAACGCTCGATGACGCAACGAATTCGGCGTGCTGGAGACCGGGGTCCGGAGCGTGGCCCGGCACGTGGCGCGGACGCCGGCGAGCCCCCATGCGGGCGGCCGCAACGGGCGTTTCTTGCCGGTCCGTCCGGCAGTTCCTGCCGGTTGTTCCGGGCGGTCTGGCGATCGCGGGCTGATGGTCGATTCATGAAAACATGAAGCACTTTCGCTGTGGGGTCTCATCCTGTCCGGGCGAATTGTTTCGTGCGGGGGGCGTAACCGTACGCCTTGAGTTTCCCCGACAAGGTGCGAATCCCGATGCCCAGCGCTTCGGCCGTCTTGCCACGGTGTCCGCCAAAATGCTCCAGCGTGGACTCGATGAGCCTGCGTTCCATGTCCTGCAGGCTCAGTCCCACGGGCAGCGCCTCGGTGGCCGGTGCAGCGCCGTCTTCGGCCAGTCCGTCGATCAGCCAGGGACGTACCTGGTCGGCCCGGACCGGCTCGGTGTCGGCCAGAACGCTGGCGCGCGTGACCATGTTTTCCAGCTCGCGGACGTTTCCAGGCCAGCGGTAGTTTTCCAGCAGGTCGACGGCGTCCGAGCGGAACTGCACCGGATCGCGGGCCAAGCGCCGCGCGGCCCGATGGAGAAAATGAGTGAGGAGCCGGTCGACATCACCGCGACGTTCGCGAAGCGGGGGAACGGGAAGGGGGACCACGGCGAGACGGTAATAGAGGTCCTCGCGAAAGCGTCCTTGCTGGACTTCATCGCGCAAATTCCGATTGGTCGTGGCCAGCACGCGGACGTCGACGCATCGCGTCTCGCTGGATCCGACACGTTCGAAGGATCGTTCCTGGAGGATGCGCAGCAGCTTGGCCTGCAGATGTCCATCGATCTCGGTCACCTCGTCGAGCAGAATCGTTCCTCCGTCGGCCAGTTCGAAGCGGCCGATCCGCGGCGCGTCGGCACCGGTGAAGGCACCGCGTTCATGTCCGAACAATTCGCTTTCCAGCAATTGTTCGGACAGGACCGGGCAGTTCAGGCTGACCAGCGGGGCCTGGCAGCGTGTGCTTTGGGCGTGAAGGCTTTGGGCGACCAGTTCCTTTCCCGTTCCGCTTTCGCCGGTGATCAGCACGGTTTCGGACGTCTGGGCCACCTGGGCAATGCGGTTGCGCAGTGCCTGCATGGGGCGGCTGTCGCCGATCATCACCGGCACTGTCCCGCAAGGAGTCGCGTTGAGTTTGCTCTGGGACGTCATCAAGGCCCCGTGAGCGGCTGCCCGGGAAACGAGCTGCTCGATCTGATCGACATCGAATGGTTTTTCAATGTAATCGAACGCACCGTAGCGCATGGCCTCGACGGCCGATGCAATGGACGCGTGCGCCGTAATCATCACCACTTGCACACCGAGCTGCCGCTGATGGATCGTCCGGATGAATTCCAGGCCTGACATGCCGGGCATGCGCAGGTCGGTGACGACGACGTCGTAGCTGTCCGCATCGAGCAATCGCAGAGATTCCACGGCGCTGGCCGAGCAGGTGACGTCGTGCCCGGCATGGCGAAGGACGGCCGCGATCGACTCCCTCGCCTTGCGGTGGTCGTCGACAACCAGGACGCGTCCCGGGGTGTCGTGGGAACGTATCATGCGGCCGCCTCCATAACGCAGTGGGGAAAGCGGAGCGTAAATGCGGCGCCGCCTTCGGGGCAGTTGGCCGCGGTCACATCGCCGCCGTGGGATTCCGCGACGCGGTATACGATGGCCAGGCCCAGTCCGGTGCCTCCGCTCTTGGTCGTGAAGAAGGGTTCAAATGCGCGCCGCCGGGCGTCGTCCGATAAACCGGGTCCACTGTCGGCGACTTCCAGTTCGAAACCTCCGGGCCCGTCGTACGAGGTGATGACCAGTTCCCCGCCGTCGGCCATGACGTCCACGGCGTTCAGTGCCAGGTTGAACACGGCCCGGCGCAGCATGTCATGATCGGCCCACAGCATGGCGGTGGCCGGGACGTCGATGTCCGTGCGAATGGCCTGCGCGCTCATCTGGGGAGCCAGCGCGCCGAGTACGTCTTCGACGAGTTGCCGGACGCGGACAGGGCTTCGTCGCGGATCCCGGTCGGAGGTAAAATGCAGTAGGTCGTTGACGGTCACGTCCATCGCGGACACCGCCGATTCAATCTCGGCCAGGATTTCCATGCTGTCTGCGTCATCGCTTAAGCGCCGCTTCAGCAGGCTCATGTAGAGTGCGAGGGGAACCAGGTTGTTGCGTACTTCGTGCGCCACGTGAGATGCCATCTGTCCCAGATCGGCGAGGCGTTCTTTCCTGGCCAACTCGCGATTCTTGCTTTCCAATTCGGCCGTCAGCCGGCTCACCTCTTCACGCAGCGATTCGTGCGTCCGTTCCAGCCGGACGGTAGCGTCGTGCCAGGCCGCCAGCACCGTTTCCATCGTGGCCCCTCGCGCAAGCGGCGCGTGGCGTTCTGCCATCGGAGCCGCGTCGGTGGAACGTGAGGATTGCGTCATGGTCGAGTCCTTGTGAAGGCTTGTCCGGCGGCCCCAAGAGGCCGGCATCGTCCTCATGTCTCCGAAGCCACATCCAGCATTCCCGTCGTCGATCCGGTATCGTTCTGATAGGCGCCTCGGGCGCGGGCCGCGGTGTGCGTCGCGTGTAGTCGGCGCGCGATCTCGTCTCGTCTGGTCGCCAGCCGGGTCTCACTTGCCTTTTCTGCCTCCACGATTTCCGCCAGCAGCGCCTTGCACGCGGTGGCCTGCTCGGCGCATGCCGCCCGTTCTTCGGGCGAACGCCAGCGGCGGCTTTCCGGGTCCTGTTGCTGGAAGGGCGCCAGCGATTTTTCCAGCGCCCGCAGCTTGCCGATCAACTGTTGTTTGGCGGAAAGGACCTTCAGCAACTGCGTGATTTCTCCGTCCGCGATCAAGGCGAGTTGCCTCTTGACGAGATCGCGCAGATGCACGAGGCATTTTTCTTTTTGGGCGATCAGGCCGCCCAGTTGGTTCGTATCGAGCGCTTCCATATGAAGTAAAACGCCTCTGTCGAGTATTGAGTTCATCGCGAGCTGAGCTGGTTCAGAAGACTCGCCCATTCGCTACGTGGATAATTAGTCGTCGCTTCCAGCGGTTCACTTATCGGCAGCCGCTGCAACGCGACCTTGGCCTGTTCGATCGCCCCGCGCGCCTGCACGGGCTCGTTGTTGTGCCGGTGGCAATGGGACAGTTTGAGGTATGCTTCGAGGACCGCCGGCTGGTTCTGATACTGTGTCGAGGCGCGCGTGTAGACTTCCGCGGCATCGTCATACTGTCCCAGGTCGAACAGGACGGAACCTTGGGCGAAGTAGCAGTTGCGGAGGATCGCCCGCTGATGATGCGTCAGTTCGGCGTGCTGCTCGCGGCGCAGCAGAATTTCCCGTGCCGCCGAATAATGTTTGGTTGCTTTGCGCAACAAGATGTTGATCTGCCGCCGCAGGGCGAGCCGTTCGCTGGGAATCTGGGACTGGCGGAGCCGCTGTTGTGGCTCGCGGGCCCGCTGGCGGTAGGTTTCGGCCAGCAGGTACGACGCGGTAATGGCCTGCTGCGTATCGGGATAGCGCTGGATCGCTTCATCCAGCCGGTCCGCGGCTTCCTGAAATCGGCCCGTGTTGTAGAGAAGTTCGCCCAGGGCATACAGCGAATCTCTCCACTCGACACTCGACGGTGTGAGGTCATCCCCGGACAAGTTATCGCGGAGCAATTGTTCCGCTTGTGTCGGTTTGTTCTGTTCCATGTAGGCCTTGCTGCACCACAGGCGGGCCAGATACGCGACTGGATCGCGGCCGTGATCCCGAATGCACTCGGTCAGCGTATCCACCGCGTCTTCGGCATCGCCCAAGGCCAGATAAGCCATACCGATTCCCAGCAATGCTTCGCTGCGGTGACGACGGGATTCGGTCGTCAAGTATTCCTTCAACACCGGGACGACCGCGCGATAGGCCTGACCCGCCAGCAGGTTTTGCGCGCTGAGCCACAGGTCTTCGGGGTACTGCCGAGTGGCGTAGCGGAGCCGGGCCAGTCTGAGATAAGCCCGTCCGGCCTGGCGATAGTGCCGGCGCGATTCGCGGGCGTCGATCGTGGCATCGCGGAGCAGCGGCCGGCGCGCCCCTTCGGCCATCCACGTTCCCCACTGGCTGGCGGCCCGCGCGACCAGTTCCAGGGCCCGCGGCCGGGAAAACACGGGTGGAAATCGGGAGGCTAGTTCGATCGCGCGATCGAATTTCCTGGCGTGTGCAAAGCCTTGATAGGCGACCATCAGTCGGGCTCGATAATGGTCCAGCGGCACCCATTGATTCGAATACCGTTCGGGTTCGCCCGCCGTGGACAGGGTCATGTGGTAGGCGGCCACCGCATCGGCGTCGCGTTCCGTTTCGCGGAGGATATCCGCTTCCATGAGCGACGCCGCGAAGCCTTCCGGGGTTTCGAAGAACAGCTTGCGAACTCGGGTGAATTGAACAAGCGCATCGGCGGTGTGGGCGTCGCCCATCGCCTTCAGGACTACGCCCGAAAGGTACATGGCCACGCGCATGGCCTGGCGATCGATGGCGGCATCGCGTTGCTGGATGCCGCGCAAGACCTGAAGTGCCTCGCGGTATTTCGCCAGCGCCCGGTGACGCCCATCCCCCGCGTCCTGGCCGGGCTCGCGGCGGTCAAGTTCCTGCGCTTCGGTCAACAGGGCCTGACCGCGAATCACCGTGCCCCGTCTACTGGTCCGGAATTCGTCGGGCAGTGCCTCAAGCAATTGCCGGCACGCGTCGGTACGGCCCAGCGCGAGCAGCGCCTGGCATTGTCGGATGCGGCCTTCGGTCCGCTGTTGCTCGGTCAGTTTGCCGCCGTCCAAATAGGACGACAGATGTTCCAGCGCCCGCGCGTAGTCCGGGTTGGGAGCCAGCATGTAGGAATCGGCCAGCAGGCGATGGATCACGATCTTTCCGTGCCAACCGGCTTTCATCGCTTCCAGGAGCGGCCGCCGGCACGCGACGACCCGCCCGCCCGCCAGCAGGCTCTTTCCCAGGAGGAAGAGACCTTCGGCAGTGCGGCCCGGGGGAAACCCGCGTTGTTCGGCTTCCAAGAGATACCGGGAGGCCAGCAACGCCTTGCCCTCGTGCGCCTGCCCCCACATCTGGTCGGCTTCGCGCAGTCGCGACGCGCCGATGACAAACGGCCCGCCGCCGAATTCATCGGGAGCCAATTCTGGCGACTCGAGAATCTCCTTGGCCAGCTTGCGAGCCAGGACGAACGATCCGCGATCCAGCGCGTCCAGCGCGCGCCTCAGTTTGGCACTGTCGCGCTGCGCGCTGGTTACCGGGCGGCTGACGACAACAAGTGTTGTGGCGACGCCTGCCAGCATGGCCAGCAGAGCGCCGCCGACGAGCAGCATGCTGCGACGCGCGGGACGCCATCGCATCCACTCCGGTACCCTATTCATGACACGGCGAGCCAAAGACATGCGCCGTTTTGCCTCCGCTGTATTCGGCACCGCGTACGCAGTACGGCGAATGTGCTGTTACAACACTAAGTTCCGCGCTGCCGGAACCGGGGTTCCGGCGCGCCAGACGAGAGATAGATGAGCGGCGGGGTTGTAGCGGAACACCCCGCGAGTGTCAATCCGGCTTGCGGACGGCATCGCGGCAGATGGCGGCCGTCGCCGAGATGTGGTCCATGATCCAGCGGTCCAGATCCGACAGCATGCAGGTGGTCAGTTCGTCGCCGCACGGATACTGACGCACCATGACGCCCATACCTGCTGTATGCAGCAAGCGCAGGTCACGTGCGACGTGCGCGACGGGATAGTGCGTGCTGTCGCGGCTGGTAGCCAACAGCAGCGCAAGACGGCGGACGTCCTGCAATCGCTTCAGCGGCCGACCGCCCCGCGGCAGCGGACCGCCAATCGAACACGCCCCGGCAAATACGTGGGGATTTTCCAGCGCAATTCGTAGCGCCATGGTGCCTCCCGTGCCGGGCCCGGCGAGAAAAACGCGCTGGCTGGCAAGGTGAAAGCGATTTCGGGCCCATGCTATGGCATCCAGAACGCGTTGCTCGGCCAACGCGATATCTTCTTCGGATTGCCGCCAATCGAACGCGTGGTGATGGCTCGCAGCCCGCGCGGTGCCTCGAGGAGCAGCACCCACATAGTTGCGCATGCTGACCAGCGGCATGATGCGTTTGAGCTGGCGCTCATTGCCTTCCGGCCCATGCAGCCACACGATCAACGGGTAGGCATATGTCGATTCATAGTGCAACGGCGCGAACATCGCGCAGGCGTCGGCAAAAGGCGTCGGCACACGAGACAGCGTCTCGAATGTCTCCAACAGCGCCGCGGTGTCCTGGGGGGGGGGTGCATCCTTGTCGGACCAAGTCTGTAGACGATTCATAGCTTCCAATCCGCTCAACGTCCGTGTTTGCTACTCGGGCAGTGACAACGTTGGGCCTTATTTAGTCGACTGTTTTAGGGCTGTCAAGCGGACGTCCGCCGCGGCTGCCGCGCGCACGGCACGGCCAACCAAGCGTCACCCATTGAACCAACGTTACGGCCCCGCACCGTCAGCCTTCCAGCCGGGCCATGGAGGCGACCAACTCTTTGACGGAGTCCACGCTCTTCTGGAAAGCCGTCCGTTCCTGGTCGCTCAGCGGCAGCTCGATGACCTTCTCCACGCCGCCCGCACCCAGTATCACGGGTACGCCGACGTAGTAGCCGCCCACGCCGTACTCTTTGTCACAGTACGCCGCGCACGGCAGGAGCCGCTTCTTGTCGCGAACAATGGCTTCGACCATCTGAGCCGAAGCGGCGGCCGGGGCGTAATAGGCGCTGCCATGTTTGAGAAGGCCGACGATTTCGCCGCCTCCCTTGCGGGTTCGTTCCACGATCTGTTCCAGCCGGTCCGCATCCAGAAGCTGCTGGACCGGAATGCCACCGACCGTCGTGCAGCTGGGCAAAGGCACCATCGTATCGCCGTGCCCGCCCATGAGCAGCGCCGAGATATCCTCGACGCTCACCCCCAACTCCATGGCCAGAAACGTCCGGTAGCGGGCCGTATCCAGCACGCCGGCCTGTCCCACGACCCGCTGGTGTGGAAAAGCCGTAATTTGTTGCGTTTTTTGTACCATCGCATCCAGCGGATTGCTGACGACGATGATCGCCGCCCGGGGACAGAAACGTTTGATCTCGCCGGCGACGCTGCCCACGATGGATGCATTCGTCGCCAGCAGATCGTCGCGGCTCATGCCGGGCTTTCTCGGTACTCCGGCCGTAACCACGACGACATCGCTTTCCGCCGTGTCCGCGTAGTTCGTCGTGCCCGTGATGAGGGAATCGAACCCGAAGATAGGCGACGCCTGCATGAGATCCAGCGCTTTGCCGGCGGGCATTCCTTCTGTCTGGGGAATATCCACCAAGACGATATCGCCGAGTTCTCTGGCCGCACACCAGTGTGCGGTCGTAGCGCCGACGTTGCCCGCTCCGATGATGGAAATCTTCGCACGATTCATGTTTGTGTTCTCCTGCGACCGGTGATGGGCGTCTCACGGGCGTACCATCCTGTAGGAGTATCTCGCCGATGGATGCTTCCCGCAAGTGGCCGCGGTGCTGGCGTGCTGCTGCCGTAGGATCCGGGCTGGACATCGGGCAACGGATTCAGTAGGTTCCGCCGCTCTTCTCGTCTTGCTTGTCCATCCTCCATGGCTGCACGTTGGTTGGAGCCTCTTATGGCAAACGGGGCCACCGCCGGCACCGACGTCCGAACACTCATCCGTCGCGGCCAGGAGTTCATCCTGCCGGTCGCCATCATTACCAGTGTTCTGGTCATCATGGTGCCCTTGCCGCCCACGCTGATGGACGTGCTGCTGGCCGCCAACATCACCATGTCCGTC